>SXGU01209290.1_pt1 | contig 36461 bp, 22 predicted proteins | sample 3174531 | NCBI WGS metagenome assembly SXGU01 (sample SAMN11356863, study PRJNA531348) | freshwater metagenome | isolation source: freshwater sample F1-140 | place: China: Fuxian Lake, Yuxi | collected 2017-12-25 | reverse complement strand
CCGCCGAGCGCGCGACCCCGGAATACCAGGCCAGGGCTGCGGCACGCCGCGAGGAGATCCGGCGAATGCTCGACGTCATGCGGACCAAACCCCAACCGGGGAAGCGCCCATGAGTCTTCAACGCAATCAACCGGCGAGCAAACCGGCAACCCGGCTGCTAGCACTGCTAACGCTGCGCAGGGCGAGTCGCTCTGTCGCTAGAGATGACCATCGAGACGGAGTTCACCATGGAAACACTTGAACCAGCCCCTCGGCCCGACCGGGGCACGGCAGGCGAGACCTCAGCTGAAACCACAGCTGAAACCACAGCCTTCCCGGTCAGTCCCGACTCGCCCTTCGCGGATGGTTACGACATCGCGTCCGAGCGCGACGAATTGGCGGATCTCGTGATCTCCGAGAACCCCGATCAGGGCGATCCGCGCTGGCCCAGGCTCATCGCATTGCGCGAACGCGAACGTCAGTTGCGGGACACGGCTCGGAGCGATGCGGGGCGCCACGCGCCCACCGCGCCGGCGCAGGTCAAGGATTCGAGCCGTGCCGCGAAACTGGGACAGCTCGCCGACGCCACGCCCGACACCATGATGCTGCACACGAAGGACGCTTATCGCCTGTTCGCTGGCCGTCCTGCGGACGAGAAAGCCAAACTGACGCCCATCCCCGGAGGCAGGCGTTTCGCGGCCGTCCTCAAATCCATCTGGCATTTGTCAGCGAACGACAACCCCTATGCCGACTGGATCCTGATCCGCATGTACGACGGACTGCACGCCATCCGCGCCAACCTTGGCCGCGCGATCGCCGGACGGGAGGAGGCGATCGACCTCCTGAAGCGAAAAGGACTCGCGCTCTCGGTGATGGCGTCCCGCAGCCCCAAGACTGTCGAACTCGGATTTCGCAGTCCCTACGGCTATGCCACGGCCGATCTGATCGTCGAGTTCGACTACTTCGTGCGGATGATCAAGACGCTCATTCACAAGGACCGCATGAGCGACGAGGAGGGCAGAGTCGCGATTCGCGTTGTTGGCCGCGATATGCGCGCGCTGTTCCTGGAGCCGATCCGCTGGGAGCGGCATCTTCTTCGAGAGGAGTTGCTGCCGCTGAGCCGCAGCGACTTCCTGCCGGCGGCAGATGAAGGGGCGCGCCAGCGTGTGCGTGCTGCAGTCGCTCTCTTTGGCGAAGTGCCGCGCAAGATCTTTACCGGTGCCGAAGCGCCGCGGCATTCACGCCGCCGCGTCAAGCTGAGCGATACCGAGCTGCGCCTGCTGGAGCAGGCATCGCTCAGCGCGGCCGAGGTGCCGCAGCAACCCGAAACGGAGCTGCTGTGAAAGCACGATCGCTTTACGGGCTATCCAGGTCGAGCAAGTGCTGTGACGTGAGCACTCCAATAGTTTCCCGTGGAACACGGAGCGACCCACGCGCGGCGCCAGCGAAGCGGCGAATGGCGGATCAATGAGTCAAACAACCAACGGAGGTCGATATGTCGAATGAGTTTCGTGGAACTGGAAATGTGGGTGATCAGCCGGTCTTGAAGACTGTCCTGGTGGGCAACGAAGAGCGGCAGGTGGCAGAGCTTCGGGTGTTCTTCGACGAGTACCGACAGGACGGCAGCGGCGGGCTTGAGCAGGCCGGTGGATTCTGGCTCGACGTCAATGTGTGGGGCGAACGACATGCGGCGGAAGTGGCGCAGCTCGTGAAGAAGGGCGCGCGCGTGCATGTCGTCGGGCGCCTTGCCGAGAGCAAGTGGATCGCGACCAAGACCGGCGAGGAGCATCGCGCGTTGTATCTGAACGCAGATCGTCTTTATCTGAGCCTCGCACGGCTCGCCGAGGCCAGGTTCAAGCCGCGACGAGAGGCATCCGAAAGCAGGGCATCGGTGTGAGCAACCAAGACGTTGCAGCGCGGACGGCTGATGAAGCGATGCGCTTTCCCAGCTCTGAGGAGCTCCGGATGGTGCGCGCGATTGCACTGCTCGCGCTGCTGGATGCGGCGCGCCACGGTGAATATCGCGCAACCTTTCGCGGATTTCGAGTTCACGCTCTGCGGCGACGTCCGGCGCCTGACGCCGATGCCTTCGTGGAAGTGAACCTCTGCGTGAGCCTCGGAAGGGATGTCATCGAGCGCAGCGTCCTCGCGACGCCCGATGCAGAAACGACGGAACCAAAACCGTGAGCGACGGTCATCTGATTTGAATAGGTGCTGCTCGGCTCCATCCCGCTTGTCGGGGCCGCGCAGAAGCTGTCAGGGTTTTACGTTGGCTGTGTCAGCCCGCATGATGCTCGTTACGCATCGCCCTTCGCTCGCAAGAGCGCCGAAACCGGTCAGATCTCCCGAGAGCCGGTGGCCGAAAGGTTTGGAGGTAATTGTCAGTTGCTTCATCCCAGTCGGGGATACCTATCCCCGGTCGGGGCATGGTCTCCCCATTTATTTTTCATGAGAAAAGGAGACCATCATGTCCGAGCAATCCCAGGCAACAAGTCAGTCGTCGTTCTTCAACTTGCACGTCGAAGGCGTCGGCTATCTCAATCGCGTTCGCACGGTCAAGCCGAAGAAGGGACAGGAATTCCTGGCCTGCACTGTGTCCGCGATGCGTGGTAGCACCGACGACATCGGCTACACCCGATTCGACTGCAAGGTGAGCGGCGCCGAAGCCCAGAAGATCGTCAAGCGTCTGGAGTCCGATGTTGCGGCCGAAAAGACCGTGATCATCGGCTTCAAGATCGCCGACATCTATCCCGAACTGTTCACCTTCGAGAAAGGTGAAAAGAAGGGACAGGCTGGCGTCAGCATCAAGGGCCGTCTGCTGCGGGTCAAGTTCGCCAAGGTCAACGGCGAAGCACTCGACTTGCCGCAACCGGCGCGCTCGAGCGAACCCGAGAGCGTCGCGGCCTAACCGTTCGCATCAGGCAGTAGTTCTTTCACCCCCTGGGGAGATCTCTCTCCCCGGGGGAGTGGTCTCCCCGTTTTTTTCTTTGAGGAGACCGTCATGAAGGAAGCCCTGTTGAACGTGGTCACGGACCTGAAGCTCATGGTCCTGATCTTTGTTCTCTCCCAGGTCGTCGCGCTCGCCAAGGCGATCGCCTGACCGTTTTCGAAAACCTCTCCTTCGGGCGGGGTTTTCACCTGTGGGCCAACCCAGAGGTGAAAACCCCGCCAACCACTTGAAGGAGAGGCCCCATGAAGCAAGCGCTGTGGAACGTTGTCACCAACCTGAAGATCATGGTGCTGTGCGTCGTGATCTCACAAGTCATCGCCATCGTCCGAATCCTGGCGTGAGGCGCAGTCAGTCTCGCATGCCAGTGATCAGGCGAACGTGCACCGGGGAGCCCCTCGCCACTGGACTTTTACAGCGGGGGCTCTACCCAAGACGTGGCTCACCACGGTTTCGGTAGAGCGCATTCCCGGTGGGCCGGCCTTGTCCGGACACATCCCGTGACGCACCTGGTTGTCTGCCCACTGCCGATAGGCAGTGCCCTTGAAACCGGCCTCATCTCTTGAAAGCCGGTGGCCGCAAGGCTCGGAGGTAAATGTCAGGCATCAAGTTGCAACAGTGGTCCGCTGGACCGACTTCACGCCCGGATTCGTGTCTGGCGCGATCGTCGCGATTGAGCAGTTTTCGAAGTCTGTCAACCCTCGGGGGATGTCTCTTCCCCCAAGGGAGAGGTGTTCCCCTTTCTTATGTAAAGGAGAACACCGTGAGTCAAGTTGTTGAAGCGATGTCGGACCGCGATCTGCTCGGCATGATCGTCGGGAGCAAGACCGCCGAGAAGCTCCTGCAGGACGCAGGCGGAAGCCTGTCGAAGCTGCTGAACGAGTGCCCGGCAATGTACGACCCGCAGCCGAAGGTGACAACGAAGCTGAAGGTCGCAAAGGAACTGGTGCGCCGCTCGCTCGTCGAAGCGCTGCGCCAGCGGGATGTGCTGTCCTCGCCGGCAAGCGTGCGCGATTACCTGCGCATGACGCTGGCAGGCCGGGACTACGAGGTATTCATGGTCCTGTTTCTGGACGCCCAGCATCGGGTTATCGAGCCGGAGGAAATGTTTCGCGGAACGCTGACGCAAACCAGCGTGTATCCGCGGGAAGTCGTCAAGAGAAGCCTCGTCAACAACGCTGCCGCAGTCATATTCGCGCATAACCATCCATCCGGTGTTGCCGAACCAAGCCATGCGGACGAGTTGCTGACGCAGTCGTTGAAACAGGCCCTGGCACTGGTCGACGTCAGGGTTCTGGATCATTTCGTGGTCGCGGGAAGCGGCGTCATGTCCTTTGCCGAACGCGGTCTTTTGTAAGTGCGGTACTGCCTGAAGGGGGAGCATTCCCTTCAGGTAGCTCATGTAGCTGGCGCGACGCGAGTTGCGCCGACAGTCCGGCCCGGAATCCTCCGAGCCGGTTCATTGATCCCAGCGGGGATGTTGCAGCCCCCGTACCGGGGTCTGCTGTCCCCGCATTTCTTTTGGAGTAATCGATATGAAAAGCGGACGTTCTCTCGTAAATCTGGCGCAGGAACTCGAGCGCCAACTCGCGACGAAGCGGGACCTGGTGGTGCCATCGTCGCTCCTGCAGTGCCGTACGGATGAAGGTGGCGATCTGAAAATGATTGTCGATGCAAACGGCTGTGACGGTGTGTACGGGATTACCAACCTCGCACGCCGGCAACTGGCCGACAAGTTGAAGATTCCGTTCACGTACTTCGAACGCATGCGAACGGAGCAACCGGGTCTTCTCGACCGGAACGTCAACACGTGGCTTCAGACCGACAATGATCCGAGAATGATTCGTACGCTGGATGGGCAGGTGCGGGCGGTGCTGTCCGACCGCTATCGCCGCCTGGACAACTACGATCTGGCAGAGAATGTCCTGCCGATCCTGCAGCGGCTCCCCGAGGCGCGCTTCGAATCAGTCGAACTGACCGAGACGAAGATGTACCTCAAGGTTGTCACCCCGCGCGTGGAGTACGAGATCGCTCCCGGCGATGTGGTCCAGGCCGGTATCGTGATCACGAACTCCGAAGTCGGCCACGGCACGCTGTCGGTGCAGCCTCTTGTATATCGGCTGGTGTGTCGAAACGGGCTGATCGCGTCGGACCGCGCATTGCGTAAGACGCACGTCGGACGCTCGCTGTACTCGGAAGACGAGGCAATCACCGTGTTCCGGGACGATACTCTGGCCGCGGACGACAAGGCCTTCTTCCTGAAGGTCCGCGACGTGGTCGAGGCAGCAGTGTCCGAAGCGACGTTTCGTCAGGTGGCGCAGAAGATGCAAAAGACGCTCGACGTCAAGCTCACCGGCGATCCGGTCAAGACCGTCGAGGTGCTCGCCAACCGCTACACGCTCAACGAGTCCGAGCGTGCCGGCGTGCTGCGTCACCTCATTGTCGAAGGCGATCTGTCCGCCTATGGGTTGGTCAATGCCGTCACGCACTTCTCGCATGACGTCGAGGACTACGACCGGGCGACGGAGTTCGAGGCGCTGGGCGGGAAGTTGATCGAACTGCCCTCCAGCGAATGGCAGGAACTTGCGGAAGCAGCATGATCGCCGTGGCCGGGTCGAATGATCCGGTTTCGGTGTCCATCCACCGCCTGTCAGGGCGGTTTCTCAATCGGTGCGGCCAAAAGCCGTGCCGATTTTTTTGGTGCGTCGTGTTCGCCTTTCAGACCGCCACGAACATCCTAGCGATTAGTTAGAGGCGGCATCGGCCCGCCAGCCATCTATCAACTCTCCATAATTCCCGAAATTCCATTCGATAGACGAAGAACTTCCACCAGATAGGTTTGCCGCCTTTTCCATTATCGACCGTCGGTGCGCGGCCCCAAGCAGGAAAATGCCCGTATTAAAGGGATGCGCTTCGGCGTAGCGCTGGATATTCTTCATCATCTCCTGCTCGCGATGCTCATGCACGTCGTTCCAGTCTCTATAGCCGCGAGCTAGTTCTGCATTTCCGATACTTTCTAAAGCCTCTCTGGTCGCTACATCTGCCTTCAACCACAACTCGACACAGTATTTGCTGTTGAGGTAAGCAAATCCGTGTTCGTGAATATATTGCCGGTCCGCATTCATGAGTTGGCAATAATCACGGCTACGGGCGCGGAGTTCTCGACTAAGACGTTGACTTTCAGCAACTACCTCGCTAGACGCTTCCATGATATCGACCGGGACGGCCTCGGCACGGTGCACTTCCAGATAGCGCTTTACCGCGCGAGATTCCAGATTTTCCTCATCCTTGAAAACTCGTTGAAACGTGAGAGGGGGAATCTCCATGAAGATTACCTCCGGCCGAGCTCTTTCTAGAATCTCGTGCAATGCGGAGACATTACACGGGCCTACTTGCTCATGAATTGTGGAGATTAGAGTGATGCTGGGCATCGGAATCCAGTGACATCTGCGCATTGTTGCTGAACATTTTAATGCCAGTCAGCTTCTCAGAAGAGCCTGTGCTGCCTTTTCGCTGCTACCACCGATTCCTTTTTGCAGCGAGCCAGTTGTTGTCGCAAGTGCGGAGAGGTACCTCCGGTGTTAGCAGTGCTAGCAGCCATCTTAACGGCCCAAATACACGGCCGTAATCTGCTCGCGCTCATGCCCTAATTCCATACTGATCGTGAGCCGTGCCTCGCGGTCAAGCTCCCGCTGCGCCGGCGTCAGTGCCTTTGAGCGAGGTCCGCCAGCGGCGGGTGCCGCCCAGCCGGTGATCTCCCGGTAGCGCGTCTGCGCGTATTGGTGGCGGTGGCCGTGGACGCCGTGGATGCCTGCCTTTTCGCAATGATGCTCGAAGCGCCGGAGCTGCTCCACGTAGCGCTGGTCGGCCGGAATGAGGCTGCCCCTGCCGGCGAAGCGCTTTGCCTCGTCGAGTATCCGGCGCTGTTCCTCGTTGCGGATTGGTACTTCGCGCGCACGGCCGCCCTTGGTCCAGGTGTCCTTCAGAACCAGCTTGTCGCCGCGATCGGCCCACTCGGGCCGGATCTTGATCGACTCCCCGCGCCGCAATCCGAACGCCGCCTGCAGCTGCAGCGACATCCGCGTGTACGGGTCGGTGATCTTCGACAGGTCGCCGGCCGTCAGTTCGCGGGCCTTGCTGACGTTGGTGACGTACTGCCGCTGACCGATCCCATAGTGCGTGTTGTCGCTGGCGACAACCTTTTCCTTGCCGATCTTCTCCGCCCACCATCGAAGCTCCGCCATGCGATTCTTGATCGTCCCCACGGCCAGACCCGCGTCCTTCCAGCTCTCGACCAGGCGCTCGACGTGTTTTGATTTCAGGCTGGTGGCTCCCATATGCTGATAGCCCCAGTCGTGGAGCTGGTTGGCGATCTGGTCGAGCACGCGCTCGCGATCGCGCTGCGTGGCAAAGCTGCCATCGCGATTGCGATGGCAAAGCTGTTTCAGCTCGTAGTACAGGTCCCGCATTCGTTCCTCTCCAGGTTCAATCCCTTTCTCTCTCTGTTGCCCCTTTCTTTCTGCCCTTTACGCTGCTGCTGGTGTGTGTAACCTGTCCGGTTAGTGTTTCTGTCCGTCCCGAACGCTAGGCGGTCGGGATCTACAAGGGACTCGGGACACCACTCCCGTTTCGTGCCGTTTCGTTTGCTGCTTGCCGCCGCGGCACGCGGCATTGGCGTCGATGGCGCTTCCTGTGGGAAGTCGATTCATCGATCTGAGCCGTTGACCCAGGGCTCGGAGGGGCGCTTCTTCAGCGCGGGCTTACAGTGAGCCCGCAGGGAGCGGGCAGGAGGACGGACCGCGTTGCACGGTCCAGGTTGACGACGGGTCAGGGAGCCCGTCACGTGGGTTCGTCACTTGCGCCAGCCACCGATAACTCCTTGATGGCTGGGGCATCGTGCGCATCGTCACTACCGGCGTCGCCCGTAGTGACGATGCGATTGGCGCAGAGATGCTGCCGCAGTTACGCGGCCTGGATTGCAGCAGCGACCGTATTGGCTGGTGCCGCTGCGATCCGCTTGCCTGAAGCTGCCGCGTGCATGTCGCACGCCACCGCTACTGGCGCAGAACATTGCTGACTGAAACAGATGGTGCCGCTGGGGCAGTGGAGTAGGGCTGTCACACGCGAATGCGGGCGAAGCCTGATTGCGACCGTGGCCACCGTAGACGACTGCGGCAGAACGGCGCTTGTTGCCTGGACGATTACTTCGGGCTTACGTGTATCTCCGTGCCTTGCGGCTGCCGGTTTTCAGGAGATGAGTCCGGCTTTCGCGCTCGACGTTGCGAGCAAGGGCGATGCGATTACGGGCATCAAGCGGGCTGACTCAGCCAGCGTAAATCGATGTTCAGGATCCTGCGCAGGATGCGCAAACGCATATTACGCCTCACGCATCAATCGCAGATCTAGCGATGCGACCATCAAACCGTCGTGCAAGTTCCGCAAAAATGGAAACGTGCGTGTCAGCAGTGCTAACGATCTTGCAAGACAACGGTTGACGCGGACAGCTTACCCACCGCCGCGCGTTCCGTGCGTGAGAGGCGCCTCCACGCGCGACCGTGGATAAGCTCTCGAACCTGAGTGCCCCGCGATCGCCTCGAATGCCTCTGAAATGCCTGATTTCCACTTTGCGTATTCTCGACATCAGCACACCTCGAAATTCCGCGCGATGACCGTTCTGGTCAGTAGCTGCTGCGGCACGCAGTCGGCGAACTTGATCGAATCTCGAAAAGCTGCAAGCTCGTCGTCGGTCAGCGCAAGGGATTCAGGCAGTGCGGCGGGCAGAGCGGCGATGGGCGCCTGCACGCATAACGCGTCGAAGCGAACTTTCGCGCCGGCGACCGACGCCTGGCGAGCCAAGGTGCGGTTCGCACGCGTGCCGGCAAACGTCCAGGTTTGAACGGGGATGGCCTCGGCGCGAGAGGTCACGAAGTGCGTTCCCGGGGACATCGATATCTCATCGGTCAGCATCTGCAGGGCAGCTAGTGCACGTCGAGACAAAGTGATTGTCGGAGAGGCGCCGTTCGCCAGAACCGAGCGGATGCCCTGGCACACATCGCGGCCCAAGCTGCGCGCGCCACCCATCCAGCGTGCTTTGCCCCCGCCGGCCGCGGGCTCCAGCCATACGATCCGCTTCGACCAGTCGACATCGGTGACACGCCAGCTTCGACCCGCCAGCAGAAGCAACCGCTCGTCGCGCTCGCCGGTCAGGACCGTTGGGTCGATGTAGCCGATTTCGGCGGCACCGTGTCGGCCAGTCAACAGCGGGGAGCCGCTGAACGACGCCAGTAGGTCACGGTAATGGCCCCGCGCATACTTATGCTCGGTCTGCGGACCGACCCGAACCACACCCTCAGCGCGATCGAGAAACTGCTGTCCGACCATGTGCTCGACGAGTACCTCGATGTCCGCGATTTGCAACTCGGGAAACGACCCCTGCAGCAGCTGGACCAGTTCCCGCGTTGCCAACTCACCTCGCTCAAGGCTCAAGACCATCGCCTGCTGAGCCACGATGTGCCATGGCTCTGCGGGCGGCACAGCAGCTTCGACCCAAGCCTCGGACCATTTTTGCGTTACACCCAGCGCCAACAGGAAGGCGTTATCGGTCGTTGTCAAAAAGAGGCAGTTTCGCCGGCCGCCGGCGCGTCGGCCCGTGCGGCCCATCCGCTGCAGGAACGACGAAACGCTCGATGGTGAGTCGATCTGGAATACGCGGTCGAGATCGCCAACGTCGATTCCCAGTTCTAGCGTCGAGGTGGCAACGATCACGCAGTCCCTTTCTTCGGAGAATGCGGCTTCGGCCTGCCGTCGTTCCGACAAACTGAGTGAGGCGTGGCTGACGAATGTCCGGATCGCACGGGTCCGCAGCATGCTGCTCAACTGCTCCGCACTGCTGCGAGAATCGCAGAAGACCAGCCGCTTCTCGCCGCGATGCAGGCGTGCGATCACAGTTGCCGCATTTTCGAGCGAATCGACATGGTCGATGGTCACATCGGCGTCCGTACTGACGCTGGCGCTGCCGACCACCGCTCTGTTCCCGGCGGGGGCCAACCAGGTCAGCAGTTCGCTCGGGTTGCTCACGGTTGCCGACAGGCCGATGCGCTGCAACGGTCGCTCCAAATACTGGTCCAGCCGGTGCAACACGGATCGCAGGTGCCAGCCACGATCGTCCCCCGCGAAGGAGTGGAGTTCGTCGACGATCACCGCCTGTAGGTTGCCGAACCATGCCGGCCGGTCGACCCTTGCAGAGATAAGCATTGCCTCGACAGATTCGGGCGTCGTGAGGAGGATGTCCGGCGCGTCTCTCAGTGCGCGGTTCTTCCGCGACTGCGAGATGTCGCCGTGCCAGACCTCGATCCGGCGTCCGACCAAGCCGGCGTAGTGTGAGAGTCTGGGCTCCAGGTTGTTCAGCAGCGCTTTGATCGGGCAGACATAGAGAACGCTCGTCGCCGGCCAGGCCTCGTTGAGCATTCTTGATAGGACTGGAATCGCGGCTGCCTCCGTCTTACCACCGGCGGTCGGCGCGAGCAGCAGGCAGTGGGTTCCCGCATGAATCGGCGCGATGGCCGCGAGCTGGGTCGGGCGCAGCGTGCTCCACCCCAGCGTGTTGACGACGTGATATTGCAGGGAGGGATGGAGTTGCTCGAATTCGCTCACAGTTCGATGTCGTCCACCGAAGTGGCGCTTGCGGCTGCACGTTCGACAACCGACATCTCACTTTCTGCCAGCGTCAGGGTGTAGTGCCGGTGTGGATCGAAGTCCTCGTGCAGGTCGACTCGGTCGAGGATGTCCGCGACGAGCTTCTTCAAGAACAGCCGCGGCGCCACGCCGATCTTGCCGCCCAGGCCACCCGCCACGGCACGAGCAAGCGTGTCGATATAGCTGTCGTCTACGACACTGCGCAGCCGCTGCTCGTGGGGCTGACCTTCGACGTAGATGTCCCGAACCCGTCGTCCGACAGCCAGCAGTGCCGTGTGATCGAATGGGGCCAGGCGAATCTGAACCGCACGCGGGTTGTCGAAGCGACGATCCGTGCCGAAATCCACGTGCAGGCGCTGAGCCAATGGCGCGAGGCGCTGCACACCTTGGGGACCGTCGAAGAAGGCCGGTGTCCCTGTGACCACGAGATAGAGCCCAGGATAGCGTCCGGCATCGATCTCGTCGATCCATTGCCGGAGAGCGTTCAGACCTTTCTCGCGGGTATCAGTGCGCATGCGCTGGAGCGTTTCCACCTCGTCCAGCACCATCACTAGCCCTGGGAACCCGCTGTCGCGCAGTATGGTGAGCAGGCCTACCAAAAAGTTGGTGGCGCCAAAATGGTCCAAGTCACCTTTGATCCCCGCCGCACGCTTGACGCCGGCTGCCACGTTCGGCTGTCCCGACAACCAACTGATCAGGCCATCTGCCAGCATCCCATCTCCGGCTGCCAAAGCACGGCGGTAGGTTCGAAGCACCGCAGAAAATGCCGGGGCAGTCTTGCTGATGGCTGTCAGGCGCGCCTCCATCAGGGCATCAGTGCGTGCCAGTAGTTCCGCGGCGTCGTTTGGATCGACCGACGCGTCGGCCAGAACGTCCTGTTCCAATGCGTAGAACCAGCCGTCGATGACGCCACGGAAAGCGCCGCTCGCAGTGTCTGCTGTCCCCAGGTGCTCAACGAGCCGCCGATAGACAGTCTCTAGCCGGTGCAGCGGCGTCTCGGTCTCGTTGATCTGTACTTCGGTTGCCGCAAAGCCGCGAGCGCGCGCCCGCTCTTGCAGCCAGCGCCCAAAGAAAGTCTTGCCGGTACCGTACTCGCCGCGCACGGCCTTGAATCCGCCGCGCCCGGCGGAGACGGCGGCCAGCTCCTCATCAAGGGTGGGCGCGAAGGCTTCGATACCCACCGCGAGCGCATCCAGCCCGCTGCTGGGCACGGTTCCACGCCGCAGCGCACTGACGATGTCTTCCCGCCGTGCGGCGCTGATCATCGTTGACCTCCCTGGCCGAAGACTCGGAATTGCTGCTGCAGAAGCGCGATGTTCAACTCCACGGTTCCAGCAGCCTCGTCAACGACCAGCACCGGTGCCTGGTCCACATTCAACATGCGCCTGACCGCACTCAGCATGCCGCCGAGGCGAACCTCCGGCACTGAGAGCCGTTGGGCCAGCGCGGCGCGCGAGAGCTTGCCGCCACGTTCAGACAACGCAGTCAGCAACGATCGCATCTTCTCGTCAGGCAGCGCAACTCGTGCAGCCAGTTGCCTTTGCGATGCGTAGATCGCACCACTCTGCAAGACACTGATCCAGTCCTGGGCGGCCGGCGCCGGCGCAGGCGGCAACTCGTTCTCCTCGAAAAGCTGAGGTTGCCCAACTTGTACGGTCGGCTTGCGGCCAGCGGAACGCACAGGGTGTGGAGGCGCGGGTTTGAGCTCATTCGATTTCGGGATCGGTGGTAGTTCCCACCACTCGGGCTGCGCAGGCGGGGCAGGCGTCCACCCCGGCAAGTTCATGCCCAAGGGTGCCATCACGCTGAGCGGTACTGTTACTTCCTGAGGCGATAGGCCACCGTGATATCCGTTCTTGCGTCCGCCGTATCGCGTGCTTTCGCCCCATAGGCACACAACAGTGTTCGAACCGTCGCTCGTCACCACGCGCCCACCGCTCACCGCCAACTCATCCGGCGCGCGGTTGTCCGTGCCCGGGCGCCAGCGATCGCTTTCACCGCCGGCAAGCTGAGTGGTGCCGTCTTCCAGCAAGTGCCCATGGTCGGCAGTGATCACAACCACTCGCCGTGCTTCGCGCGCTTCACGAAGCAGAGGCAGCAGCAGCCGCAGGTCTTCGAGCGACCAGCGCTGATGCAGCTGGTCGGGGCCGCTCAAGTGATCGTCGACGGCGTTGTAGACCACGCCGATCACACGCTGATGAGAGTCTGCGATCGCCGCGCGCACCTCGGGTGAAAGATTAGTGGCGTCGGCCAGATCGCCCTTGTGGAACAACCGCGGAGGCGCTCCGGCTCGGCTTTGCGCCAGCAACGCCGCATGCGAGGCGAATCCCGCTTTCTCCTGCGCGGCAGCTCCCAGCATGAGTCGTCCACAAAGCAGGCTCGTGCGGCTTACCTCGGTGACGGTGGGCAGCGCCGCTACACCGACCAGTGGCTGGCCGATAGCGCTCAGCACCATTTCGGCCCAGCCGTGGCTAGCGCTGCGCGCAAACAGTTCGCGAAAGATGCTGATGCTCAATCCGTCCATCACCAGCAGCAGCGTCGGATGAGCTGCAGCAATCGGCGCCAGCACCTGTTCGAGCACGGACTCTACCGGCACCAAGCGCCCGTCGACGGCCGGCTTGTTGGCATTCCACTCGATCAAGGCCTGGGCGAAAGGCTTGGCGAACTTGTTCCGTCGGGCGATTAGCGCCTCGCGGCACGCGCTATAGGCATGCGACAGTTCAGGAATCTCGTCGCCGCCGATCAGGCGAAAGCGCGCCCAGTCCACGAATGCGCCTTCATCCGACTGCCAGGTCACCGCGGCTTGTAGAGATGCCATTGATCGTGGGGCCGTCAACAGCCAGCGCGATAGACGACGAGCCATCTCGACGCGTTCCGCTCGCGGAGGTTGCGCCGTCATCAACGTATGCCTGAGCGCGCGATCCGCCTGCAACTCTACTTGGGCTAGGTTGGCCTCGGTAGGCTCGGCTACATGCGCTGACAGAGCGAGCGCGAAGTCCTGCATCCGTTGATCCAGCGCAGCGGGAAGCAGATCGCTGAGATGCGCGAATTCGGCGACGCGAAGATCCCGCAGCAGGGCATCGGCGCGGTCGAGCGTGGCACGCGTGGCTTCCAGCCCGGCCACTCGTACCACCTGCTCGGCGGCGTGCGCCCATGCACGACCTTCGGACACGCCGATGTGCTTGTCACTGACGAACCGTTCCAGCCGGATGGCCGCTTGGCCCAACGCCGATTGCCCTTCGCCATCCGGCGCAAAGACAACACCGCAGACCAGTCCAAGAGGAAGAGCGTCGGCTGTGCGACCCGCTTCAATGCAGCCGAGGACCATTTCGCCGGCACTGCCCGCCGTTTCCCCGAGCCAGCGCATGACGTCTGTTCGGGCCGCAGCCGGCAACTGATCCAGCGTGGCATCGGCCCCGGTCGTCATCGACCAGGTCAGCAAGGAAACGGCGTCCGGGCGGGCCGTCGGGATACGGAGGTATCGTTGCAGCACTTCGTGCCATGCCGTCTCCAAACCGAGAAATCCGTTCGCCACTGGCGGATAGGGGCCTTGCGACGCGCCTTCGATCAGGCTCTGTGGCATCCACGCATAGCGGCCAAGCCGAGCGTCGGTTTCCTTGGCCTGGAAGAGCTGACGGACGGTGTCCCAGCCCTCCGGCTGGAACACTCTTGCCCGCGCCAGGCGCGACGCAATGTCTTCGGCAATTTCGTGGGTGGCCAAGGGGGTGATGACCACGAGTCCGGCCGATGCCGGGTCCTGATGCTCGACATCGCACAGCGCTTCCCGGATGGCCAATGACGATTCGCACCAGCGTAGCGCAAACTGTCGGCCACGCTGGTTCAGCGTTTCGGGCCAGGGTTGCCGAGCTTTCGCACGGATCGCCAGTGCCACGGTTGCCGGATCGCTTGTCAGCACCCGCTCAAGCTGCGCCGCGATCTGCGGGGTCGACAAGCTCATAGCTTCGTGCCCTTGCGTTCAAGCCGCCAGCTGAGCGTCAACTCCAGTTCGCGATCGCGTGCAATGCGAGCCTTCAGGTCCTCCAGCTCTGCGACCGCGGCGGCTCCTGTCAAATGAAGCGCCTGCTTCTCCTCTACGAGTTCCGGAGCGTTATAGCCCGGCGTGGCTGGCAACGCCGGGGGCAGAGGTGAGGGCGTGTTGGTTGCGGCGGGCGTCACTGGCGCAGGCGAGGGTGGTGTCGCTGGCGCGGGTGCCGCTGCCGCAAGCAGTTGCATGGCGTCTCGTTCGAGCTCTGCCAGGCGCGACTTGAGGGGTACGACATGTTCATCGGCGGTCAACACCTCGCTGAGACGGGTCATGATTCCAGTCGCAGCTTCGCGTCGATGGTCCCCGAGATCGCGTACCACGTCGAACAACTGCCAGTTTCCGTTGGTGAGCGCGTCGGCACATGCCTGCGCCTGGCCCAGGGTGCGGCTCACCGCCGCCTCCGATGTGCTCAGGGGCGCCGTGGCCAATGACGACACGACATCGCCTTCCGAAGCCTGTATGAGCGTTGCCAAAAGCGCCAGTGCGGAGTCTGCCGATTGCTGGCGAGCACCGGCAGTGCTTGCTCCGTAGCGGCTGGCGCGATCGCGCACTTGAGCGACCAGTCTGCCCACGGCCTCGCGCTTGCCACTGGCCGCTTGCTTTACTTCGTCAACCAGGCGCCCCACGTTGGCTGCATTGAGTGTCTGCGCGAGCGTCAGTCCAAACAAGCTCGCGGCGCGCTGCAATGCTGCGTCCCAGTCGGCGGTGCTGGGAAGAGCCTGCTCTCTGAGTTCAAGCTCATCGGACAAGCTCTCAACGGTAGGCTCGATCGGCCCGCCGCGCAGTGTGAAGCGGCGGTTGGTCATTGCAGCGTACGCCAGGATGATCAGGTTCTGCAGTTCGATTGGTAGTCCCATTGGCGCCGGCGTATCGATCCAACGGCGCAGCTTGGTCACCGTGATCGGTCCACCGCCTTCGCGGGAGTGACTTTGTGCAAAGCGCGACTGCCAATGCGGCTCGATCAATAGGTGGGTCTCGCCCATCTGGCCGAGCTGGCAAGGGTTGACCACGGCACGGACCAGTTTGCGTGTCGAGGCATCCTGCACGAAGCCTCGTTGCCCCGATGATTCAATGGCCTTCTGCACTTCCGGCCAGACTTTCTTGATGACGCTGGCCTTGATCTCGGTGTCGAACTCGGGATGCGCCGGGTACTGATGAGCGAACAATTGGCCGAGCAGGCTCTCGAATGCACTTCGGAAGTCGGCACCCACAGGCGGGCGTGGTGACAGGGTCGGGTCCAGTGACTGGAATTGCTGGTCTGCCGTAAGCGGATTATTCACGGCATCTTTCGGTTCACTGCTGATGCCGTAGGCCACTTCGAGCTGCGACCTGAGCTTGATCCGCAACTGATCAAGCTGATTCCGCGCAAGCGCCTTGGCCTGCACTCGGTCGACAAACGAAAGGTGCACTGCGTAGTTGTCGAAGCGGTCGCCTTGAAGGATGTAGTCGAGCACGACGAGGCGGCCCAGGTCAGCCAGCGCCTTGTTGCTCAGGAAGGAGGGCAGCCACACCAGGGTTTGCGTATCTCCACCCCGGTACGCGCCAAGACGTGCCAGATCGTCCGCCGGCCCGAAGTTGGCGTCGTCGAACGGGAAGTCCACCACCACCGACCAAGTGCCCGAGCGCCCACGCAGCCGGTCGTCGGTCATTTCGCGGACGTTCTCGTACAGCACCTCAACTTCGCGCCGCGTGCCGCGCCAGAGGAACTCATAGGTCGTGAACAGCCCGCCGGTATCCTGGATACCCAGCTGCTCGAACAGGGTTTCTCTAATCTTCTTGCGACGATTGCCGGCGTTGTCGTTGGCCTCGGCTGCGCGCAGGATGGGCTCGATATCGACGCCGGTGACTTGGATCGAGATCACCGGGTTCTGATCCTCGGTGATCTTGATTTCGCCGATCTCGCTGGCCCAGTCGCGGCATTTGCGCAGCACGTCCTGTGCTTCGCGCCCCGGGATGGGCGAGCGGAAGGTGCCATGGTTCAGTGCAGCCAGGCGCTGTGCGGTCAGACCCTTGAGAGACTCCACCTCGGGCACCAACGCACCGAGCAGCAGCGTCTTCAACAGTCGTGCATCGTTGCGCAGGTTCTTGGCCGCCGTGGGGTCTGCCTGCCCGAGCTTGATCGCTTCCCATGTCACACCGTGCTGGCGCTCCAGCATGGGCAGCAGTCGCTGGTTGTGCAGGCGCTTGGCGTTGTCAAAGTGCAGACGCATTCCTTCTGAAAATGGCTCGTCGCCTTCGGCAATCGCGTCGTAAAGATCGCCCACGGGGATGAGCTGCCCAAGTTCGAGGTCGGTTCTGCGGTCAACCAGCAACTGCAGCATCAGCTTCAGCGCGGTGCGTTCGCGCTGCAGTGCCGCCGAGACAGCGATGAGCGTTTGCACGAGCGCCGGACTGAAGGGATAAACCTTGCGAAACATCTCCCGGTCGGCAGTGGTGGTGAGTAAGGTGTCGAGCACGTCCTTGCGCATCTGCATCACGTCGTCGAACGTCGCCTGCAGCGTCTGTCGTGCGGCTTCGTCCACCGGGCGCAGCACGCGCTTCTCTGCGATGGCGGGCAGGTTCCGGTCTTCAAGGGTGATGCGGTGGAAACGGGCCTCCCAGTGCTTCAGCACATCGCTGAACTGCAACTGCACCGAGCCGGCAAGGTTCTCGCCTACCAAGTCCCGCAGGTCGCGCTGCCGTGCGACGAAACTGATCAAGGGCACAGGCCGATCGGCATTGGTGGCTTCCACCAGCTTCACCAGCTTTGTGCCCTCGCGGCTGACGAAGTTGACATCGGCAGCGTGGCTCGCGAGCCAGAGCACCAACTCGTCCAGAAACAGGATGACCGCGTCATAGCCCAGTGCCTGCGCATGGCGGCTCATGATGCTGAGTCCATCGTCGAGTGAGACGAAGGACTCGCCGCTGGCCGCCAGGCTGCGATACGCCGAGAAGTACTGCGTGATCAGGTCACCGACGAGCCGGGACCGCTCCTCGCCGTGAGGCGGTTCCAGCATTGCCGCCTCGAAGCCGGCAGCGTCCCAGCCGCTGTCGAATTCACCCCAGCCGCCGCCACGTCCGCCAGCACCCTTGTTCAACTGCGCAAAGAACGGCTCATCGCCCATTCGCTCGCGCAGCTCGCTGGCATCCTTGAACAGGCCTTCGGCTAGGTAGAAGCCTGGGACCGGCGCGTCCGGATGTTTCTTGCGCACGTAATCGGCGTACTGTCCAAGTATGGCGGATTCCATGTCCCGTGCGCCGATCATGTGATAGGGCACAAGCAGGAATTTGCGCCCGTCAGTCCAGCTGTGGCACGCCACCACATCAGCCAGTTCCGGTATCGAGCGCGCTTGTGTGTTTCCGGCCAGCAGGAGATTGAGCACTGCCATGAAGTGGCTCTTGCCGGACCCGAAACTGCCGTGCAGGTAGGCTGCCTTGCTGCCTCCGGTCTGTACTGCTTGCTGGATGAAACCGAGCGCATTGCTGAAAGCGTCGACCAATTGCGGCGTGACCACATAGTCGCGCAGCGTCTGTTCGGGCTCAGTGACGCCTTTAGATAATTGGAGGACGAAGTCGCCTTGATGCACGCGCTCCGGAATCGTTATGAGGTCTTTCAGCAGCGGCATCAGAGATCTCCTTCCCCAGTACTCGTTGCGAATGACGAGCACTTTGTTTGTCTTCCCATGTGAGACGATCGCATGCGGGGCATCATGATGTCTTAGCTGCCTTCTTACGCCCGCGCTTGCTCACAGTGGCAGCCGGCTTCCAGGCGCGCAGCTCGTCCAATGTGAGTCCCAGCGCGCGGGCTTCCTCGTTGACGAAGCCACGGTAGTACGTGCCCATGCGCTCGCCGTACGTCGAGTCAATCTCGTTGTGCCATTGCTCCAGCCAGGGTACCAATTCCTGCAGGCCAGCCAGCAGCGGTTGTAGTCGAACCGGCTCCCAGCCCTCGTTCTCCTTCATCTCCAGGTAGTAGGCGGCGAGGGCGGTGGCCTGCTGCAGGTGGTTCCAGCCGGCCCAGGCGATGGGCAAGCTGGTGTCGGCGCCACGTTCGCAACCTGGATAGCTGACCCAGCGTTCCTTGGGGACGTCCAGGCCACCGCGTAGATCCCAGAAAGTCGACTTCTTGAAATCGTCCTTCTTATACTTGGGCGGCACAGGGATGTTGCCGACGTTCTCGCCGGCATCCTCGCGCCGCTGCAACGCCCAGGTGTCCTCCCATTGCGCGCGCTTTCGCAAGCCGGTGTCGGTGTGGCGCAGCACGGGCAGGAAAGGCACTGCCTCGCCGGCGACGAGTTCGGCGACGACCTGCGTGACGTCAAAACCCGAGTGGCCGGCGTATAGCTCGGCAATCTGCATGAAGCCGGTGTCGGTGCGCACCGCGTCGGCCAGGCGGTTGACGGTGGTGAGTTGGGGCGGTTGGTCGACGCCAGCGGGCCACAGGCGAGGAGCCTCCAGTCGGTCGAGCAGCCAATCACGCACCGCGGCGCGCTCCAGATCCTTCCAGACCGGCATGTTCCAACGGCGCTTGTACTCAGGCCGCTCGATCAGTCCGATGGACTTTTCGCTTTCAATCAGCTCGATTCGCCGCTGAACAACACGCCGGTAGGCTTCGGGCCAGTGCACGGGGATTTCGGTTATGGCCGTAGAGCCGTGGCGCTCGAACCAGGTTGCCTGTTCTGTGTCATTCGCCATGCGACGGGCGAGCGCAATCTCAAACGCGCGTTCACCCAAGGCTACCTCTGGGGGCGAGCCGGTTTCAAAGTAGATAGTCTGCGTACCATCGCGCTGCAAGCCATAGAGTGTGTAACAGTGCCAATCAAGTTCTTCCTGCCAAGCTATGGCCAAACACCGCAGCTGTTCGCCGCGGTGGCGCATCTTTTCCAGAAAACCTGTCGTCGGCAGGGGCTGCGAACCTTGCCCTGCAAGACTCATATACGTTACCGGCAGGCAGGCCTCGATTTCCTGGGTGATGTCATTGAGCGCCCGACCAGCCGCCGTAGGCAGCTCTGCGCTAAGTGGAAATTCACTGACTTTAGAGGCATTGAATGCGTAAAAGAACTCCCATTTGTCACCTCGATGCCCTTCGTTGATCCCCCCTCCACCTTTGTTATGGCAAACCTGCTTTAGCCAGAAGCAGCCCAGCGCGGAATTTAGTAATCCTAGTATTCCAACGTGCACGTCCTCGCTGCTGCCAGATTTCAGCTTTATCACCGGGGCCGTCTGCTTGAATACCTTGCCGCCACGGTCGAGTGCAAAGTGGTTGTGCGTTGCGACCTCGCTGTATGAAATGCTCAGCGGGGCTAGATACCGGTCTCCTATCCATCGATACCAACTCCACCACGGTTCGCCGAGATCTTTCCGAGTCTTTTCGCCGAACGACACCATTCCTTCGATGGTCGACCGATTCGGCCACAACCAGCGGTACCAGGCGGAACTCTTGTTCAGCGGAACCAATTTCTGATTGTCATCGTATGGAACGAACGCGTACTCATTGCCCGACGTCGACCAGTCCCGTACTGAGTCCCCAAGCACAATGGGCCGCTGAAGTGCGCTCGGCACGCCGGATCGAGTGAGAGATGCGCGAGTGGAGATGAATGCATCGTCTGTCCCGGTAAAGCTGGCTGGTCCAAGTTCGAGGGTCTCACGTGAAATCAGTCGATTGCCGACTGCAACGGTGAAGCGTCTTCGCTCCACGGCAGACTCCAATCGCGCAGTCGAGTTCTCTTCAAGATACTCCCGCAATTCCGCCGCACCACCTCCTCCGATGCTCCAGGGATGCTTCGAAAAAGTAGACCGCGGCGTGTCCCCCACGCTGACGAACTCACTCTCCGAGCCCGCCCGATCGACTTGCGCGACGATGGCCGACCAAACGAGCCCATGCGTCGGGTCATCGGGCGTGCTCGGTTCTCCCTTGATGCCCATTACTGTGCGCACAGTCTCACCAACAGGAGCACGATGGCGGCCGAACAGAATTACAGTGGGCGTGCCGTGTCCAGGGATGTAGGCGCCTGCGGTGTCGATGACGTGGGAAAGATCTAACCGCGGCAGCACCTCCTCGATCAGTTGGCTGCCGAACTCGCGTTTCATGAAGCTGTTTGCTGTGATCAGGCCGACGAAGCCCGCCGGCGTTCCATTGCCGGTAAATGCTAAGTCGAAGAAGCGCTCAGTGAACGGCGCACCCAGCGAGTACTTCATGTGGCAGCTGGCGTATCGCTTGCGGTAGGCCCAGTTCAGCGCCGCATCCTTGACAACGATGTAGGGCGGGTTGCCGACCACCGCGTGGTACTGTCGCCCCAGGATACGCTGCACTTCTGTCAGGTCCTCGCTGGCGTACGCGTGCGCCAGTCCGGTGCCCGCATAGTGCTCGGCTCCGTCAAACATTGCATCCGTAGACGTCATGCCAAAGCGCTTGCCATGCAGCAGGCTGTCGCCGATGGCCACGTTCAGCTTGAAGTCGGGCGCTTCCGTCAGGCGGTGTACCCCGCTGACCTTGAGCGCCGCCACCAGCAGCCGGAAACGAGAAATCGCGACAGCGAACGGATTGAGGTCGACTCCAGCAACGGCCTCCAGCGCCCGCTGCGCGATGTCGCGGGAGTTGCGTGCCGGCTCCTGGCGGATCCATTCGTCGACCAAGCGTCGGAATCCTCCCAGCAGGAAGTGGCCTGACCCGCAGGTGGGGTCGATCATCCGCACTTCGCGGAATCCGAACTCGCGGATGGCCGGCGTCAGCGTGCGGTCGAGGATGAACTCCTCGACGAACTCCGGCGTCTGCAGCAGCGCGTAGCGCTTGCGCGCGGCTTCCGACAGATCTTGGTAGAGGTCGCCAAGGAACCGGGTGTTCCAATCGGGGTCGGTAAAGTCGTGCACCATCGTGCCGGTGTTCGGGTCCACCTGCTGCCAGAACTGGCGCAACGCCATCGCCGCATCGCCGCTGATGCCGAATCGGAAGACCGGGTTATGCGCCTCATCGAAGAACGTATGCAGCCCCGGCAGCGCACCCGCCTCGCGGAAAGACGCCAGCAGGTACTCGCGGTCGCTCTCCAGCGGCTTTTCGCGGAAGTAGGCCTCGTGCCGGTCGCGTGCCAGGGCCAGTCGACCCGACTCCGGTGTGCCACTCAACCAGGGGCGCTCTACCAGTTCGTTGTCTTCGATGAAGCGCAGGAACACGCACGACAGCAGCCAGTGCACGCCGGCCTGCGTGATCACTTGGTCCGCCCAGCTCTCGAATGTCTCTGCCGTACGGTCGGCATCGCGGGCCGCCTGCCACTCCGCCTGCAGGCTGGCCTTCAGCTCGGCCACGTCAGCGATACGCTGGCGAAGGTCGTCTTCGAAGCGCTTGAGGAGGCGGGTGAGATCCGCGAGTAGTTTGGGGGCGCTAATCACTGAATGGGTTCTTCCTATTGTGCTGTTCTGACAGCTTGGGCCAACGCGGCCAGACCTGCCCGGTGTCTGTTTTCGATCCACCCCTGCGGCAGTGTCAGAGTGCGCGTGTTCTGCATGTTGTTCACGATTGGCACTGCTACGCCATCGATGACAGGCAATCCCTGGTGGGTCGTGGGCAACATGAGCCAAACATTGGGCGTATGGCCAGGGTGACCGGCCTTTTCTTCAATCTCTGAAATCAGGGGCATCAGGTCGTAGCGGGCCAGAAGGCCGGCACTGACCAGAAGGATCGGAGCTGTGCCTTCCAGAAGCGTGCGGCGCAGTGTCGGCAAGGTACGTTGAACAAGCCGTTGCAGGTTGATCCAATGCCGGCTTCCGCGGTCCGCTGCGTCGGCCTCGATGACGACTTTCCAATCGACGCGAGCCACGACAGCCTGCTCTCGCAGCGCCGTTAGCATCAATGCGTCGAAATTCACGCGCTGCAGCGGGGCCGGCTGTGTGCCAGGTTGCCCGAAGCGATGCAATAATTCGCATTCGGCCCGGCGGGCAATGCGCGGGTGCACCGTTAGTACCAACAGGCCGCCTTGTTGGAGGCTACGATTCAGGCGTTCCTCGACCGCTGCAACGTTCTGCAACTCTCCTTCATTGACGATTCCGTTACTCAACCTCGTTCTGTGTCGCGAAAACGCTGTGGTGGTGCCGGCTGTTTGTGCGCTTCCCAAGGTCGAAAGGCGGTAGGCTCCTGCGCCTTGGGAAGCTGAGGCATCCCAACTCAGGGGAGCGCCGGCCTCTTCGAGCAAACGATCCAACTCGGGCCGGCCGGGGAGGGCTGTCGCCTCGGGATAGCGCCCACGAACCCGGTCTTGAATGTCGCGGAGACGCAATTCCGGAGCTCCGACCAACGCCCCGAGTGACTGGCGTAAGGCCTGCAACGGCGCCATGCCTCGAGGATAGATCTCCTGTCGACTGGACAGTGCCGCCTTGCGCGATGCCGAGGTAGCGAGGCGCAGTAGTCGGGTCGGCGCAATCGTTGTAGAAGGCGCACCGTCACTGACCAGCGCGGCGGGCAGGGGCACGCCTTCCAGCGTTTCGAGCACTCGGGGTGGCGGAAGCAACGGGTCTGCCAGCGCACAGGCATCCGCGGCGGCCCCGAGCTGCCGCGCATAATCGGCCCATGCCGATGCGATGGCGATCAGCGCGCAGGGCTGATGGTCAAACGCCTCGAATCGCGGTTGATCGAGGTGCGATTCAGCCTCTACGGCGGCGCGCAGCACGGCGGTTGATTGACGCAGGCGCTCGGCGTCATCCTGCGCCGCACAGCCGCGCAGCGCCAGCAAAGCGATCGCGCTTTCGAGCGCGCTCATAACCTGGCCCTGGCTGCGCAGCAGGGCGTCGAGCTGCTGGCGAAGCTCGGTGAACGCCGGGTTCTTGAGCCAACGCTCGCGGGCCTTGATGAGCGCCGCCGTCAGCGTGGCCCGGTCAACCTGGTTTGCTTGTGCAGATTCGCCAAGGGTCGGCCAAGCGCCGGCCGGAACACCATCGTCGAGACCCAGATAGTGGGCGAGGGCGGCTTCCTCGGGGCGGTCATCGCCGGCAGGCCGGCGCGGCAACAATTGGGCCGCCAGCTCGTTGACGCTGACCGCGCCACCGAGTTCCTCGTCTGCGTCGTGGACAGTGCTCCGGCCCTGGGTGAGATCGGGCCGTAGACGCGCGAGCTCCTTGGCGGTAATGCGGATTTCCTTGCGGATCTTGTCGCCTACACCACGCAGATAGCGGAAGCGGATACGATCGACGGCCAGCAGCTCGCGGGCATTGTGGATGCCCATGCGTTCCAGTACGTCCTGAGCTTCCAGGCTGTAGCCCAATTCGGCCATCGTAGTAAGCGCTGTTGCGGTCATGGCGATGGACGCAAGGCTTGATTCCACACCTGCTTCACCGGGTTGCTTCATCTGACGATCAGCAAAAATTGCTCGCCACGCACGAAGCATTTCCTCGGCGTTATCGAAACGCTCCCGGTAGTCGCGCTTCAGTGCCTTGGAGAAGAAGGAGGTAAATCCTTCCCGTGTCACCGGGTCGAAGACATCGCTCTCGATCGTGGCCTCAACATCGAGCATGGTCGGCGAGGTCTGCCCATCACCCCATACTGGCGGTTGACCCACCGCCATCTCGTAAAGCGTGACAGCAAGAGCAAACCGTTCCGCATATAGATCCCAGCGGGGAGGGCGGCGCAGTGAGAGGAACGGGTCAAGATATGGGTGGGTGCCGGCAGTAATATTGTCGGCTGGCGTTCGGCATAGCGAAAAGTCGAAGAGCACAAGCTGCAATTTGCGATTTCTGTTTTCAGCGATGCCGATGTTCTCGGGCTTGATGTCTCGGTGGGCGACGCCTTCAGCTTCCAGGTGGTTCACCGCTTCAATAAGCTCTTCGCCAAAGCGTTGCAGCATGTCGAGCGACAGACGCCCTTCTTCTTTGAGCTTCTCGGCCATCGTTGTGGCGCCAGCGCTCTTGAGTAACAAAGCGGTGCGCCCGGCGACCGTGAGCGTCTCGCGGTGCGCAACAATGTTCTGATGATGCAGTCGCGTAAGCGCCTCGCCTTCCGCGGTCAGACGGTCGTTGTGCGCGACATCGCAGGCGACTTTGAGCACGGACTCCTCTTCACCGCCGTCCTTGCGCACCAGCAAAGCATCGCTGGATGAGCCCCGACCCATCCGCTTGATGACGATGAATCCACCATCCAATCGGTCGCCCGTGCTGGCGACGCTGGGATCGACCGTGGCTTCCGGGTCAGGTGAGGTGAGTTCGTCCTCGACGCGATCAAGATCATCGAGAAAGCCTTGAACGGTGTCGTAACGTGCGAGCACGTCCGGGCAGGTGGCAAATTGAATGAGCTCTTGCTGCCGTGCTCCACAACCGTCCATCACATCGGAGAGGCGCAGTCCTTGGCCAACGCGCAGTTTTTCAGTCAGTTCCAGGACCGACTCGGCTGGCGGCTGGCCGGTGAAGAGATGGTAGGCAATGCAGCCAAGAGAAAAAACATCGAGGCTCGGGCCATGCGCGGGATCAGCGCGGGTGGTCTCCGGGGCCAGGTAAACCATCCCCGGATCCTCGACATAGTCTTCGACGTGCTGAGTCCCCGTAGTGCGATGCACCGTGTTCGGTGAGGCGGAATCGCTGGCATTCCGCGACGCGGTCTGCCAGTTCATCAAGTGCACTTGGATGGTGCCACTGCCAGCGTCATGAACAAGGACGCTCTGAGGTCCCAAAGCACGGTGATACAAGCGCTTTGAGTGGGCGTACTTCAAGGTTTCCGCGATATCGCGGATCAACTGGAGACGCTGTGTGATCGACAGGTCTTTTCCATTGTCCCGAAGGCGGTGATCGAGGCGCAACGCCTTCGGGTCGTGATCGAAAATCAGTGCCGGGCCTAGTTCCGTTTCCTTGTAATCCTTGACCTTCAATATTCCGGGGTGGTCGATTCCTTCAAGGATTTCGAACTCGCGGCGCGCTTGGCGAATCCGTGTGGCGCGGATGTCTGGGCTTGATGCTGTTGCAATGGAATAAATGCGAACCCTGCGGTGAACGGTGTCAATGCTGACATGCTGTGCTTCCCAGTCTTGATAGCCCTCGCCCTCCGACAGAAGCTTCCCGAGGCGATAGTCGCCAACCTGACGGTGTTTGTTTGACGGACGAATGCCAGCTTCATTGAGACCGCGGGCGATTGCTCGAACCTGTTGCGAGTCAACTGCCGCGAATGAGCGGTTTGTGATGCCATTGGCCAGTGCGCCGACGATGCCTGAATCATCGACGTTGCCAGGACGACCGCGCTGAAACGTTGCTGCTCTGGCAAGGCCTTCCAGTTTGCAGGACAGGCTGGTAGACGAGACAAAGATAGCCGGCTCGACGAACGGCAAGCGGATCTTCGCCTTGGTAACGGCCGGCTGGCGGCGGAGCAGGCTGGCTAGGCGTTTGGCCTTCCTGTTTGCGAGGATGACCGGGTTATCGACGGTCGTTGAACGACCGTCGGTTGTCCATGACCAGCTGTGCACGTCTCCGGTCAGTATCCCCGGCCGGCTTTTGATTTCGACCAGGAAAAGTCCGGCGGGGGACAGTACCAATGCATCGACCTCATTGACCTTGCCCTCATCGTCGATGAACTCGAAGTTGGTCCAGACATGCCAAGGGTCGCGGTCGGGCAGGTGCGTTCGAAGCCAGTCCAGCGCTTCCCGTTCCCAAGCGAAATTGGATTCGGCGATCACGTGCCAACGGGCGGCGCTGAGAGTCACGTCTTCACCTCGTGCCCTTCCTTAACGTACTCAAACAGGTCGCCGACCTGGCAGCCAAACAGCCGACAAAGTTGCTCGACGGCTTGTAGGTCGATCCGCGTCGCGGTTTCTCTGTAGAGGGCGGTGATCGTGCTGCGATTCAGCCCTGTCTGGCGTGAAACGTCAGCGATCCGGAGTTTGCTTCGGCCCATTAGGGTAGATAGATGGCAGCGAATCATTTGCTTTTTCTCAGGGTGTTGCGTAGTATAGCATTATGCTTTGCAACGCACAACCCGTTCTCATTTCAAGACTGGCGCTTCTTTCTGCCCGGGGTCTGAGAAGGGAGCGTGCCCGGCCGCCTCAAACCATGTCTGGGGATGAGTCTTGTTTGGCAGCGCGGTGGCGGGTGACCGTCAGTGAGACCGCACGATCGAAACTTCCGACGCGAGAATCCACCGTGAATCCGACCCGCGAGGCCGCGGCAGGCAGGCTCACCTGTTTCGGCGTGTTTATTACTTATCAGTAGACATTCATGCCGACCCTGCAACGACTGATCGCAGAAAAGTTCCTCGTCCGCATGAAGGAGGGGCAAGTGTTGGACGAGCAGGCGCTGAAGCAACTGAGTGATCTGTTCGGCGCCGGAAAGAAAATCAAGGCGGATGATCTGGTCAAGGTCTTCACGTCGCCGCCTGGCGGAGAAGTCCAATGATCAGACTCGAGTCCGCGCACATCGAAGAAATCCGTGGCATTCGTAAGCTCGACGTTGATTTTTCGCAGAAGTCCTTTGCCATTTTCGGCCCGAACGGCTCCGGAAAGAGCGGTGTAATCGATGCTATCGAGTTCGGACTGACGGGCCAAATTGCTCGCCTGACCGGCAAGGGCACAAAGGGCCTGTCGGTGGCGGATCATGGTCCCCATGTCGACAAGACGAAGTTTCCCGATGCTGCATTTGTGACGTTGCGCGTAAATCTGCCGACGCTCGGGAAGTCGGCCACCATTACACGGACAGTCTCGTCGCCCAAGAAGCCCAAGATCGAGCCTGCCGACGCGGATATCCTGAAGCTCTTTTCCGAGATTGCTGATCACCCGGAGATTGCGCTTTCGCGCCGGGATATTCTGCGCTTCATTCTGGTCGAGCCTACGGCGCGGTCTCAAGAAATCCAGGCCATTCTCAAGCTCGATGAGATCGGCGAGACTCGCGGTGCACTGAACACCGCACAAAATCGGCTGCAAACTGCACAGCGCACCGCCGAAGCGCAGGTGCAGACGGTGCGGTCATCTCTCCTGCGCCATCTTCAGATCGAAGCCCTCAAAGCAGTTGAACTGCTCGAAGCGGTAAATACGCGTCGGAAACTTCTCGGGCTTCCCGAAATCGCGGAGCTCAAGCTGGATACCAAGCTCGACGATGGTCTCGCGGCCGGTGCTAAGCAGGCCGAGATGAACAAGCAGACCGCATTGAAGGATCTCAAGGCGCTTGTGGATGCCTCGGCGGGATTCTCCGAGCTTGCCAAGGCGGAAGCTGCGTCTATCGTCGGCAATCTTTCAATGCTCGAGGCTGATCCGGCGCTGCTCGCGGCGCTGCAGCGGCGGGATTTCATCGAGAAGGGTCTTGACCTCGTCGATGGACCGGACTGTCCGTTATGCGATACCACCTGGCGGGACGAGCAGCACCTTCGTGAACATCTCCAGGCGAAGCTCGCGAAGTCCGAAGAGGCGCGGAAGGTGCAACAGGCGCTGCTGAAAGATGGTGCGACTGTTTCCACTGCGACAATAAGGCTTTGCGGATTGCTCGTGCCAATTGAGCAACTTTCCAAGACGCAGGGAGGCGCTGAATTCGCGCAACTCCTGACGGCATGGCGAGCTGAGCTCGATGCTTTTAAGGCCAAACTAGCGACCGTGGCTGGTCTTGCCGGCGTGAAAGGGCGGCTGGAAAACTCGTGGGTGGCAGTGCCGCTGGGCTTCTCGGAGGGTTTGACCAGCCTCACCGAAAAAATCAATGCGCTGCCCGATCAGACTGCGAGGGTGAACGCGCAAACGTTCCTCACGACCGCACAGCTTCGTTTGTCCGACTATCGGACTGCGGTCAAGAGTCAGAAGGCGGCCGCGGCGGCGGCTACGGCCGCGAAGCTCGCCTACGACACTTATTGCGGTGTACTCGAAGAGGAACTGAATATCTTGTACGACGAAGTGCAGAAGGATTTCAGTACCTACTACCGGGAAGTGAATCAGGACGACGAAGATGCCTTCACTGCCAAGTTCACGCCGTCGGAGGGCAGCCTCGGCCTGGACGTAAATTTTTACGATCGCGGACTGTTCCCGCCGGCGGCCTACCACAGCGAGGGACATCAGGACGGCATGGGGGTATGCCTGTACCTCGCTCTCATGAAGCGCCTGTTCGGAGAGAAGTTTACTTTTGCGCTGCTTGACGATGTCGTAATGTCGGTGGACTCGGGCCACCGGTACCAGTTTTGTCGCCTGCTAAAGTCGCATTTTCCCGACACGCAGTTCGTGATAACGACCCACGATCGATTGTGGGCCGAGCAGATGAAATCGGCAGGTCTGATTACCAGCAAGACTTCACTCTGCTTTCATAGTTGGACCATCGATACCGGCCCTCTCGTCGAATCGAGCGCCGAAATATGGGGGGAGATCGGGGCAGCCCTAGCCAAGGGGAGGGTCGAAGTCGCAGCCGCCGTGCTTCGGCATCACCTTGAGTATGTATCGCGGCATCTGGCGGATCAGTTCGGTGCTGCTCCACGTTTTCGCGCCGATGGTAACTACGAACTGGGCGAGCTGCTCCCCAGCGTTCTGAGGCGGCTGAAAGACCTGTACGGGCAGGCTGCCAATGCTGCGCAATCGTGGGGAAATGACGCGGCCAAGACGGCTGCGACTGAACGCAAGGCCGCGCTGTCAGCCTCAAACGGGGCGGCGAACGTCGAGCAGTGGGCTGTGAACAAGGCCCTCCATTACAACGAGTGGGCGAATTTCGGCAAGAAAGACTTCGAACCGGTTGCGGTCGCCTTCAAAGAGCTGCTCGAATGCTTCCAGTGTCCAGCGTGTCAGGGCTGGCTGTACGTTACGCCGCGCGTAGCGCCTGAAACGCTGCGCTGCGCTTGCAATGCGCTTCAGTTCAATTTGAACGCTAAGCCGAAGGGGTAGGACGGGACGCAGCGGTATGCATCGGTTACAGGGGCTCGCGTCACGCGATGCCGGCAGAAAGGAGGGGCGGTGGGCAAGGAACTGAACAAGCTTAAGGCGAGACGGGAGGCACGGCATCGATTTGAGGAATTGAATCGGAAGCGCGATATGTTTGTCGTGCTTCACTATTCTTGTGAATCCTTCTATGACATCAAGGACGGCCACACGCCTCGGGTGACATCGATCGCCGCGCGGAACTTCTCAACCGGCCAAACCTCATCCTTCTCGATTCACAAATCAGCCGAACAAAGCGGCGTTTCACCGGCCGACATTGCCGACCAGTATGACGCTCTGGAGCGGAAGATGCTCGATGAGTTTTTCGAATTTCTCAAGTCTCGACATGGGTACAGCTTTATTCACTGGAACATGCGTGACATCAATTTCGGATTTCAGGCCATAGAACACCGCTACAAGGTCCTCGGTGGCGCCCCGTTCGTTGTGGATGACGACCGCAAATTCGACTTGGCCCGTGAACTCATTGCTCTATTCGGCGTTGGGTATGCGCCGCACGGAACGAGCGGTCGGCTTCACAGCCTGATGGAGTTGAACCACATTACTGCTAAGGATGCGTTGACAGGCGCCGAAGAAGCCAAGGCGTTTGCGGATAAAGAGTTTGTCAGGCTTCATCAATCAACCCTGCGTAAAGTGGATGTGATGGCCAATATTCTTGAGCGGGTCTTTGACGGGTCGCTCAAGACAAACGCCACTTGGCGTGAGATCCATGGATTTCATCCAGCCGCCGTAATCGAGGTCGTGAAGGAGCATTGGATATCGAGCGTAGTCGTTGGCGCGATCACTATCGTCGGTCTGGTGGCATCCGTGAAAGAGTTCTTCTGAGATCAATCTGAAGAATACGGTTCGTGATTTCCGCCATTTTTATCCGCAGGAATGCCTGATGCCACGCAAGCTTACCGCCTTAGTGATCGGCAACGGGGCCTACCCCGGCGTTGCTAAGCTGAAAAATCCCGCGAATGACGCGAAGGACGTCAGCGCCGCCATTGCCGCGTGCGATTTTGCGATCGTCACCCTAGTGGACAGCAGCCTTAGGGGCATGGACAAGGCGTTGCGCACGTTCAAGAGCGATCTCAAGGGAAGCGAAGTCGGCCTGTTCTTCTTTGCTGGGCACGGGATGCAGATCGAGGGCGAGAACTATCTGAACGCCATCGATACCGACTTCGAGGGCGAAGTTGAGGCCAAGCATTCCTCGCTGGCGCTCAACAAGGTGATCGACTTGATGGAGCGCTCGGGCACCGTGACCAACATCATTATCCTCGACGCCTGCCGGAACAATCCATACGAGCGGGCCTGGCGCCGTTCCGCCGACACGCGCGGCCTTGCGCCGGTTTATGCGCCAAGGGGCACCCTGATCGCCTATGCGACATCCCCCGGTCAGTTTGCGTCGGACGGCAATGGCCGCAACGGCGCCTACACGCAGGCGCTTTTGAAGCACCTTCGCACGCCTGATTGCTCGATTGAGAATATGTTCAAGCGCGTGCGCAACACGCTCAGCGCGGCCACGCTGCGGAAGCAGATTTCCTGGGAGCACACCTCGCTCGCGGAAGAGTTCTATTTCAATCTCAGTCTGGGCAAACGCATCGATGACTATCCGCCCAGTGCGCTAAGCGACAAGCTCTTCGTGCTGGACGACGGCAAGGCGTCGCATCGCCTTATCGCGGAACTGAAGAGCCACACCTGGCCGACGCAGAATCCTGCCGTGGACGGCTTCACCGCGGCCAAGGCCAACAAGTTTCCGCCCGAATCTCTGTTCGTGATTGGCCGCAACATCTATCAGGCTGCGGTGGGAAGCGCGAACAGCGCAAAAGCGTACATCAAGGATTTCATGGCGAAGACCAAGGGCATGGAACCCGAGAAGCGCAAGGCGCTTCTCGACGGTATGCTGTTCGAGATTTTCTTCGACTCAGGCGGTGCGTTGCGATCGCAGTTCAAGGACCGATTCTTCGCCGATGTATTCGCGCTCCAGGAGTTCGACGAGCTTTCCGAGAGCTTCGACTTCATCGCCGAGTGCCTGCTGCCCGACGCGGCGCGCTTTTACGCCTTGCCGGGCAAGAAGCACGAGGTCGTGGTGGACGTGACGACGAAGCGCAATGCGGACGATGACTACATCGTTGAAGCGATCCACTGTGGCGGCGCGAGTATCCTTGGCGTCGAGCCGGACTCCTTTGCCGCCGATCCCGGCGAGCCAGTCAAGCACGAGAAGCTGAGCGTTTCATCCTTCGAGGCAAGGCTCGCCGAGCAGATGATGGTGCCCGCGCATCTATTGAAGATTCACTATTCGGCCATGAAGAAAAGCGGTTATCCCAGAATCCTCTTCCCAATGGGATTCACCGTGCGCAAGCAGCTTCCGGGAGCATGACGCACATGCAGGCGTCCCTGGGTCATGTCGAGTCGCACGCGGGTACCCTCGCCTGGCAGGGCAAGGTTTAAGCGGTTCGGGTGGCTGTGGTCGCGAATGGGGCGGTTTCGTTCCTGATGAGGGTTCATGCTATCGCGTTGCAGTATTCAAGCGTATGATTTTCATTTTCTATTTGTGTGAGTGTCGTGGTCAGAATGAACGAAAGGCAGCTATTGCTTGATTCCTTTTGGGGCTGGATCTCGTCGATTTGGTTGGCGCTTCGAGCAGGGTTGTCTATCCCTTTGACGACTACGACGTCGGATTTGGAAGACAACACTCGCGCCGATCCCGACTTCGAGGGGTGGCTTCACGGTGACCCGATGGTGACAAAGAACCCGACCAGTCGATACGGAGATCGGACGCCGGGCTACATCACGGGCAATGGTCTCGGTAGCATGGAGATTGGCGCGGCCGACGATTAAGGCGGTGCTGTTTCTATCGGTTTCCGGGCGTTCCCTTCCCGTCGGCCGGACGACGGTTTTCCTCCGGTCCTGCCGCAGGTTCAGCCTTCGTCGCTGGTGGCGCTGATTCCCGCGCTTCGCGCTTTGGACCGGCGACCGGGACACCGTCTTTGTTGAGGTGCCACTCGCCGATACTCGACCTCTCCGGGGGCGTACCCAGCTTCGCACGATTGTCGGTCTGAGCGCCAACGGTGTCCCACACTGCTGTGTTTCCGCCGTGATGTGTGCTGATCTTTCCGGCCTTGACTGTCGCGTTGTAGTCTTCACTCAGGGTGCCTTGCTCCTGCGAGACTTTGCGGCGACGGCTATCGATGGTCGCGGAGGCTTGGCTTTCGTTCGAACTTACTCGCCTGGAAATGTCGTTGCCAACGGCTTGCCCCGGCGTGACGCGCTGGCGGGATTGGTGCTCTCGGATCGTAGTGTCATTCGTGGCGGCCTGAATCCGCAGCGCGTTGGTGTGGGCCGACCTGTCGGTTTGGTCGAAATCCTCGCGCAGAGCCGATGATCGCCAGCCGAGCAGTTGGGGCAGAGGGCGACTCGGCGCCAACGGGCTGTCTCCAGGAACAAATTGATTGCCCACGTCGCCACCTTTCGCATAGGCGAAGGCGATCTCGGTGACGGCGCGCTGCAGCTTGATCGGATCGTCTTCGCGAAGCAGTCCTCGCTCCGAAAGCCGGCGCGCGGCGTAGTTGGTGAAGTCGGTCTGCGCGCCGCTGCTCCACTCGCGCATGAACTGCGCGGTCCGGGCGAGTTCCTTGGCTCGACTGTAGGCATTGTCGCTTGCGGACTGACGATCGACTGCCTCGCGATATGACGAGTCGAATCCGGAGGTGGATGCTGTGCGGCTGCCCCGCGCCCATTGGTAGGCATCGGACGATCGGAACTCCTTGACGAGCGCAGTCGCTTCCGACAGTTGAGCGGTTTCAACGGCCTTGCGCGCATAGTCGTAGGCGCTCTGGAGCCTCTGCTGGTCCATGTGGCGACCCTCTCGGGTCAGTTGGCCGCCGATTTCCGTAAGAGGAATCTTGGCGCCCGCTGAAGCGGAAGCGGCCACGCTCTTCCCGACAATCGAGTCGTCGCCCAATCCCAGCCGCCGGTTTACTTCGCGCGCTACCGAGTTCAGCGTCTGGAGCTGCGTTGAGGTGGATCCGCCGTCGGAGGTGGTACTTGCGCCGGAGCGCTGCTGCGACCGCTCGAAACTTTCCTGGATGCCGAGCGCACGGGTCAGCGCGCTGGCCTGGCTGCGCTGCATGGATTCGCGTTCGGACCGTGCGAGGGTTTCCGCTTCGCGCGCGTTTTCCGTGAGGGCCGTGGCCTGGCGCTCCGTGAAGGTGAAGGTCGTTGCCAACCGGCTCAGGGTGGCCTGATACCGGAATACTCCGGCATCCGGGCCCGTGCCCTGAATGGTCGTGCCGTGGGCGTCGCTCGTCGTGGACATGAACGCGGAGGATTTTGTCGGGGCGAGCTGTTGTTGATCGAAGGAGACCATGTCCTGGCTGACGTTGCCCTTGCTCGTTGCGCTTGACTCTCCCGATACAGCCGACTGGATTGGGCCGACGCTGGTGACCGCCTGAAACGCGACTTCGCCGCCTTTGATGATCGCGGTGGCGATGATCGGGATAGAAATCACCATGTAGCCCGCCACGGCCTGGTCGGAGATTGCGCCGTGGTAGATGCTGGACGCGGTTTCGAGGGCCAGACCTTGGGTTGCCGCGCCCATACGCGCCGCGGCCTCGAGGTTTTTGGCGCTTGCCAGGGTCGCCACGTAATTGAGGATTGCGTAGAGCGGCGGCCAGAGCTGGATCCAGACCAGACTCAGCACGAAGCTCTTGATCGCGAGTCCGAGGCCGCGTCCCTGAGCCAGCAGGAACAGCAGGAAAACGAACGGGAAGACGGCGTAGATGATCGCCTCGATCACGTTGCGCACCAGCGGCAGGGCCTGCTCGGCGACCTTTCCCATGGTCAGGAACGACGAGTTGATCGACGCCGTGGCATTGGCGCGGGCGGTTGCGATCATGACCGAAGCCGGGTCATTGATCTTCTGGCCGACGATGCTGCTCGTGTCCTGAACCAGGTTGATCATGATGTTTTGCCGCAGGAGGTCGCTGGCGCCTTGCGCCGCGGTCGCGATCTTGGTCTTGTAATAGGCCTGCTCGATCTGGCTGTCGATCACGCCCTGTGCGGCGGTGGGATCGATCGACGGATTCAGCTGGAACGCGAGCATCGCGCGTGCCCGGGCAACTTCCGCCGGCAGGCGATTGGCGAGATAGGTGTACACATTGGGGCAGGTATCGACCTGCACCGGGTTGCCGTAGGTCGAAAACCGCGCCGGATTGGGGGTCCCCATCAGCGCCCAGATGTCGGTGCTCTGAGAGAACGTCGCCGGGTCGATGGTGCCGTCCTGCAGGTCGTAGAACGTGCAGTTATAGACGTACGCGATCAGGTCGGTTCGCAGCTGCGGATCGGCTATGTTGGCCGTCCGCGAGGCCTGTATCAACCGGTTGCCGAACATGACGCCGTTCTTCTGATAGGCAAGTTCGGAGGGCAACTGCGCGTTCGTGGCCGGGATCACCTGGAACGCGGTCTCGAAGAACCGCGTCATCACGTCGCCCACCTTGCTCGTGTAGTGGCCGACGAAGGCGCCGCCGATGGGGACATTGCCGACCACGACCGGCGTCTGGCTGCCCAGTTTGTCGACGATCTCCACATCGGCTTTGGGGACGAAGAGGGCGTAGTAGAGGAACATGAACCCGATCAACCAGCCCCAGCCGTGAAAGCGCCCCGGCGTGAAGAGTCCAGCGAAGGCCGCGACCAGCACGCCGGTCACCGCGACAGTCTTGATGAGGCCGAAATAGTCGTCGCCGCCCATGATGGCGGCGATGGCGTTGAATACCCCGGTCAGGGTATCGAGGTTGCCGTAGGCGTAGATCTCGAACATAGGTGCGCGAAGGTCAGCCGGGGGACGGCGCCCGCCCAGCCCGGGTCGCTACGAGCCGCGCGCGCCCGAATTGGCGCTGAAATCGAGCATCGCCTTCACCGCCGGCGGCATCGAGCTCCAGAGTTGCCGCTCCAGGGACTGCAGATCCTGCGTCATGGACGACACCGAGCGTACCTTGGCGTAGGCGGTCTGTTTCTCCGCCAATAGCTGCCGTTGGGCTTCCTGGGCATTGCCTCTCAATGCTTCCACGTACTGCTGCTCGATCGCGGTGCGCTTCAGGCTTTGCGAGAGCGCCGACATGGCCTGCCGGATCGCCCGGTTTAGGAAAGTTTCCGCGTAGTCGAGCGCGATCACATCCTTGTAGGTTTCAATCAGCGTCTCGGCGGTGTTGGAGCCGGGGACGGCGTTGGCGACCGCCAGCATCTTGTAGACCGGTTCCGTGGTGTTGTTGATGAAGCCGATGTCGGCGGCGGTCTGCGGGGTGCGCGTGGCGATGTTGTCGGACATGCGCCGCAGGCGCTCTGAAACCATGCGCGTGTAGGGTTTGGCGGAGACGGTGGTGCGGGCTGGGTTCAAACACTCGGCCGGTTCGTCGCAGACGTAGACGTCAATATCGACGTTGCCTTCCGTGGCGGAGGCGCCGCGCCCGAGCAGCAGATCGCGCAGGCCGACGATGCTCGGTTCGACGTAGCGGGGCATCGCGCCGCTGCCGTCGTCCGCCGGCGGATAGAGGATCACGGTGCCGATCACGCTCATGATCAGTTCCTTCTCCTGCTGGCTGATGGTGCCGCCGACCTGGTTGAGCGCGAGCCAGATCACGTTGCCCTTCACGAACGTTGCGTTGCGGATGTTCGGATCGCCGGAATTGGCGGCGTTCTTGACCACCGCCGGGGCGTTGGTCGCACAGGTGAAGCGCGCATCGGCGCGGTCGGTGACGCTGCCCAGGTACTGGGAGATGTTGGCGCAGCCGCTCTGTACCGAATTGTCGTATTCGCCGACGAGGCCGTTGACCAAGGATTGCGCCGCCTCGCAGGAGTTGATGTTCATGGCGTTGATCTTGTTGATCTGGTCCTGCAACTCGGTCAGCAGCTTGTCGATATCGGGGGAGATCGACTGCAGGGCGAGCTTGAAGGCGTAGCCGATGGCGTTCGAGCCGAT
>SXGU01474287.1_pt1 | contig 36465 bp, 27 predicted proteins | sample 3174531 | NCBI WGS metagenome assembly SXGU01 (sample SAMN11356863, study PRJNA531348) | freshwater metagenome | isolation source: freshwater sample F1-140 | place: China: Fuxian Lake, Yuxi | collected 2017-12-25 | reverse complement strand
GCAATGTCTGACTCGTATCACTTCTTCTTCGCGAAGAGGGTTTGCTTGAAGAACCCGGCCGGCTTACGCCGGCGGTTCGACCGGAAAGCAATGTCTGACTCGTATCACTTCTTCTTCGCGAAGAGGGTTTGCTTGAAGAACCCGGCCGGCTTACGCCGGCGGTTCGACCGGAAAGCAATGTCTGACTCGTATCACTTCTTCTTCGCGAAGAAGAACTCCTCGGCTGTCTTGTGCATCAACGCGCCCCGCTCGTCGGCAGTCAGGAAGTCGAGTTGCTTCAGGACAAAGTCGACGCTGTCTTGATAGGTGTGCCCGGTGTTGACCTGGAACGGGCAGTCGGTTTCCCACATGCAGCGCTTGGCGCCGAACGCCTTGATCACCGACTTCGCGAGCGGCACCAGATCGGCGTACGGCGGCTTCTTCTTTCCGAACGCGTAGAACGCGCCGACCTTCACCATCACCCGCTTGTGCTTCGCCATCGCGCACAGCGCGTCCACGTCCTTCTCGCGGATGGTGCCGTCGGCACCGATGCGGCACAGGTGGTCGATGATGACCGGCGTGTCCGGGAACTTCGTACACATCCGGTCCAACTCGGGGAGGTCGGCCGGGTTGATGAGGCAGCTCATCGCCTGATCCGCTTTCGCTCCCTCCGCGAACATCTCCGCATACCCTTCTGGCCCCAGCCATTTCTCGGCTTTGACAAGCCCCGGCCGGATGCGAAACGCGCGAACGCCCTTCGGGGCGAGTTCGCGCATCCGCTTCACCGGTTCGCCCGACGGGTCGATGACGGCGGTGCCGACGAACATGTCGGGGTACAGCTTGATCGCGTCCAGCATGTACGAGTTGTCGAACCCGTAGAAGCTCATCTGGATGAGGTTGATGCGGGTAACGCCAGCCGGTTTAGAGTGCTTGAACAACTCCTGCGGCGTGAACGACGGCGGCTTCATGTCGTCCTTTTTGAAGCCGGCCAGGAGCGGGTAGTGGGCGGTATCCGGCGTCCAGACGTGGACGTGTGCGTCAATGTAGCTCATCGAAATCTGCTCTCCGTTTCGCTGGGCGGCTCCCAAGAAGACTCGTCGCCGCGGCTGCCACGCGATCACTTCTGGAACTGTAGAGCGAACAGGTCCGCCTCCTGCATCACGAACCGGAGGCGGACGGTCTGCCCCACGAGTTCCCCCACGTCCTTCCCCTTCGTCCAGTTCATCTTCTGCTCGATCGTGTCGCCCACGAGGGTGCGGCAGTCGGCCAGAGCAAAACCGGGAACCGGCTTGCCCGCCTCGTTCTGGACTTCGACCCGCAGGCTCCCGGCCGCACTGGTCGCGTAGTTGACGACAAGGTCTGTGCCGGTGAACTTGAGCGGGCGCGTCACCATCTCGCCAACGTCGGCCCCGGCGTGGACGGAGGCGAAGCCGTCGGTGCGGAGCGTGAACCGGCGGAACGGCGTCGTGTAGACCGACATCTCGTTCGGCCCAGTCGGGACGACGTTCAGCGCCGCGTAGTTTGACCGATTGCCCCAGCGTGCCGGGTCGAAGCCCGGGCGGATGAATGCCTCGCGAAAGGTACGGTCGAACGGGGCGCTGCCACGGGCTGTCATGAACAGGATGTCGGTACTCTGGCCCCGGTCGGGGTGGAATCGCGTTGGCAGGGCGACATAGATGTGTGGAGCGCGGAAGTACGGGTGCGTCAGCGTCGTGTACAGGTGCTCGCCGGGGAAGTTCGGCTTCATCGGCACCGGTTCGGCCCACTTCACGTAATCCGGCGAGGTGGTGCGGCAGACCGACCGCAGTTTCTTGTCGAGGAAGTGGCGGAAGTAGCAGACGTAGTGCCCCTCGCTCTCGGACCAGAACGAAACGTTCTGCGAGTCGAAGGCATACTCCTTCGTGTAGGTGATGACCGGGTCGGCCCGCAACTTCTTCCAGCGGATGCCGTCTGCGGAGGTGAACGCTACCAGCCCTGTTTTTACCGTGCCGGCCAGTGCCTTGAATCGCTCCTCCTTCGGCGTGCCGGGCCGGGCGTCGAGCACCGGGCAGAAGTTGTGGCAGAACGGCGACTCGTGCAGGATGACGTTGTTGTCCTTACTGCCGTCGATTTCGTGCAGCCCGAGTTTCGGCTTCGTCCATTTGATCCCGTCGCGACTCTCGCAGTACCGCGTGACCTCCGGCTCATCCCCATCGCGCTTGGCCCCGCGACCGTCGCGGGTATAGAGGCGGAACAGGTCGCCGTCCTTGATCACCGTGCCGTACTCCATGTTGTCGGCCGGCTCGGTCATGGCCGGCGCGAGGCGCGGTTCGTGTAGTTTGAGTTGTGTTCCCTTCTCCTTCTCGATCAGAAAGCGATCAACGAACAACTCACGTCGCGAGCCGATGTCGCGAACCGTGGCAGGCTCGTCGGCTGCGGCTCGGCCGGTCACCGCCAGCGTGGCACCGGCGACGAGCGTGTTCGAGAGGAAGCAGCGGCGAGTAGTTGTCATGGGGGAGAGTCTCCGGCCGGGTTCGACTTCTCGTCCGACGGTAACCGTGCTTTCCGTGTAAGTCAAACATCAGAACTAGTAGTTCGTTGCAGTTCTAAGGTAGGTCACTCGCTCCGCGAGTGACACTTTTGGGCTGGGCGGCACGCCCCACGACCGCGATCGCGCAACTCGCGGAGCGAGTTGCCTACCTTGAGATGCAATGAGCCACTAGAGCGGTTTCAGGAATGCGGTCACGGTTCGTCTGGGTGCTACACATTTCCTGAACGCGCACCGGTGTTCGATTGGGTGCATTCATGGTTATCCCGTCGGAGTAACTTCAATCTGGGACATGACCTCCGTTCTGTCAGCCACGCCCGGCCACGGCCACCGGCGACTGTTTGCTCTCCCAAGACACCACCAAAATGTTCGCGTTTCGCTGGCCTGCGGCTGGTGTTGTGGTCGATCTTTCGCGAACTCAGATCGCGAACTAATATCCAAGAACAGACCGGCTCCCTCCTCTCCACAGGCAGGAACTCATGAAAACGCTTATTCTGGTGGCAGACGGCTTTGAAGACTTGACCCTGTTCCTGCCGTGGTACCGACTTCGCGAGGAGGGCGTGGACGTGCGGCTCGCGTGTCCGATGATGCACGCGGTCACCGGGATGCACGGCTACGTGGTGGAACCGGACTTCGCGATCCACGAGGTGAACCCGGCAGAGTACGACCTGCTGCTGATCCCCGATGGCCGAGCCGTCGAACTGTTGCGCCAACGCGAAGAAGCTGTGGACGTGGCCCGCACGTTCGCGGAAGACGGCATGAAGGTCGCCGCGATCGGTCACGGCGCGCAACTGCTTATCAGTGCAGGTACGCTCGACGGCCGACGTGTGACCTGTTCGCCGGGCATCCGCGACGACGTGCGTGCCGCCGGCGCGGGCTACCGCGACGAGGCCGTGGTCACCGACGGGAACCTGCTCACGTGTCGTGGGGCCTACGATCTGCCGACCTTCGCGCTCGCGATGATGAAGTTGCTCAACGCGAACGGCGGCGTGAAGAGTCTGAGCATATAGCGATCACGCCGGTTCGATGCTCGCCGGCAGCCCGCGATCGGCGAACTGTTCGACGAACAGTTCCGCACGCTCGAGGTGAGTGACGAGTACGAGTGATCGCCCGCGGTGGTGGGCTTCCCACATCCGGTACTCGGCTTCCGCCGAACCGAATCGCGTAATGTCCATCACGGCGCGCGTGACGAACATCAGGTCGGTATTGGCGGCCTTGTGCAGGACGACTTTGAACCGGCGGGGTGGGAAATAGCCGCCGCGAGCGAGGAAGCTCAGGCGGTCGTTCCGCCGGGATGGGGGGCGGATGGACATTGCGGCCTCGTGTTGCCTGGCTGGCCCGAAGGCGACCGGGCGACGCGGCCGGAGGGAAAGAGGGCACCCCCCCCGGCAGCCTGTGGTCCCGAACTCGAACTTACTTCACCGTACCGCACCGGTCCTGTCGGGGTCAAACCGGGAAGTGGGCGAGATGTGAAGGGTTGGAGAAACAGCGGGCGAACGCGCCGAAAATAACGGATTTGGCGCACCCGACCTCGCGGTCGGGGTACGCCAAGAAATCCCGGTTGGGTCTGCCGGCCGGCCTGTAAGCCGGGTTTTGTCCCCGCCCTTGCGGACGGGCGACGGTCATTTATCTAGCCCCGCCGTTGCCGACGGGATCGAGCAGTCTACCCGAGGATCGTAACGGGCCGGGCCGGCCCTGTCCTCTGCTTGACCTTGCTTCCGGTGGGGTTTGCCGAGCCGGCGGGTCACCCCGCCGCTGGTGCGCTCTTACATTAAGGGCTTGCGCCCCGCACCTTTTCACCCTTACCTAAGGAGTTGTGAGTTGCGAGTGACAGGTTGCGAGCGAAGCAGATCGTTTCTTACTCGCAACTCGCCGCTCACAACTCACAACTCCTTAGGCGGTACACTTTCTGTTGCACTTTCCCGCCCGTTGGCGGTGCGAGCCGGGACGCCCGCACCGTTACCGGGGGTGGACGTTATCCACCACCGCGCCCTGTGAAGCCCGGACTTTCCTCCGGGGTTCGTGTTTGGTGTTTGGTGTTTCGTGTTTAGGAACGCGAAGACGCGGTTGTCTTTTGGCTTTCCCAAACACCAAACACCAGACACCAAACACAAAACCAGGCGACCGTCCGGCCGACCAACAGACCCAATTGCATCGTAGCCCACGGCCACGCTAAAAGAAGGGACGCCGGAAGTGTCCAAAAGGTTCTCGGCGGCGCCCGGTTCGCGCCGAATGATAAGATTAGGTCATGGCCACGGCTCATCTCGATTGGTTTGAATATGCCCCCCCGGAGTTCGCGGGCGGTACGGTGACCGTCGGTAACTTCGACGGCGTCCACCGCGGACACCAGTCGCTGGTCGCGGCGGCGCGGCAGGTGGCAGAGAACGTTCATGGGCCGACAGTTGTGGTCACGTTCGATCCGCCGCCGCATCAGGTCTTGCACCCCGGCTCGGAACGCCCGCCGCTCACCACCATCGCGCAGCGGGCGGAGCTCCTCCACGCGATCGGCGCGGATCATGTCGTCGTGCTGCGAGCGAGTCGCGAGTTGCTCGCGCTCAGCCCAGAAGCATTCTTTGAAGACGTGATCGTCAAGCAACACGGCGCCAAGGCGCTCGTTGAAGGCTACGACTTCCACTTCGGGCGCGGGCGCGCCGGGACGAACGCCACGCTCCGCTCGCTGTGCGAAGCGGCGGGGTTAGCGTTCGCGGAGGTGTCGCAGTTCGTGGTCGGCGGCGAACCGGTTTCGAGCAGTCGCGTCCGCGCGGCGCTTCTGAGCGGCGACGTCTCGTGTGCGACCGAACTGCTGAGCCGACCGTACCGCATCGCGGGCATGGTCGTGACCGGCGCGAAACGCGGTCGCACCATCGGGTTCCCCACCGCCAACCTCGGCGACGTGCAAACCGTACTCCCAGGCAACGGCGTGTATGCAGTGCGCGCGACTGTGGACAGCGTCACGCATCCCGGCGCCGCGAACATCGGCCCGAACCCCACGTTCGGCGAGGACTCTCGCAAGATCGAAGTTCACCTGATCGGCTTCGCTGGCGACGTGTACGGCAAGGAAATGCAAGTGGAGTTCGTCGCGCGTCTGCGCGAAACACAACCATTCGCAGGCGTTGATGAACTCATAAAGCAACTGAATCGAGACATCGCAGCAGCAAAGTCGATCCTCGTTTAGCGTTCGACCCGAAGGGGCGAAACAACTATGGAACTGAAAGCGCGCGTCGAACACGCCCTGAAGAACGAGATCGCGCCGGCGCTGCTGCTCGACGGCGCCGGCATTGAGGTGTTGGAGGTGACGAACGGCATCGCCTCGGTGCGGTTGTCCGGCGTGTGTGCCGGCTGCCCCGCGACCATCATGACGGTGCTCACCTCACTCGAAGACGAGTTGCGTAAGAAGGTGCCAGAGGTGGAGATTCTGGAAGCAGTCCCGTGAGACGAGACCGACAAGCCCGCAGCGCAAGCAAGGGTTCTTCACCATGTTCCTCGGCTACAACACCAACGGCTTCGCCCACCACCGCCTCGAAGACGCCATCGAGATTCTGGCGGAGCAAGGCTACTGCGGACTAGCAATCACGTTCGACGTGAACCATCTCGACCCGTTCCGCGATCCCGACGGCGTCGCGACCCAGCGATACCGACGGAGCCTCGACGCTGCGAACCTCCGGTGCGTCGTCGAGACCGGTGCCCGATTCCTGCTGGATAGCCGCCGCAAACACCAACCGACGCTCATCTCGCACACGCTCCCAGACCGGATCAGACGCCGCGACTTCCTGCAACTCTCCGTCGCCTTCGCGCAGGTGCTGCGGGCCGATTGCGTAAGCTTCTGGTCCGGCACCGCGCCCGACGACGCGCCGTCGGAACTGATGAACCGTTTGGTCGAGGAGTGCAAGCGGGTCACGGATTACGCCGCGAAGCGGAACGTGCGGCTCGCGTTCGAGCCGGAGCCGGGCATGTTCATCGACACGATGGACAAGTTCGCGGAACTGCACACACGCGTCAACCACCCCGCGTTCGGCCTCACCGTTGACATCGGGCATCTCGTGTGCAACCGCGAGTTACCCGTTAGCAAGTTCCTCGCGGAGTGGAAACACGTCCTCTGGAACGTTCACATCGAGGACATGCGAGTGGGCGTTCACGATCACTTGATGTTCGGCGAAGGAGAAGTGGACTTTGCCGACGTGTTCGCGGGGTTGCGGGCCGCAAACTACACCGGCGGCGTGTACGTCGAGTTGAGCCGCCACAGCTACGACGCGGTCAACACCGCGCGAAGGGCGCGAGATTTCCTCGCGCCCTTCTTACTGCCAACTGCCCACTAACCACTGCTCTACTTCTTTCCGAAGCAGAACAGCGTGTTGACGCCGCGAATGTACACGCGTCCGTCCGCGATCGCGGGGCTGGCGTACACGCCCTCGCCTAGCGACACCTTCGTCGGCTCGGTGAACTCCTTGTCGGCCTTCACCACTGCGACATCACCCTTCTCCGAGATCATCAGGATCTGGTCGCCCACGAGGATCGGGGACGCGGTCACGTCGCCATCGAAGACGCGCTCCGCCCACGCGGCCTTGCCGGTCTTCGCTTCTGCGCAAGTCGCGATGCCCTTGTCTCCGATCCAGAACAGTCGGTCGTTCTTCACCAACAGGCACGGCACGTAGGGCGTGTCTTTCTTCAACTCCCACACCTTTGCCGGGACCTTCTTGTCCGGGTCGATGGCGGCCATGTACCGCGAGCCGCTGCCGTCGCCGCAGTACACCACGAGCAGCCCGCCCGCGTATACCGGGTGACCAATTACGCGTAACGGCATTTCGCCTTTCGGCCACACGATCGGGTATTCCCAGTTCACCTTGCCGGACGCCGGTTCGTAGGACGTGATGGCCGTCGTGGTCCCGAGGATCAGTTCGGCCGCCTTGCCCGTGCGTTCGAGCAGGAACGGCGTGGTGTAACACGCGCGGACGTGCTTTCGCGGGGCGATCCACTTCTTCTGACCGGTCTTCGCGTCGAACGCGATCAATTCTGCATGCTGGTCGTCGTCTACATTCACGAAGACGAGGCCGTCGTGAACCATTGGCGAGAAGCCGGGACCGTGCTGACTCACATAGCCGCCGAGCGACGCCGACCACTTTTCCTTGCCGGTCAAGTCGTGGGCGGTCAGGCTGACGCCGCTGCCGTCCCACCAGGCGCAGTAGAGTTGCGTGCCGTCGCAGGCGGGCGTGCCGGACGCGAGCGAGTTCTTCGCGTGTGTCTTCCCCTTGTCTCCGGGAACTTCCTTCGTCCACAGCGTCTTGCCGTCGGCCGCGTTCATTGCGGTGAGCGTTCGCGTCTTGCCGTCGGCAGTGGCCGACTGCAGATACACCTTCCCGTCCACGATGATCGGCGAGCCGACGCCCTTGCCGCCGGGCAGTTTTACTTTCCACAGCGGCTTCGCCGGGTCGATGGCGGGCAGCGGTCCCTCGACCGTGCCGGAGCCGTTCGGCCCGCGGAACCGCGGCCAGTCAGCGCCTTCCGCGATCGCGAGTGTGAGCGCAAGTGCGAAGAAAGACAGAAACAAAAGGCGAGTCATTGGCGGCGTCTCGGCAGGAGGGTGGAAACGGAAACCGGGCGCGAGTGAGGTAGGATTATCGCAAATGGTGGAGCAGATGCAATCGGTCATTGGAACAGGAGGGCGAATCGTTGACCCTCTGCCCGCGATGTGGTACCAGAGAATGTCCGCTCGCCGCTCGTCTCCCGTCGGAGCCCGTCGTGATGCCTTTCCCGTCTGGTCCCAAAGTCTCACGCCGTTGCGTGCTCCGAGCCGGGCTGGCGGGCCTCGCGGGATTGTCGCTTCCCGATCTGCTGCGCCTCCGCGCCAACGCATCCGACTCAGCGCGGCGCGACACCGCGGTCATCTACGTGTTGCAGGAAGGCGGCGCGACGCAGTTCGAGACGTGGGATCCGAAGCCCGACGCGGGCAGCGAAATTCGCGGCGAGTTCAGCGCGATCAAGACGAAAGTGCCCGGCGTGCTGTTCTCGGAACCGATGGCTGAACAGGCCCGTCTTGCGGATAAGCTCGTTGTTCTCCGTTCGATTCATCACCCGTCCACGCAGCACTCGTCGAGCGTTCACCTCATCAAGACGGGCTACTACTGTCAGCCCGCGATGAACGAGAACGAGATGCCCAGCGTGGGTTCGTACGCGGCGAAGATTTGCGGCCCGGTAACCCCGAAGATGCCGCCTTACGTGCTGCTCTACCACGGCGAACGGTACGACGGCCCGCACTTTCTCGGCGCCGGGTACGGCCCGTTCACGGTGAAGAACGACGAGGACCGCCCGCCGCTGCGCACCCCGAACCTCACTCTGCTCGGCGGTGTGACACGCGAGCAAATGGATGATCGCGCGTCGCTCCTGAACACGTTTGAGCGTGAGCGCCGCGTACTCGACACGAAGGGGCAAGCGGGCGCGATGGACGAGTTCCAGCGCCAAGCCGTGGAACTCGTCACCGGTCCCGCGGCGCGGAAAGCGTTCGACCTCGAAGCCGAACCGACGCGTTTGCGCGACCGGTATGGCCGCAACTACCTGGGCGACCGCTTTCTGCTGGCCCGCCGGTTGGTGGAACACGGAGTCCGGTTCGTCACGGTGGGCACCTTCGGCTGGGACCACCACGGCGATTTGTGGAAAGACATGCGCCGGAACGCGCCGCGCTTCGACCGCGCTCTCTCGGCGCTCGTTAGCGATCTCTTCGACCGCGGACTTGCGGAGCGCGTTCTTGTTGTCGTGATGGGCGAGTTCGGGCGCACGCCGCAGATCAGTCGCATCAACAACTTGCCGCCGGGCCGCGATCACTGGGGCGACGTGATGAGCGTGCTTCTGGCCGGTGGCGGCTTTGAAGGCGGTCGCGTGGTTGGATCGTCCGACTCGAAGGGCGCGGTGCCGACGAGCAGTCCGTACCGCCTGGAGTGCGTGCTGGCGCTGATGTACCGGCATCTCGGGATCGACCCGGCGGTAACGTTTAACGATCACAGCGGACGCCCTCGCTGCCTGCTCGACGTTCGCGACCGAATTAAGGAACTCGAAGAGTGAACCGGAACGAGAAGCCGCAACGGGACGAAGACTATGCGTCCTCCGCGTGCGCCCTACACTTGCCCTTAACCCCTTGCGTGCGTACTTGGTTTCGGTGACACTATTCCCACACCAACCCAGGTAGCCCACAAGGTTCCCGCTGTCCCGAGGAGTCCCATGTTCACCTCCCGCACCAACCGTATGTTCGGGTTGGCACTGTCCGTGTTTGTCCTCTCTGCCGGGCTGACATCGCTGTCCGTCGGCGCGCAGCCGGACAAGAAGGACGCGAAGAAGGTCAAGTCGAAGATCAAGATCACGGTTCCGCAAGACGACGCGGAATTGAAGATCGAGGACAAGGCGACCAAGCCGACCGGCGTGACCCGTGAGTTCGAGACGCCCGACCTGGAAGCTGGCAAACTGTACGAGTACGACTTCTCCGTCACGTGGCGGCCGAACAACTACACGACGCTCACCCGCACCAAGAAGGTCGAATTCAAGGGCGGCGACGACATCGTCGCGGATCTGACGAAGGCCGACGCGAAGAACCCGGACAAGGCCGTGATCCGGTGGGTGCCGACCCCGGACGACATCGTCGAGGAGATGCTGAAACTCGGCAACGTCAAGAAGGGCGATGTCGTGTACGAACCGGGCACGGGTGACGGCCGCATGGTCATCGCCGCCGTGAAGAAGGGCGCCACGAAGGGCGTCGGCATCGAACTCGACGCGGAGAAGGCGAAGGAAGCCAAGGAAAACGTCAAGAAGGCCAAACTCGAAAAGGAAATCACGATCACCGAGGGCGACGCGCTGAAGACCGACTACAGCGAGGCCACCGTGATTCTGCTGTACATGGGCAACGAGTTCAACAACCTACTCCGCCCCACGCTCGAGAAGCAACTCAAGCCGGGCACCCGCATCATCTCGCACCGGTTCGTTCTCGGCGACTGGGCGCCGGACAAGACCATCAAGGTGAACGGAGCCGACGGCGACGAGTACACCCTTCACGTGTGGACCGTGAAGGAAAAGAAGAAGTGACCCGCTTCGCGGGAATGGAAAAGGTAACAGTGGAAGAGAGGCGCCCCGGTTCCTGTCTTCCATTTTTACCTTTTACCTTTTACCTTTTACATTACTCCGTCTCGCTTTCCCACATTGGAGACTACTGATGATCCGTAACGTGTTGGCCGCGGCTGTGGTTGCGGTGCTCGGTAGCGCGGTGTTCGCTGCCGACCTGAAGTCCGGTCCGCAGGCTGGCTCGAAAGTGCCGGGCGCGTTCCACCCCTACAACGTCACCGGAGACGAAGCGGGCAAGACCGCGTGCCTGTACTGCAAGGCCGGCGACAGCCCCGTGATCGCCATCTTCGCCCGCACCGGCGATGACGCGATGACCCAGAAGCTCATCAAGGCCGTGGACGCCGAGACTCTCAAGAACGTGAAAGCCGAGATGTTCAGCTTCGCGGTATTCCAGGGCGACAAGGCCAAACTCGAACCGCAACTCAAGAACGCCGCGAAGAAGGCCGAACTGAAAACCACCATCCTCGCCATCGAGGACAAGGAAGACCCGATCCCCGAGAAGTACAACCTGAGCAAGGACGCCGACGTGACCGTGATTCTGTACGTCGATCGCGTCGTGAAGGCCAACTACAGTTTCTCGAAGGGCAAGATCACCGACAAGGACATCGAAGCTGTTGTGAAGGACGTGTCCAAGATCGTCGCCAAGTAACACCGTAGTCATCACGCTCCGCGCGATGTCGCCTTCGCAGTGCCGTTGCGCTTTACGCCGACTGTTATCGCTTGCCAATGCGCAGACATCACGCGGAGTGTGATGACCACGACCAGAACGCCCCGGCTTCGCCGGGGCGTTCTGCGTTCAGATGCCCACTCTACGCGCACGTGCCCCTTCTTCGCGCCTTTTGCACACCCAGACCAATCGATTTGGGATTTCAGTCCCTGGTTCGGTTGCTCGGCGATTCGCTCGCAGTCACGATGTCCGCCCCGCTGATGTCCAACGCCTCGATTCGCCCTTGCGTTGGCGGCGAAGGTCGCGCACTGGTCGACACCGCCGCGACCACTACAATTCTTACTCCTACACACCCGGCACCAAACACGACTGATGCGCGACGCCCTCGGCGTTGAGTGCATGTCGGCCGGGGTGATTACTTGCCGCCACAGTTGCGGCGAAAGGTATTTCCATGTCCCTCGGGCTAATTGGCTACAAGGTCGGGATGACGCAGGTCTTCACTGCCGAAGGAAAGGCCGAACCGGTCACGGTGCTGCAACTCGGGCCGTGCCCCGTGCTTCAGATCAAGTACCCCACCGCACAGAGCGAGAAGACCGGCATCGTCCACAAGGACGGCTACACGGCTGTGCAACTTGGCTTCAAGGACAAGAAACGCAAGAACGCGACCCGCCCGGAGCAGGGTCACGTCGCGGCCGGCTTGAAGTCGAAGCGGAAGGAACTGCGCCAGAAGGCCGGCGTGGTACTGCCGCCGAAGGCCGACTGCGAGCCGCAGCGCGTGGTGCGCGAGTTCCGCCTCGACGTGAGCGGCGGGTTCGTGGACACGAAGTCGGTGAAGGCCGGTCCCGCGGAAGCGACCTTCAAGGTCGAACGCATCAAGGTGAGCGGCGAAGGCGTCAACAAGAAGTTCGAGGCCTACGCCGACGACGTGACGCTGAAGGTTGGCGACAAGCTGACCGTGGATCAGGTGTTCAAGGACGTACTCGCGGTGGACGTAATCGGCACGACGAAGGGCCGCGGGTACACCGGCGTTATGAAGAAGTGGAACTTCGGCGGGATGCCGGCCGCGCACGGCTCGAAGAAGAACCACCGGCAGCCCGGTTCGACCTCCTCGCTGGCGAGCAACCGCGGTAGCGGTCGTCCGAAGAAGGGCCGGAACCTGGCCGGTCAGTACGGCAACGAGCGGGTCACGATCCGCAACCTCGCGATCATCAAGGTGGACGTGGCGAACAACCTACTGTTGGTTCGCGGCGGCATCCCGGGCTTCAACGGCGCGGTGGTGATGGTGCGGCCCACGAACAAGGTCGGCCCCGGCTCGCCGAAGGCGAAGACCAAAGAGCGCGCAGCGCCCGCGGTCGCCGCCAAGAAGAAGTAACGACGCCTTCATCGTGGGACAGGCTTCCAGCCTGTCATTGTTCGGACAGGCTGGAAGCCTGTCCCACGAGAAGACCGACGCGAAGCCCGCCCACAAGGGCGGGCTTCGTGCGTTTGTGGCGAGTTGACCAGTCTCACCGAGCGTGCGACAATTTGTGTTCTGCTCATAGTTTCTTTGCCAATCATCAATCTCTTGCCGCGGGTCAACAGAGGTTCTCGGATGAGCGAGCGTTCTGAGCGCATCATCGCTGTTCAGCACATTCTCGCGGGTATCTTTTCCGCACAGCGAGCGCTGAGGGCGCTTGCCCCGGAGTACAAATGGGCTGGGCTTGGGAATCTCCTTGGCGATTTCGGTGAATTGGTTGCGGTTGACCACTACCAACTGCAGAAAGCTCCGGGTGGTTCGGATGGTTTCGACGCTCTCACAGCCGCGGGGAAGAGCGTCCAGATCAAGACCAACTATGCGGCTGACCAGATCGGCTTTCGCGGAACGGCGGACTTAATGTTGGTAATCGGGGTTTCAGACGATGGGTCGTGGGAAGAACTGAACTACGGACCGTTTAAGACTGTGCTGCAAGCGGCGCGCTACTCTGCTCGCGATAACAAGCGAATGGTAGCGGTTACGAAACTCCCGGAATTGGCGGCAGCAAATCAGGTCGTCCCATTACCTCCAGTGTGAAAAAGGAGTCTTCAGCCGTGCGTGTCCATCGCTTCGTTGGGCCGATGTCGTGCGTGATGGTCGTCGTCGGCCGTTGCTGAGGCCCCGCGGCATGGGCACGCTCCCGTTTGGGAAGTAGGCTCGCAACTCGCGAAGCCGCGAGCGGCTCGGCGCTACTTCCCCAGACCCTGCTTGACGGCCGCTTCGAGTTGGGTGCGCTGCGTGCCGGGGTGGCCCTGCCACAGCACCTTGCCGGTTGCGTTCAACAGGATCGCGTGCGGGTAGCTTTCCACGTCGAAGCGGTCACGCACACTGCCCGCCTCTATCGGTTCCACGTAGAGCGCGTAGTTCAGGTTGTGGTCGCGGCCGTACTTCGCGGCGGTCCGGGCACGCTCCTTTTGGGGCAGGTTGTCGCACATCACGCCCATGACCTGCAACCCCCTCGCGCCGTAACGCGACTGCAAATCCTTCAGCACCGGAATCACCTGTTTACACGGCGCGCACGTCGAGGTTGTGAACTCGACCAGCGCCAGCGAACCTGGCGACACCATGTCCGAGTCCCACGGGCGTTCGAGCGTATCGAGTAGCGTGAACTTCCCAGCAGCGCGGCCGGTGCTTGGGCCCATCGATGACTTCCCACCCGGCACGGGGAACGATGGCGGCAGTGCCTGCAACGGCGGAACTGGTGGCGCCCCGCCGTTGCCCGGTCCAGGGATGCTCACAGGCGGCGGCTTGAAGAGATCCTTCGGACCGTCCGCGACGTTCTCTGGCTTCGTCGGCTTCGGAGCGGGCGAAGGCACGAAAGCATCCGGTGGCGTGATCGCGCCGGGCGTTCCGCCGCTCATCGCGGGAGGTTTCACGCCGCCAATGGTCGCGGGCGGGACCGCGTTGGTCGGGCCACCTGGCGACCACGCATCACCGGGCGGTTTGGGTTGGTTGATGGGCGCGTAGCCCATCGGTGGAATGTAATTCCCGTCGGTGGGATTAGGTGTGGGTGGGAACCCGCCGGTGGGCGGGGGTAGAGCGTCGCGCAGAAGAATCGTGAGGATCACGTTCGGCACCTTCGTCTGCACGCTGCCGCTGAGCGGCTTGCCGTCCTGCGGAGTGGCGATCGCGGTCACCTCGTAGCTCTGACCGACCTGTAAACCCTTCGCGGAGAAGTAACCTTTCTCGTCGGTGTAAATGCCGATCTCACCGGGACCAGCAGGGACGCCGACCTGTTCGAGGCGGACGTAGACGTTGCGCGCCGGGCGGCCGTAGGGGTCAAGCACCCGGCCGCCAAGCACGTCTTGAGCTGCGGTCTTTGCGTCGAAGTTCTTGTCTTTGGGGTTCGTCGGACCGGTACTCTTCGGGACGCCGGTCCCGGCCCCGGGGAGTTTGTCCACATCGTCGAGCCACGTTGGCCCCTTCGCGAGCGCGCCCTTCGTCTCCTTCGCGTCCTTGCCGTCTTTCGTTTTGGTCCGTCCAGCGCCGAGGCCCGCGGGCGCCTTGTCGTCGCCCTTCGGATCCATGGATTTGCATCCGGCGAGAGCCAGAATCGCGGCGACGATCAATCTGGCCCCGGCGCGCCTCATGTTGATTGACCCTAACCACCGGCACAAGCGGACGGACGGCTTGCGCGTAAGAATTACACCCTGGCGCATCATTCCCGCGCCTCCTTCGCGGGTCAAGCCCACCCGCACCCCGAACCGACTCCAGATCGTGTTGAGTCTACCGGCGCAAGCGGGTATAGCGGTTCCTCCGGCAATCCCACTATTCTTGACGGGTCCAAAGAACGGACCTATCGTGACTGTTGGCCCGCCGCGTTTAAGCGCTCCCCAATGGAAGTTCCCAATGGCCGACCGCACCTACCGCTGGCTACTCGTCACGTTGGCCGTGATCGGGTTGAGCGCGGACCAAGCGAGCAAGTATGGTGTGTTCAAGTGGCTCTACCGCGGCGGGGAACTGTCCGGCGGAATTGGCAATGAGTCCGATGTCGTGCCGGGCTGGTTCAAGTTGATCGCGCAGTTCGATCACGAAACTCCCGTGTGCGACTGTGGCTTCTCTGGGTTGCAGACGTGGAGCACGAACGGCGCCCCGGTGATGCCGCGAGTGAACCACGGCGCGCTGTTCGGTCTGGGTCAGGGTCAGAAGGGGAATGCGAACGGGTTCTTCGCTGTGGTGAGCCTCGCGGCGGCAATCGCGATCGTGATCTGGGGTACGCGCCGGCATACGGCACGCGAGAGGGGTCTCATGGCCGCGCTGGGGTTGATCCTGGGCGGCACCGTGGGCAACCTGTACGACCGTATCGTATTCGGTGGTGTCCGCGACTTCCTCTACTTCTATAAGGTCGAGTGGCCGGTGTTCAACGTGGCCGACTGCTGCCTCGTCGTCGGTGCGGCTCTCCTGTTGATCCAGGCGGTGTTCGTCTCGCCCGCGCCCGAGGCGCCTGTGGTGAGCGAAGGAGAAGCGGTCGTGCCCGAAGAGCCGAAGGTGTAGAAGGCGGAAGAGGCCTAACCACAAAGGCACAAAGGACACAACGAAGACCGAAGGAGAGTTCTTTTGAACTGCTCTCTGCTCTCTGGTCTTCGTTGTGTCCTTTGTGCCTTTGCGGTTAACTCTCTTCCGCCGTCAGCGCACCAAGTAGCCGAATCGCTCGCGGAAGGCGGCAGGCGTGAGCTTCACCACCGTGGCGAGGCGTTCCAAACGGGCCGCGTCGTCGAAGTCGCTCTGCTCCAGTCGGATCATGTAGCGGCGGGCGACCTCGTAGTTCTCGCCGCCGATGTCTACCAACCGCGCTCGCATCTTCTTCGTGGCCGGGTCGATCATCTCCTGGAACGGGCACGGGACCATGTTCCCGCCCACGAACGTAATGACCACGCCATTCTTCTCCGCTACCGGCGATAGCAGGAACTTCACGGCCCCGTAGCCGAGGTTACGCGTGTACTCCGCGTCGAACGGGATTGGGTCGGCGCACCGCAGTTCGTAACCCAAATCCTTGTCCACCATGTCGAACTTCAGGCCGAGTTCCTTGAGCCGCGATGCGACTGTCGTGCGGATCAGGCGACCGAATTCGATCTCGCCTAATCGCAGGTGCCCGAACGCGTCGAGTTCGATGTTGCCGAACTTACCGGGGTTTTTCTCCATCATCTCCCGCAATTTCGTCTCGCCGATCTCTTCCAGCAGTCCTTCCGCCAGCACTGCGACGCCGTAACTCTTGCCTTGCGCCTTGCGCTTGATCATCGACCCGATGATGATGTCGCAGATCGATTCCAGCGACACGTCCTTGCCCTTGAGTTCCTCCGCGATGAGCGTGATAGTTGCGGCCGATGCCTTGCCGATGCCCAGCGCGAGGTGCCCCGCGGCGCGACCCATGCTGATCACGATGTACCACCGCGTGGTGGTCTTTGCGTCCTCGTGCAGGTTCCGCGCGACCTGCACGCCATAGTGCCTCGCGGTTTCAAAGCCGAAAGTCGGGATGCCGGGAGGCAGCGGCAGGTCGTTGTCGATCGTCTTTGGGACATGCGCGACCTTGATCGCGCCTTTCGCATGTGCGTACACCTGCGAGCCGCTGTACGCGGTGTCGTCGCCGCCGATCGTGACGAGGTACTTGATGCCGAGGGTGTTCAATCCCGCGAGCACCGCGGTCATGTGCGCCGGTTCCTTCGCCGGGTTGGTGCGGCTCGTGCCTAGCAGCGCGCCGCCGCGCTGGTAGTACGGCGCCACGTCGGGAATTGTGAGCGCGCGGACTTGGGAGATGTCGCCGGCCGCGAGATGCTTGAAGCCGTCGCGCACTCCTACGACTTCAAGTCCGCGGTTGATTGCCTCGATTGTGACCGAACTGATGACGCCGTTGATGCCGGGGGCCGGGCCGCCGCCGACCACGATCCCGAGCTTACCGCGAGTGGTGTCCGCCATGATGGGGTCCAAGTGTGGAGACGCCGATAAGCCCGTGATGAAGACGCGGAGAGGCCGGGTCGCCACGGTATAGGATTGGAAACCGCCGGACGTTTTCAAGGGCGCCGGAGTGCGTACTGTAAGGAGCAGAAGCGGAGGCTTCGCTATGACCGACACCGTGATCCTCGACACACCCTTGCCGCCCGGCGACAACTCATGCGTTCCCACGCCCGGACCAATCACGGAAGGGGGCATCGCGGAACTCGCGGCCGGGTTCATTCACGAGATCAAGAACCACCTCGGTACGCTCTCACTCAATCTGCAACTGCTCGCGGAGGATTTCGAGACGGCTGAAACGCCACGCGAACGTCGCACGCTCGACCGCGTCGCACGGCTGTCCGGCGAGTGCCGCAAGTTGGTTGACCTGTCGAACGACTTCCTCCGGTTCGCACACCTCCGCGAGTTGCACACGCGTCCGGTCAACCTCGACGCGGTCGTGTCGCGGATGATCGACTTCCTCGGGCCGACTGCGAGGCAGCGGGGTGTCGAGATCAAGTGGTTCTCCAACCCCGACCTCCCTCTCGTGAGCCTCGACAGCGATCTCTTCGAGCAAGCGCTGCTGAATCTCATGCTGAACGCGGAACAGGCGATGCCCGACGGCGGCGCGCTTACCTTGATCGGCCGGACGGCCGATCGCGTGAGTGGGAGTGAAAACCAAGACAGCAAGGAACTGCTTTCGTGTTCCCCTCACACTCGCACTGCCCACGAAGTGTGCCTGGACGTGATCGACACGGGTGTTGGCATTGACGCGGGTGTCCTGGCGAAGCTGTTTACGCCGTTCCACACCACCAAAACCGACGGGAATGGTCTCGGTCTCGCGACCACGCGCAAGATCATCGTTGCGCACGGCGGCACCATCGGCGTGCAGAGCGAACCGGGCTGCGGAACCAAGTTCACGATCACCCTTCCGGCCGCATCGGGCTAATGTCGCCTGCGGAAATTTCTTGGCGATTCTGTCGCGAATGCCCGTCCGGTGGACGTTGCCGATGCGAATTGGCACGCGACTTGAATGTTGTGTTTCTCAGGCCGTTGCGGTTCGCAGGGAGGGTGAATCCTTCTCTCGCGTGCCGCTCTCAAAATGAAGGCCGGGAGATTCACCGGAGAAGTTTCCCATTTTTACACGAGGTGACGCATGACCCGTAACAGCCGCAATTCGCTGGGAGTGTTCCTGCACGAGATGACCGCCGCGGGTGACGAGTTCGCCGCGCTCTGCACCCGCCTGACCGGGCAAGAGGCGCCCGCCACGACTTTCCCGATCAACGTGTGGCAGGATGAGAACGCTGTGTACGTAGAGGGCGACCTGCCCGGCGTGGACCGCGAGACTCTCGACGTGACCGTGACCGGGGGCGACAAACTGACGATCCGCGCCGAACGCCCGAAACCGGTGGAAGTCGAAGGGATCACGTGGCTTCGCCACGAGCGCGCGAGCGGTAAGTTCGCCCGCGTCCTTGGTCTGACGACACTGGTGGACGCCGAGAAGGTCGAGGCGAGTTACGTCAACGGTGTGCTGAAGGTGACACTGCCGAAGGTCGCCGCGGTGAAGCCGCGCACCGTGCCGATCAAGTCGGAGTAATTCGCGGGTTTTGGGATCGTAGTCCTTATGCGGAGCGTGAGGACTACGATTTACACCATTCAGCCTCAATCCACCTTCTTGTTCCCCGCCGGGAACAGCGGGAGCCGCCATTTGCGGATGGCCTTGTCCCAACTCGCGGAGAACACGAACCGGCCGTCGGGAGTGAAGCACGTGCCCTGAATACCGTCCGTGTGGCCTTCGAATTTCTTCAGTTCCTTGCCACTCGTGAAGTCCCAGATGCGCACTGTCTTGTCGTAGCTTGCGCTCGCGACGTACTTGCCATCGGGACTGAGCGCGAGCTGGTACACCTGCTCGTCGTGCCCCTTGAACCGGCGAAGTTCCTTGCCGGTAGCCACGTCCCACACGTGAACGTCCTTGTCGCGTGCGCCGGAGATCGCGGTCTTCCCGTCGGCGCTGGTGACGATGGTGTAGACCATCGTGCCGTCGTGCTTGCTGTACTTGCTCACCACGTCGCCGGTCTTCGCGTCATACACGGTGATGGTGCCCATGTCGTTGCCCGCGAGCACATATTTTCCGTCCGCGGTCACGGTCACGCTCTCGATGGACTCCTTCCCATCGCCGTACCGTTTCGTCTCCTTGACCGTCGCGAGGTTCCACGCACGGCACGTCTTGTCGCTAGCGCCGGAGACGAGCGTCTTTCCGTCGGCGGTGAGGGCCAGCCCGCGGATCGCGATCGCGTGGCCTTCCATCGTCGCCACTTCCTTGCCGGTCTTCAGATCCCAGACGCGAATGACGTTGTCGCCGCCCGCAGTCACGATCCGCTCGCCGTCGGGTGTGACGACCACACTTCCGACCCACGCCGTGTGGCCTTCGAGCGTCTTTTGGAGCTTGCCCGTGGCGGCATCCCAGATGCGCACCGAGTTGTCGTTACCGACCGAAATGAGCGTCTTGCCGTTCGGCGTGAGAACGACGCCCGCGGCGGCCCCGGTGTGCCCGGAGAAATTCAGGTCGAACAGGTCCGGGTATGCCTTCTCGATTTCCTTGACGCGCTCGCCGGGCTTCAGGTCTTCGTCCCCGACCGCGACCGCGAGCGCGGCCGCGTACCACTCCCACGCGCGGTCGATCAGACGCCGGTGTTCCGCGCCCTTGTAGTCCGTGGCGAGTTTGTACCACAGATCCGCGACCGCGGTGCATTCCTTCGCGGTCTTCGGGGCGGCGAGATCGCGTGTCGCGGCGTTGGCGAGATCCTTGCTCGCGGACTTTGCGAGGTACTTCAGCCCCGTGTCCCAGCGCCCGCGGGTGAATGTCCAGTACAGCCCGAGTGCTTCGTTTGCGGTCGCGTTGTTCGGTTCCTTCACAATCGTCTCGATGGCGGACTTCAGCGATTCGGCCCGCGCCAGGAATTTGCGCGCCTCGGCCACGATGTCGGGATCTTCGGTCTTCTTCGCGGCTGCCACGACCAGCTTGCCGAGGACGACGGCGCCGGCGTAGTCCTCGCGTTCCAGCGCGGTGTTCGCCGCGTCGGTCGCGAGAGCGAGTAACCCCGCGGCGTCGGCTGGGGAGAGGTCCGCGTCGCCCAGCAGTTTGAGCGTTTCGGAGGCGAGGTCCCGGGGCGTGCCGCGGAACTTGGTGCTGAGCGCGGAGAGTGCGTCGAGTGCGAGTTTGGTGTCGCCACCGGTCGCGGCGAGGCGCCGCGCTTCGTCGTAGCTCGCGTACCGCATCGCGGCCGTTTTCCGCTTCGGCGCGCCTTCAAAGAGCTTCCGAGCCAGCGCCTTCTTCGCCTTGTTGTCGGTCTCCGCGTCCTTGTAATCCTTCTCGTACACGTCGCGCAGAGTGTCCACGGCCTCTTGGATGTCATTGGGCGCCGGCGTTTCCGGTTCGTCCGCGGCGGTCGCCAGACTCACGACCGCGACCGCGAACAGCGCTGCCACGAGGGCGCGAACCCGGCTGAAACGAATGGGCATGAAAGCGTACCTCGGTGAAGACCACGATAGCGGTGCCGTACAATACGGACGCGGGACGCCCTGACAACCTCCCACATTCTAACCAGAGCGGGTTCGTCCGTAAGGAACGACACTCGGATGACAAGACTTCCCCGAATCGCGGTCACGATGGGCGACCCGGCCGGCGTCGGCCCGGAGTTGTGTCTGCGCTTGCTCCGCCACCCCGAAGTGCTCAGCGTGTGCTGGCCCGCGGTGATCGGCGACGCGGGTGTGTTGCTCAGCGTAGCGACCGAACTCAACTGGCCCGCGTTTCCGGCGGTCGTCACGCCGGACGTGTGGTGGCACCGTGCGCACGAGCTTACCGGTCCGGTCGTGATCGACCTGGAGGCGATTCGCGCGAGCAAGATCGAACCGGGGAAGGTGTCCGCCGCGTGCGGGAAGGCCGCATACGACTACGTGAATTTTGCGATTGATGAGGCGCTCGCGGGACGTGTGGACGCAATCACCACCGGGCCGCTTCACAAGGAAGCACTGCACGAGGCCGGTATCCCTTTCCCTGGTCACACGGAGATTCTCGCGAGCCGCACCAACGCGGAACGCTCGTGCATGATGCTCACGGCCGAAGCAATCACGTGCAGCCTCGTCACCGTTCACGTCGGCTACCGCGAAGTACCGGCGCTGCTCACGACCGAGCGCGTGCGCGACACGATCGAACTCACGGCGGAAGCGATGCGCCGCATTCGCGGTCGCGAACCGCGTCTGCTAGTGTGCGGCTTGAATCCGCACGCCGGAGAGAGTGGGTTGTTCGGCGAGCGCGAAGAGGAACTCATCATCGCGCCTGCGATCGACGCCGCACGCGGAGCGGGTATTGACGTGCGTGGCCCACTGCCGCCGGACACCGCGTTCTTGCCGAAGTACCGCGCCAGGTGCGATGCATACGTGTGTATGTATCACGACCAGGGGCTGATTCCGCTGAAGGCGATTGCGTTCGAGGACGCGGTGAACGTCACGCTCGGCTTGCCCATCGTGCGCACCAGCGTCGATCACGGCACCGCGTTCGACATCGCGTGGAAGGGCGTCGCCGACGTCTCCAGTTTCGTCCAGGCGGTGAAGCTCGCAGTGAAACTCTGTACGCGCGCAAGTTGATCGGCACCTCGCGTTCCGTACGGGGTTATAGTGTCGAAGTCACGTCTCCCTGTAGACTCGTGAGGAAACGTCATGTCCCGTATCGCCGTTTGTACGCTGCTGTTCGCAGCGTCATGCTTGTTGGTCGCGCACCGCGCCGACCCGGTCACCGCGCAGGACAAGAAAGACAAGAAGGACGACAAGACCATCGCGGACCTGCAGAAGCAACTCAAGGCGGCGCAGCAGGACATCCAGCAGGCCGTTCAGCAGATCAACGCGCTGAAGACCGATGTTGTTCAGGCGAAGAACCTGAACAACAAACTGCAAGCCGAGAACAACCGGCTCGAGGTAGCACTCAAGAAGGAGAAGGGCGGCGACGCGAAGGACGAGAAGACCATCAAGGCGCTTCAAACGACCATCGACGGCTATCGCGGGGCCGGGTTGGTTCATGTCGTGGTGCTGAAACTGAAGTCCGATTCGCCCACGACCGAAACGCAGTCGCTGATCGACGAAACCTATTCGCAGCTCTCGAAGATCAAGACAGTTCGCGGTGTGTGGGCCGGGAAGCCATCGGCGAAGGGCACGCCGGACAGCGCGACCGAATACACCGTTGCGCTGGTGTTCGTGTTCGACGACGCGGCCGGACTGAAGACCTACCTCAACGACGCGATCCACACCAAGTTCGCCGACAAGCACCTGAAGAAGTGGGAGACGCCGCACGTGTACGACTTCGAGCCGAAGAAGGCGGCCCCGTAGGAGCTACCAAAGGGGAGCCGTGACGCGCGTCGGTGGCGCGATCCGCTGCGCGTCGCGGCTACGCAAACCTCAAGCGTCTTCCTCACATTTCTCTTCCCCGAATGGCGCCTGTCTGGGTATCTTTTCTCACAACACGTTCATTTCTTCCTGCTCGGAGCTTCGCGCATGTTTCAGCCGCCCCTTGCGCGGGCCGCGGTCGTCGCGTTGGTATTGTGCTGCACACCGGTCGTGTTCGCGCAACCGGACCGGTACGAACCCATCGTCGCTGGGCTATCGGCGCGGTGCATCGGACCCGCGAACATGGGTGGCCGTGTCACCGAACTCGCGGTGGTGGAGAGCAACCCCGACACGTATTACGTCGCCGCCGCGGGTGGTGGTGTGTGGAAGACCACCGATGGTGGGGTCACGCTCAAGCCCGTCTTCGATGACCAACCGACGCAGTGCATCGGCGCGGTCGCGGTATGCCAGGCGAAGCCGGACGTGGTGTACGTCGGCACCGGCGAGGGCAACCCGCGGAACTCCGTCTCGTGGGGTAGTGGCGTGTACAAGTCCGTTGATGGGGGAAAGACCTGGACTGCGTGCGGGCTGAAGGACACACACCACATCGGCCGCGTCACGGTCCATCCCACGAACCCCGACATCGCCTACGTCGCGGCTGTCGGCCATTTCTGGGGGCCGAACGCGGAACGCGGGCTGTTCAAGACGATCGACGGTGGCAAGACGTGGGAGAAGAGCAAGTTCATTGACAACGACACCGGGTTCGTGGATGTGCAGATGGACCCGGCCGACCCGGACACGCTGTACGCGGCCGCCTGGCAGGTGCGGCGCGACAGTTTCTCCGGCGGCAGCCCGCGCTTTCAGACCGGCGAGAGCGGCGGGTTGTTCAAGACGACCGATGCCGGCAAATCGTGGGAGAAGATGAAGGGCGGGCTACCGGAGAACTCCTACGGCCGCTGCGGACTGGCCGTGTACCGAAAAGACCCGAACGTGGTGTTCGCGATCGTCCAGACGAACGAGACCGCCGGTGCGCAGTCGAACGCCGGCCAACCGGCCACGCTCGTGAACAAGGGCGGGAAGCCCGTCGCGGTGGGGAAGGTCGAAACCGGCGGCGTGTTCCGGTCCGCCGACAAGGGCAAGACGTGGAAGAAGATCAACGACCTCGTCCCGCGACCGTTCTACTACGGGCAGATCCGCATTGACCCCAACGACGAGAAACGCCTCTACGTTCTCGGCGTGACGCTCCAGACCTCCGCCGACGGTGGACTGACGTTTACCGTCATTGGACGTACCATTCACGCCGATCACCACGCGCTCTGGGTCAACCCCAAGGACTCCAAGCACGTCCTCGTCGGCAACGACGGCGGGCTGTATCTGTCGAAGGACACTGGGGCCACCTTCACCGCGAACAAGGGCCTGGTGATCAGCCAGTTCTACGGCATCGCGGTGGACACACGCACGCCCTACCGCGTGTACGGCGGGTTGCAGGACAACGGCAGTTGGGGCGGGATCTCCGCGACGCACTCCGACGACGGGGTGACGCTCGCGGACTGGAGCCGGCTGTTGGGCGGCGACGGGTTCCAGGCCGCGGTCGATCCGACGGACCCGTACACGGTGTACCTCGAAAGCCAATACGGCGCGCTGGCGCGAGTCAACCTGCGCGGCGCGAAGGGACCGACCACGAGGTCGATCCGACCAACGGCGCCGAAGGGCGGAACCCCGAACCGGTATAACTGGAACGCACCTATCCTGCTCTCGCCGCACGATCCCAAGACGCTCTATTACGGGGCGCAACACGTGTACAAATCGACCACCCGCGGCGACGCGTGGGAGAAGATCAGCACGGACCTGACTGCGGCACCGAAGGACGGCGCGGTGGTCAGCGGTTACACGATTCTGAGCCTCGCGGAATCACCGGTGAAGACCGGCGTGCTTTGGGTCGGCACAGACGACGGCAAACTCTGGGTGTCCAAGAGCGGTGGCAAGGAGTGGGCCGACGTGAGTGACAAACTCCCCGGCCCGACGGCCCGCGCGGTCGCGAAGATCGAGTGCTCGCACTTCACCCCCGGCACCGCGATGGTCGCCATCGACCGGCACCGCAGCGACGACTTCAAGCCGTACATCTACTTCACTACCGACTACGGCGAGACGTGGAAATCACTCGCCGGGAACCTGCCCAACGGTGCGGTGGTCGGCGTGGTGCGCCAGTCGTCGAAGAACCGGCTTCTGTTGTTCGCGGGGACCGAACTGGGGCTGTTCGTCACGTTCGACGCTGGCACGAAGTGGCACTCCGTCGCCAAGAGCGGGATGCCGGCCGCGGTTCGCGTCGATGACCTCGTGATTCACCCCAAGGAGCGCGAACTGGTAATTGGCACGCACGGACGCGGCATCTGGGTAATTGACATCGCGCCGCTGGAGCAGTTCGCGGAACCGGTGTGGAAAGCCGACGCGCATCTGTTCGCGGTGAAGCCTGCGTATCTGCGTAAGTCGGTGGTGCGCCCGATGGCGCCACCGCCGGGGTTCAAGGCGCCGAACCCGCCGATGGGGATTCCGGTTCACTTCTACACGACTTCCAAGACCGCAGGCAAAACCGAGGTGACCTGCACCGACTCGAAGGGCAAGCGGGTCGGGCTGTACCTGGGCCGCGGCACACCCGGTCTTGACCGGTGCGTTTTCGACGTGAAGGAACCCGGCGAGTACACGATCACGCTGAAAGCCGGCGACGTGACGCAAACGCAGAAGGTCACGGTGAAGGAATTGGAGGCCGAGAAGTCGGACTAAGAGGAATAAGGTCTTGGCGAGTGGGGGGCGTAAGCCCCCTGTTTGTTTGCACTGCCCTCGCGCTCTCGAAACAACAGGGGGCTTACGCCCCCGCTCGCCAAGAAGGTGTGAACCTCGGTTCCCTGTCGGGGTGTCCTCTAACCCGTAACATGGTTAGCGACGGTTCGGGAGGTTCCGGCTGTATGTCCGGGTGCCACGGGCGTCGCATTGAAGGACATCTCACATGGCATCTGAAGCAGAGCTGAAGGCCGCAGGCGAGCGGTACATCCCCAAAGATTACGACCCGGTCCTCTACAAGTTACGGCACTCGCTCGCACACGTTCTCGCGCAGGCGGTCGTCGAGCGCTTCCCACAAGCAAAGCCCACCATCGGCCCGCCCATCGAGTTCGGTTTCTACTACGACTTCGACTTGGACGTGAACCCGACCGATACCGATCTGAACTGGATCAACGACCGGATGCGGGCGCTCATCAAGGCGAAGCACGCGTTCAAGGTTCGCGAAGTCGGCGCCAACGAAGGGCGCGAAATCTTCAAGGACAACCCGTACAAACTCGAACTCATCGACGGGCTTACCAGAGGTCAGGATGAGTACGGCAACGCGAACGCGACCGCGGCGACCATCACGATCTACACTCAAGACACCTTTAACGACCTGTGCCGCGGGCCGCACGTTGAGACCACCGGCAACCTCGACGCGAAGGGCTTCAAGATTACCCAGGTAACTGGTTCGTACTGGCGCGGCGACAGCAAGAACAAGATGCTGAAGCGGTTCCACGCGACCGCGTGGGCTTCGGCCGACGACCTGAAGGCGCACCTCCTGCGCCTCGAAGAAGCCGCGAAGCGCGATCACCGCAAGGTGGGCCGTGAGCTGGAGCTGTTCGCGAACGAAGCGGTGTTCGGCTCCGGGTTCCCGATGCTGCTGCCGAAGGGCGCGACCATCCGCCGGTTGCTCGAAACCTTCATCACCGACTACGAGCGCCGTGCCGGTTACCTGCACGTGTTCACCCCGGACATCGCGAAGAAGGAACTGTACAAGATCTCGGGCCACTGGGAGCACTACAAGGACAGCATGTTCCCACCGATGGACATGGGCGAGGGCGGGAGCGATGACGAGGAACTGTGCCTGCGCCCCATGTGCTGCCCGCACCACATTCAGGTGTACAACGCGAAGGCGCGCAGCTACCGCGACCTGCCGCTCCGCATCGCGGAACTCGGCAACATGTACCGGTTCGAGCGCAGCGGCGTCGTCGGCGGGCTGTCGCGCGTCCGGTGCATGACCCTCAACGACGCGCACCTGTTTGTGCGGCCCGATCAGGTGAAGGTCGAGATCGCGGGCGTGATCGCATTGATGAAGAGGGCGTACGCGGACCTGGGGATTAACGAGTACCGGTTCCGGCTATCGAAAAACGACGACCCGGCTGGCCCCGTGACGGGTAAGTACGTTGCTAACCCGGCGATGTGGGAGAGCAGCATTGCGATGCTGCGCGAGGTGCTTCAGGAGTCCGGGGTGCCGTTCTTCGAGGCGTGGAACGAAGCCGCGTTCTACGGTCCGAAGATCGACGTGCAGGTGAAGGACGTGATGGGCCGCGAGGAAACTCTCAGCACCATCCAGGCCGACCAGCACCTGCCGGAGCAGTTCAAACTGGAGTTCAAGGACTCGGACGACACTCCGAAGCGCCCGGTAATGATCCACCGCGGCGTGATCAGCACCATGGAACGCATGATCGCGTACCTCATCGAGCTATACGCAGGCGCGTTCCCGGTGTGGCTCGCGCCGGTGCAAGTGGCGATCGTGCCCATCGCGGACCGGCATTTCGAGTTTGCGAAACAGCTCGGCGAGCAGTTGCTCGACGCGGACTATCGCGTCGATGTCGATCTCGGCGACAAGCGCATGCAGGGGAAGATTCGCGACGCGCAGTTGCAGAAGATTCCCTACATCCTGGTGATCGGCGACAAGGAGATGGAAGCGAACGCGGTGGCCGTCCGCTTGCGCAATGGGGAAGACCTAGGCGCGAAGCCGGTCGCGGAGTTCGTCGCAATGCTGGCCGCCGTGGTGAAGTCGCGCACGCTGAAGTTGATGCCGTGAGGCGGAGGATTCTTGACGAGCCGGAAGCGTGAGCGACGGACAAGCGAATCCGTCGCTCACGCTCTTTGAAGTTGCGCTCGATGCGTGTGCAAGAAGAATTGGCAGTTGGTTTTAGCCCCGGAGGGGCGTTGGATGGTAGCCAGGGGTGAAGCGAACCGAAGGTGAGCGCAACCCCTGGTGGGTAAGCGAAAATAACCAGAAGCCCCGTAGGGGCGACGGAACCTCCGGGTGAAGGTTTCCACCGCCCCTACGGGGCTTCGATCCATTTTCGTGTGTGGTTCCCGGGGTTGCGCTCGCAGAGCCTCGCTGCACCCCTGGCTACCATCCAACGCCCCTCCGGGGCGAAAACCCAAAAGCCAACTCCTCGTGAGCTTAGGCGAGCGCAACTTCAAAACTCACGCTTCCGGCTCGTTCAGTCGAGGTCACGTCTTCACATGCACCACGGTGCCGTAGGCCGGGTGGAACGTGGTGTAGCCGTCCACCAGACCCCATAGCACGCTGTACGGCGGCTCCTGGTTCGGGTACGAGATGTAGCCGTCGGTGAGAACCAACACCGCGTTCACCTCCGGGTCGTCGGAGAGTTCGTCCATCGCGGGACTCATGTCGCTGCCGCCGAAGCCGGTGATCTTGTAACTCGCGAGTTCGGCCGGGTCGATCCACTCGTCCGCGGTCACGCCCACGTCGCACTGCATGATGTGAACCTGATTCACGCCCGCGCCTTCGCAGAACGAACTCAGTAGACCCAGGATGCGCGGCAGTGTGTTGATCATCGAACCGCTTGTGTCCATCACGACGTGCAGCGCCCACCCCTCGCGCTTCCGGCCCGCGAGAATCACGCCATCGTCGCGTTCCGCCCCGCGACGGCTAGGTTTCGCGTAGCTCCGCGGACCTGGCGAAACGGCATCGAGCCAGTGCTGGAGCGCGAGTTGCCACGGCGGCTGGTACGCGGTGGCGACCGCTTCCATGAGAGTGCGCGAGGCGCCCGCGTCTGGACCCTGGCCGTGCCCGGTGGCCTGGTCCATCTGCTCGCGAAGATCCTTCAAGGTAACCGAGCGTACGGCTTCGCGGCGCACGCGGTCGCGGCTCGCGGAACGCTCCTTCGGTCCCAACTCCGGCTCCAGTTCGGCCTCCTCTTCGGCAGTGATCGCGTCGCCGCTTGGGTAGTCGTCCGGGTCATTCTCTTCTTCGTCGGGTTCGTCAGACTCTGGCGGTAGCAGGCCCGCGCGTTCGAGTTCTTGCTGAATCGCACTCTTCGGTTGCTTCTTCTTCTTCTGCTTCTTCTTCCGCTCCACGGTCCAGCAGTCGCCGGGTTTGGTGGTGCCGTCGCGTGCGAGTTCCGCGACCAGCGCTTCGAGTGACTCCTGCCGCGCACCGGGCCGCACCAGCCCGCCGAGCGGGACCGCGCGGTTGAGTTCGACCGCGAGGATGTCGTTGATCACATAATCGTGCGCGACGTTGACGAGGTACGGCTTCGCATTCCCGCCGCGCCCGAACGTGTCGAGCGCGAGGTGCATGAGTTCGTGCGCAACCACGAACACCAGATCGGGCAGCGGCGTTTCGGAGAACACCTGCGGGTTGACGAGCATCAACCCGGACGCGCCGATGGCCGCGACCGGGTACTTCTTCGTCACCTTGACGCGCACGCTATGGCACAACCCCGACAGGTGCGGGAGCGTCGCGGACACGAGCTTCAGTGCGCGGGTCGCGTTTGCGGCGGCAAGCTTTTCGGGTGAAGGGGTTTCCAGTGGCATGTGTTCGTTTCTTTGTTTGTCCCTCTTTCGCAAGATGAGGGACAAACTCTGCACGGGTACGCAACCCAATTCGGTATCACCCCATGACGAGTCGCGTGAACGGCTCGCCTTCGTTGAGGGTTGGCCGCTCGGGGCGGCCCTTGTGCTTGTAGATCAGTTTCATGTGGTCCACGCCCATCAGGTTCAGCCAGGTGGCGTGCAGGTCGTGGACGTGCAACCGATCCTCGACCGCGTGCAGCCCGAGTTCGTCGGTGGTGCCGTAGGCGCGCCCGCCCTTCACCCCGGCCCCGGCCATTAGCATCGTGAACCCGTAGGGGTTGTGGTCGCGGCCGTTCCCCTGTTCGCTCATCGGCGTGCGCCCGAACTCACCGCCCCACACCACGAGCGTGCTGTCGAGAAGTCCCTTTCGCTTCAGGTCCGCGAGCAACCCGGCGACGGGTTTGTCCATGCTCTTGCACAGGGCAGAGTGGTTCTTGTCCAGGTTCGAGTGCGAATCCCACTTGCTCCCGGCGCCGTGGTAAAGTTGCACGAACCGCACGCCGCGTTCGACCAGCCGACGCGCCAGCAGACACTGCCGACCGAACGTCTCCGTTTCCTTCTGGTCGGCGCCATAGAGGGCGAGCGTCTCAGGCGTCTCCTTCGCGAGATCGACGGCTTCGGGCGCTTCCGCCTGCATGCGGAAGGCCAGTTCGTAGGCGCGGATGCGGGCGTCGAGTTCGGTCTGCTCGGGGCGTGCCTCGGCGTGCTTCTGGTTCAGCTTCGCGAGGTAATCGAGCTTCTGCCTCTGGCGCTCGTCGCCGACCGCCGTGGGCGTGTGCAGGTTCGGGATCGGCTCCTTGCCGGCACCAAGCCGCGTGCCCTGGTACACCGCGGGCATGAATCCGGCGCCCCAGTTACGCGGGCCGTTCACCACCGACGTCGGGTTGTCCTGCATCACCACGAACGCGGGCAGGTTGGTGTTCTCGGTGCCCAGACCGTAGCTGACCCAACTGCCGAGACTCGGCCGCCCCGCGAGGATGCTGCCGGTGTTCATTTGACAGACGCCGCCCGAGTGGTTGATCCCGTTCATCCAGCACGAGCGGACCACGGCGAGGTCGTCGGCGCACGTTGCCATGTGCGGCACCCAGTCGGAGAACCACAACCCGCCCTTGCCGTGCTGCGCAAACGTGCGCTTGCAGCCCGCGAGCGGCGCGTCGTTCTCGCCCATCGCGAGGATCACCGGCTTGAACGACGCGGGCAACTTCTGGCCGTGCAGTTTGTTGAGCAGCGGCTTCGGGTCGAACAGGTCGATGTGCGACGGCCCGCCCTCCATGAACAGGAAGATGACCGACTTCGCTTGGGCCTTGTGATGGGGCGTCTTGGCCGCGAGCGGATCGACTGGCTTCGCTTCCGCGGCGCGCGCGTCGTTGCCGAGCAGCCACGACAGCGCGACGCCGCCGAACCCGGCCCCGCCCTTCAGCAGAGCATCGCGGCGCGTTAGTGGGTGTTCGATGTGTGCGGACATTGGTGTTATCCTCAGCACTCGTGGTGCAGGCGGCTCGCCTGCTCGTATTGCCGTGAAGAGCAGGCGAGCCGCCTGCATCACGAAGAAGAAGCCTCAATCGACGTACAGGAACTCGTTCGAGTTCAGCAGCGCGTGGCAGAAATCGGTCCACGCCTTCTTCCGGCCTTCCGGCGTCACCGCTTTGCCCGAGGCGACACCGACCTGTTGCCGCAGGAACTCGATTGCGTCGGCCGCTTCCTCAGTGGTTGGCGAGCGCCCGTAAGCGTGCCGGTAGGCTGCAATCACGCCGGCGGGCGCGTTCTTGCCTTCGGCCGGCATCACGCGCGCGGCGAACGCCTCCGCGCGTGCAAGCGTGCCAGAGCCGTTCAGCAGAAGCAGCGCCTGGGTTGGAGTCACGGTGATGTTCCGGCGGGCGCAACTCGTTACGCCGTCGGCGGCGTCGAAGGAGGCGAGTAGCGGGTCGGGAGTATTGCGGAGAACACGCGTGTAGACCGACCGCTGCGGTTTGTCAGCGGGCACCGATGGGCCGCCGGTGTCGAACTTCAACTCCCCACTCACGGCGAGCATCGCGTCGCGCACCTGCTCGGCGTCGAGCCGGCGCACTGACATTCGCGACAGCAGCCGGTTGTCGGGATCGACGAGTTTCGGGTTCCGCCCCGCGGCTGTGGTCTTCGACGCGCCGACCGACGCTTGCCGGTACACCGAGGACGTGACGATGAGCCGGTGAATGTGCTTCGCACTCCAGTTCTTCTCCGTGAATTCCGCGGCCAGCCAGTCGAGCAGTTCGGGGTGCGATGGCTTCTCGCCGAGCGTGCCGAAGTCGCTCGCGGTGGCGACAAGCCCAGTCCCGAAGTGCCCCTGCCAGAGGCGGTTGACCATCACCCGCGCCGTGAGCGGGTGATCCTTGCGAGTCAGCCACTCCGCGAACGCGGCGCGTCGGCCGGTCGAAGCGGCCTTCGCTGCGGGTTCGGGCGGGGCGTACCCAAGCACGACCGGGAACGCGGGTTCCACCGGGACAGCCGCCTTGCGCCCACCGGGGATGACGACTTCCGCCGCCTTCGGGCCGAGATCGCGGGCGACCATCGCCAGCGGCGGCATCGGCTTTTCGATCGCGTCGAATTCCTTCTTCAGGGCGTCGTATTCGGTTTTCCGCTCTTTGCTCAGTTTGGTCGATGCGCGGTCGTAATCGAGTTCCTGAATCTGCCGCATCGCGAGTTCGTAGAGTTGCTGTTCGCCGGGCGTGCGGTCCGCGGGTCGCTTGTGCAGGATGGTCTGAATCTCTACCGGGTAGCGGTCGCCGAGTGTGGCATCGACCTTCTTGTGCAACGGCGCGATCATCGCGTCGAGGTTCGCCCGCAGGTCGGCGGTCTTCGTCTTCCACTCGGCCAACTTCATTTCGTAATCGGTCTTTGCCGCGGCCGACGCGAACACCAGTTCGTCGCGGAACGACACCCCCGCGAAGAACGATTGCAGCGCGAAGTAGTCCTTCTGGAGTATGGGATCGAACTTGTGGTCGTGGCACCGGGCGCAGCCCATGCCGAGACCGAGGAAGGCATCTGCCGTCACGTCGGTGATGTCGTTCTGGATATTGGTCCACTGACCGCGCACGTCTTTCTGGTTGTACTCGTAGGGCCACAGGCGCAGGTAGCCGGTGGCGACGCGCGCGTCCGGTTCGCCGGGATACAGTTCGTCGCCGGCGAGTTGTTCCTTCGCGAAGCGGTCATAGCCCTTGTCATCGTTGAACGCCTTGACGACGTAGTCGCGATACCGCCAGGCGTGCGGGCGCGGACCGTCGAGGCGGTATCCGTCGCTCTCAGCGTAGCGCACCACATCGAGCCACGCCCGCGCTTGCCGCTCGCCGTAGCGCGGGGACGCGAGCAGTCGATCGACGAGCTTCTCGTACGCGTCGGGCGACCGGTCTTCGACGAACGCGGTCACTTCGGGCGGTGTTGGCGGCAACCCGGTCAGGTCGAACGTGAGCCGGCGGATGAGCGTGTGTCGGTCCGCTTCCGGTGCGTGCGTCAACTTCTCGGCTCCCAGCCGTTGCGCGATGAAGTGGTCGATGGGGGTCTTCGCCCACCCGTTCCCGGCCTTCGGCACTTCGGGTCGGGTTGGCTTCTGGAACGCCCACCAGGCGCGGTCGGTGTCGGTGATCTGCCCCGGCTTGCGGACCGCTTGGCCGGTCCCGCTGGGCTTCGCGATCTCGGTTCCCCATGCGGCCCCGTCCTTCACCCACTTCGCTAGCGTTGTACGTTGCTCGTCAGGCAATTGCTTGAGGGGGGGCATCTTCAAGCCCTGGTGCCGAACCGCCCGGACGAGTAAGCTCTCGTCGGGCTTTCCGGGGATGATGGCCGGCCCGGATTCTCCACCCGTGAGGAGTGCCGTGCGGGAGTCCACCCGCAACCCGCCCTTCTGCTTGTCCGGTCCGTGACAGCGGAGACAGTTCTCGACCAGAATGGGACGAACCGACTTCTCGAAGTAGTCGTCGGCCGCGACCGCGTACGCGGTCAGAAGCATGAGAAGTGTGGGCGCAATAACGAACGAACGGACGCCGCGCGACATGCGGACAGCCCTTGGGTTAGGTAGAAGAGCAACCGGTAGTATAGAGGAAGTCGCGAAGACTCTGAAGCGCACCTCGAACCCGAACCCGAAAAGTTTCAAGGCGAACGTATCGTAATCCTTCACCACCGTGGTTGCAGTCTTCACGGGTGTGTGGTTCATTGTGACCGGGCGGTCCGCGTCGGGCGAATCTGGTTGTCGAGGTGCGCGCATGGAGAACGAGAAACACGACGCGGCGTGGACCGCGAACCACGTCAAGTCGCTGGCGCCGGACGCGGCCTCAATCCCGGCGGCGCAAAAGGTGTTGAGGAAGGGCGGGTTCGGCACGGTCGAACCCACCGCGGACAACCGCGGGTGGTGGGTCGTGTGCCAGGGCCTCACCGACACCTACCAGGTGTCTGTGAGGCGGAACGGCGATGCCTTCGATTGCGAATGTACCTGCCCCAGTTACAAGAACCCGTGTAAGCACGCGCTCGCGCTCTTGATCTACCTGGTCGATCACCCGGAGTTGCGATCGGAGGCCGAAACGCCCAAGACCGCCGCGAGTGACTTCGACGCGCTGCTGCGTGCCGTGTTCGCGCACCCGGACGAAGACACACCCAGGTTCGTGTTCGCGGACTTCCTCGAGGAGAACGATCAGCCCGACCGCGCCGCGCTCATCCGTTACCAGTGCGAGCAGTATCGCCTGAAGCCGTCCGAGAAGCGGCACAAGGAACTGACGAAGTTGCTCAAGCCGCTGACCGCGAAGTTCCGCAAGCAGATCGAACCGCTCCCGGAACGCGCGGAGTACGAACTGCGCCGCGGGTTCCTCCGGTTGAACTCGGACCCGTCGTCCTTCCGCGACTTCGGCTCGCTGCCGGCGCGGCTCGCGGGTCTGTTCCGCGACGGGTGGGTCGAGCACGTGAAGCTGGATTACTACTACGCCGCCTTCGACGCGGACCTCGCCCCGCTGCTGATGACCGTCGGCGAACTGGACGTGTCGCGTTTCCGCCTTCCAGAAGAGATGCTGTTCCGGCTCGTGGCGGACACCGCTGAGGCACGTGAAACGGGCCGGCTCGCGCGCGTTAAGGTTCACACCCGCGTTCGCAAGGTGTTCGACGATCTGGTGCAGGCGCAGCGTGGCGAGACGGTGCCGCCCGCGGGCGAGCTGGAGGAACGCAGTTACGTGAACCTCACGCCGCGGGTGTTTGAACTGCTGTCGCGGGCCGGGCGCCTGAGCCGGGCGCCGCGTCTCACGCTGAGCAGCGGCGGGATGCTGGGCGACACGGACGTGCCCACGTTGCTCGCGGCCGACCTGAGCGACCTCCGCGTGCTCCGTCTGGACGTCTGGTCGCTGTCACGCGGGGGCGTTCAGACGCTCGTGAACAGCCCGGCGCTGTCGCAACTCAAGACGCTCGAGATCGAAGCCACTGACATCGGCGGGGGCGGCGTAGCCGCGCTGGCCCGCGCCACTGGACTTCGCTCGCTCGAATCGCTGCGGCTCATGGACTGCGGTCTGACCGACGCCGACGCGGAGGCGCTCGCGAAGTCGAAGAGCCTCCCGAACCTTGTCCACCTCGACCTGACGATGAACTCGATCACCCCCCGCGGCGCGGCCGCGCTGTTCGCCGCGAAGCACTTCCTGAAGTTGAGCGCGCTGAGCCTGCACGACACCGCGATCGAGGGCGCGGAAGGGCTCCCGCTCGTACTCGACGCGCCCGACCGGAAGCAGCTCATGGGCGCGTTCGCGCAGGGGAACGTGAGTCGCGCGGTCGGCGGCGAGGTCATCGTCGGCGTCACGGGCCGCGAGAACGATACGGGCGCGCTGTTCGACGGGCTGGAAGCGTGTCCCGGCGCGAAGCGTGTAACGCAGTTCGCCGCGACGCGTGCGGGCATCGGTGCCGCGGAACTTCCCGACCTCGCGTCCGGCTTCGACTCTGCGAAGTTGTGGTCGCTCGATCTTAGAGACAACCCGCTCCGCAACGACGGCGCCGCCGCGCTCGCGACCGCGTTCGCGAGGTTCAAACTGCGCGAGCTGAAGCTCTCCGCGTGTCGCGTCCAGTCGGCCGGGGTCGCCTCGCTGCTCGGTGCCGCGTTCATGAACACATTGCGCGTGTTTGATCTGTCGGGCAACACCATCGGTATGGCAGGCGTGTCCGCGCTACTGAAGGCAGAGGTGCCGCCGGAACTGCGTGAGTTGGTACTGACCGGCTGCCGCATCATCGACGCCGACAAGAATCGCCTCAAGGCGAAGTACGGTGCGAAGCTGAAGGTGTGAGTACGGGCGCTCCGCCTTTGCCGCGCCCCGCTCGCGTCCGTAAATCATCTCGTGACCACATGCCGCGACGCGGCGATCACTCCTCACAACGGACGACAATGAGCGCGAAGCACGTTTACTTCTTCGGCGGCAAGACGGCGGAAGATACCGGTCTGGACGCGAAGGGCCAGAAGGAACTCCTCGGCGGCAAGGGTGCCAACATCGCCGAGATGTGTCGCATCGGGATCCCCGTCCCGCCCGGCTTCACCATCACAACCCAGGTCTGCGCCGACTACTACGAACAGGGCAAGAAGATCCCACCGCAGGCCGTGCCCGCCATCGAAGAGGCGCTCAAGAAGGTCGAAGTCGCGTTCGGCGGGCGCAAGCTCGGCGACCCCGCCGACCCGCTCCTCGTTTCGGTGCGCTCGGGCGCCGCTCTCTCGATGCCCGGCATGATGAACACCATTCTGAACCTCGGTCTCACCGACGCGAGCGTCGAAGGGCTAGCGAAGAAGACCGGCAACCCGCGGTTCGCGTACGACAGCTACCGCCGCCTCATCGACATGTTTGGCTCCACCGCGATGGGCGTCGAACACGCGCACTTCGAGCACGAACTGCACTCGATGAAGGAGGCGAAGGGGGTCAAACTCGACACCGACCTGAGCGCCGACGACCTCAAGGAACTCGTGAAGCGGTACAAGGCCGTTTACAAGAAGCACGTCGGCGAGGACTTCCCGCAAGACCCGAAGAAGCAGTTGTTCCTCGCGGTCAACGCGGTGTTCAACTCATGGAACGGCAACAAGGCCATCGAGTACCGCCGCATCGAGCGCATCAGTGGCTTGAAAGGCACCGCCGTTAATGTGCCGGCGATGGTGTTCGGTAACATGGGCGCCGGCTCCGGCACCGGCGTCGCGTTCACGCGCGACCCGAACACGGGCGAGAACGTCTTCTACGG
>SXGU01238821.1_pt1 | contig 36467 bp, 19 predicted proteins | sample 3174531 | NCBI WGS metagenome assembly SXGU01 (sample SAMN11356863, study PRJNA531348) | freshwater metagenome | isolation source: freshwater sample F1-140 | place: China: Fuxian Lake, Yuxi | collected 2017-12-25 | reverse complement strand
TTCGAGTTCGGGAACTTCTCGAAGCAGCCCTTGAACGCGAGGAACGCCTCGTCGTAGTAAATCTTGTTCTTCTGCGTCGTGCCCAGCTCCTCGTAGCACTCGCCGATGGCGTATTGCGCGGAGGGCGCGAGCGGGGAGTTCTTCAAGGCGGAGAGGCGGCGATAGACGCCGATGGCCTCCTGAAACTTGCCCTGCTTCTGGCTGACCTGGCCCATGAGCAGCAACGCATCGTCCACGAACGGGCTTTCTGGGAACCGCCGCTGAAGCTCCAAGCACATCTGCGCCGCGCGACCGAGGTCGTCCATCGCATAATAAATCTTCCACATCTGCACGTAGGTCTGTTCGAGCAGACGCTGGTTCAGCGCGCCATAGCTGCGGGCCACCTGCTCGGTCTCGATGAGCGCCTGCTTGTATTTCTCCGTGGCCTGCTTGGCGAGGCCGAGGTCCTTATAGATGTTGCCGATGTTCTTGAGCGCCTCGCTGGTCTTGAGCGCGGTTTTGAACTTCAGCTCCTCGTCGTTGATTTTCGCGTTGGCGACCTGCAGCGGATTCAGGTTGCCCTCGATGACGCGGGCCACTGTCTTCCGCGCGATGGGCTTGGCCTCAAGACTGATCTCGTCGAGATACTCGATCTCCAGCACGTCGCCGACTTGCCCCACCACGGCGGCGGGGTTCGGGACCTCGCCCTGGCGCCCCATCTGGATGACGCCGATGAAAACACCCGTGTGCACCGCCGCACCGGCAGCGGCCCCTTCGGCCGGCTTCTCGACGAGCTTCACCTTTTTCTCGTCGATGACTTTGAAGATAGGCTCGGCCTTTTCGAGCGCCTCAAGGGCGGCGGCCCCGTTGCCAGCAGGTTTCTCGGCTTTCTCGGTGTCGGGGTTTTCCTCCACGGGGCGCTTGGTGCGGACGATGACCTCGATCTCGTCCGACTTCGCCGAGGCATCGCGGTCCGAATCATGAAGGAACAGGAACGCGGGCTTGTCCAGCACGACGGCGCCAACGGACTCTGAAAACGCGCCGTCCACGACCTTCACGCGGGCATTGCCGACGACCTTGATTTCCTTCGTGCGAACAATGTTCAGCTCGGCTTTGGCGGTCTGCTTGTCGGTGTAGGTGACCTTGATTTTGTCCGTGCCGATGAGCTGCACCACATTGTCCCCGGGCTTGGCGTCGCCGAGTTGAGTGCGAAGGCTGCCCATGAGGATCGAGGCCCCGGGCGTGACCGGAAAGCAGGTGACGGACTCCTTGTCGCCCGCCGTGGTCTCGATGATGACGACCACGCCGGTCTCGCCGGCCTGGGCGGAGAGATCCTTGTCATCAATCTTGATGAACAGGCGCTTGCCGGCGTCGAGCTTCTCCGCCTCCTGCGCCTGCGGGTCAATCGAGGTGCCGACGTTCTTGAAGGCCTCGATGGCGTTGGCGAAGCGGCCCATTTTGAAGTGCGCTTGGCCGATGTAATAATAGGCGTCGTTCGAGTAAGGCGTGCCAGGATGCAGCTTGATGACCTTCCGCAACTCGCCAAAAGCCTCCTCGAACTTGCCCATCTCGAAGAAACAAATGCCCACATGCAAGCTGGCATCGCCAGACTGGTCGGAGTCTTTGTTGTCCTCGACGGCCACGCGGCGGAACTGATCGAGCGCGAGGTCAAATTTCTTCTCCTTGAGGAACTGCTTGCCCATCTTGAGCCGGGCGAGGAAGCGCCAGCGGGAAACGGGGTAGCGGTCCAGCACGGCCTTGTAGAGGTCCATCGCCGCCGGTAACTCCCCCGCCTCGAACCGCGCATCGCCCGCGTCAATCAGCGCCTTGGCCTTCTTGTCATCCACCAGCGAGAGCGCGCCGCCGGGCACTTGGGCAGACGCAGGAATGTGACACAAAAGTGCCAGCACAACGCCAGCGGCGAAAAGCAACTTCTTCATATTTCAAATGTTTCCAACTGCAAAATGGCGATCAGTAACGCCACAGCCGACTAGACTTCGCCAAGGGCTATTCAACGCTGAGCGTGATGCGAAAAGACTGGCGCGCGGAACGAATTTAGGCCCGGTGCCTCACGTCGGCAAATCGTGCCTGTTAACCGTCCTCGTTTCCATCTCCCCCCCTTTGTCTTCCACAGCTTTATGCTGTTGCTCCTCGGCGGAGTTCTCGGTGCCGCGCCATTCCCGGGTGCCGTGACCGTGGAGTTGGTGGACTTCGCCGAGTGCCGCTTGCTGCACGAGGATGGCGCGGAGCCGGCGGAGGACTCGGCCATCCGTGACCTGCTCGGGCTGGGCAAAGGCAATGCGGCCGCGCCCGCGCGCCGGGGCGGCAGCTCGCGGAAGGCCACGGCTAGCATCCAATATCTCCTCGCCTTCAAGCAGCCCGTCGCCGTCGGCACCGTGCTGGGCGGCGTGGGGGAAGTGCGCGTGCTCAAGGCCAGTGCGCCGTTCCCGCCGGAGCCGTCGCGTGCCGGTGACTGGCTCGCTGTCGAAGTCCAGCCGAACCAGTCCGCCCCGCGTTTCGCATCGTTGCCGCCCGGCACACAGACCCGCGCCTTGCTTGTCTCCGTGTCTGTGCCGCGCGATTCCAACCAGTCGCCATTCCTGCGGCTGCTCGCGCCGCGCCTCGCGAACCACACGCCCGCCGCGGTCGCGAACGCCCAGTCCGAGCACACGGCCACGTCGCAGTTCTCGCCGCCTTACTCGCACGACGCCGGGCACGTCACGCGCGGCCACGGCGAGTGGGTCAACTCCGGCAAGGACAGCTCGGGCATCAACTCCCGCCCGCCCATCACCGAACTGGACCCGGCGTGGCTCGTCGTCTCGTGGCCAGACGCGCGGCGCGTGGATGGCGTGCTGTTGCAGGACAATTTCAACGCCTTCGAGCTCCAGGCCTTCACCGGCCCCACCGGCATCAACGCCACCGCCGCGACCGAGCAGGAGTGGAAAACCATCCGCAAGTTCAAGCCCACCCGCGACGGCACTCGCCGCTGGCTCACCTTCGAGCCAGTCCAAACGCGCGCCCTTCGCCTGCTCATCACCAAGACCGACGAGGGTTCCGTCGCGCGGCTCGCGGGCTTCTCCGTCTTCACCGACCTCGGCACGCAGCCCGCGCCCGCCCTTGTGAAACCCGTCTCCGCCGAGCCGCCGGTGCAAATCAGCTACGACCTCGCGCAGGCCGGCAAGGTGACGCTCGTCGTGGACCGCGCGGACGGCACGCGCGTGCGCAACCTCCTCGCCAACACCGTGCAACCCGCCGGCAAGAACACCATCGCGTGGGACCTCAAGGACGAGCAGGGCAACTACGTTTCCCCCGGCGACTACAAGTGGAAGGCCATCACGCACCCGCCCCTCGAACTGCGCTACGAGATGACCGCCTACCCGAACCACAGCAGCTATTTCCCCGAGCGCGCCGCGTGGCTCACCGGCGCGAGCGGCGCGGGCGGCTGGCTCGCGGACCACACGCCGCCGCGCTCGGCTTGCGCGTGGGGCGACCGCGTGTTCCTCGGCGCGCCCGTCGCGGAGAGCGGCGTCTCGTTGATTGAGTGCGACCTCGATGGCCGCAAGCACTGGGGCCATCCGTCCTTCGAGGCCTTCACCGGCTCATGGATGCTCGCGACGGACGGCAAGACGGTCTTCAACATGGCCCACGCCGACAACTTCGCGAAGGCCGGCATGGACAAAAAGACCGAGGCCATCTGGGCCGTGGACATCGAGACGAAGAAAGTCCGCACGGTCGCGATGCTCCAGCCCACTGCCGAGCGCAAGCGCGGTCTGCAAGGCTTCGCCGCGCACGAGAACCAAATCTTCCTCGCCATCCACGCCACCGACAACTGGCTCAACAACGCCGCCGGGGCCGCGGACGTGGACCTCGCCAACTGCCTCCCCGCCTACCCGACCCCCCGCAAGCCGCGCGCCGCCTTCGAGGTGGTGCCCGACCCGCGCACGGACACGCTCCGGCTCTTCCGCCTCAAGGACACGCCGCCGGGCCAGTCGCCGGGCAACGGCCTCCTCTGGCTGGAGACAACGAAAAATCCCGACCGCCAGCAGCACATCGTCCTCGCGTTCGCGAAGCCCGTGTCCATCGGCTCGCTCGTGTTCCCGCCGCCGCCGAAGGAGGACAAGGTTCAGTTCCAAATCAGCGTGCTCAAAGCCAGCGCGCCCTACCCGCCGCGCCCGAACGAACGCGCCGACTGGCAGACCGTCCCGCTCACGGACACGAGCGCGTGGGCCGTCGCCGCGTTGCCTGCGGGCACGAGCACGCGCGCACTGCGGATGACCTTCACCAAGGGCGGTGCGGGTGCGGCGGATGACTTGCTCGCCGACGTGGAGGAGAAGAAGGGCGCGCCGTCGCTCGATGCCACCGAGTCGAACGCGAAGAAGGGCAAGGGCGGGTTCGCCGGCGCGGACGATGATTTGTGGATGCGCCGCGTCGAGGGCATGAAGCTGCTGAACCGTCGCTTCGAGAATCTTTTCCCCACCGCCACCGTGCGCGTGAGCAGCGGCAAGGTGGCACCCGACGGCACTTGGGACGCGCAACGCACCGAACCGTTGAGCGTCGCCGATCCCGCCATCTACGCGCTGGAATGGAAGCAGGCGCAATCCATGCGCGGCCTCGCGCTGAAGGAGATTGATGGAGCGGTGACGGAGGTGGATGTCTTCACCGGCCCCGCTGGCGAGCCCGTGGACATCGCGTCGAGCGCGGGCTGGGAGCAGGTCGGCACCTACCACCAGCAGCTCCGCAATTACTACCAGCCCGACGCGACGCACTCCTCCCACTCGCGCTATGTGGACGGCTACGTGGACTTCGGCCGCGAAGTCAGCACGCGCGCCGTGCGCCTGCGCGTCGTGAAACAATGGGACACCAAGGCCCATTACCCCAGCGGCGTCCGGCAGGACCAGGGCGGCCAGACCCTCGACCTCAAGCGTTGCCGCGTCTACGGCGTCGCGCCGCTCAAGTATCTCGGCGGCGAACCGCCCGTGAACCCGCTCGTCACCGAGCGCCTCGAAGTCCTCGACGGCACCACCGGCAAGCTCGTGAAGGAGCTGCCCTTGCCCAAGGCCGGCAGTCCCACCGGCGGCTCCGCGCCCGGCAACACGCTCGCCGCCAACGCGCGCGGCGACCTCTTCGCCATCTCAGCGGGCAAACTCGTGAAGGTGAACCTCGCCGCCGGCCAGCATCAGGTGCTCGCTAGCGACCTCGTCAGCCCCACCGCGCTTGCCTGCGACACGGCGGGCAACTGCTTCGTCTTCGATGCCGCCAAGGACCGAAAGAACATCCGCGTGTATGACCGCTCCGGGAAACTCCTCCGCACCATCGGCGAGCCGGGCGGCTACCAGCGCGGTCCGTGGAATCAGCAGCGCATGAGCCACATCAGCGCGCTCGCCGTGGACGGACGCGGACAGGTCTGGGCCGTCGATTGGAATTACTGGCCCAAGCGCATCGTGCAGTGGAGCGCCGACGGGAAGTTTCAGAAGGAGTTCCTCGGCCCCACGGAATACGGCGGCGGCGGCCAGCTCGACCCCGGTGACAAGCGGCGCTTGTTCTACGGCCCGCTGGAGTTCGAGCTCGACTGGGCCAGCGGCAAATCGCGCTTGAAGAACCTGCTCTCGCTCGAAGGCCACGCCGTGAGCGACTCGCCCATCCGCGTCGGCAAACATCTTTACCTCGTCAACACCCGCCCCGGCGGCCACGGCCCGTCGCAGAACTGCGGCGTCGTTTACCTGCACGAGGGCGACCGCGCCCGCCTCGTCGCGGCGGTGGGCATCGCCGGCCATTTCAAGCCGATGCTCGACCCGCGCCTCGTGAAGGCCTTTGGCGGCAAGGTGCTGATGGATTACCTCTGCGCCTGGAGCGACTTGAACGGCGACGAACAGGTGCAGCCCGACGAAGTCCAGCTCTGGCCCAAGCCCAAGCAGGCCCGCGTGGTCTTCGATTCCCAGCTCGGCGTGCAGATGGGCAGCGTCGGCTTCCGCGTGAAGACGACCCGCCCCGACGGCGTGCCCGTGTATGAGCGCGCCGACTTGCCCGGCCTTTGGGAAGGCGTCGCGCTGCGCCTGAACGACGGGAACTTCTATCACTTCGAGGACGATGCCGCCAAACACGTCTGCGCTGTGCAGCGGCCCGACGGCAAGGTGCTCTGGACCTACCAGACCGAGGGCGCGGGCGTTCAGGTCCTCACCCGTGCGAAGCCCTGGCACCCGGCGCAGATTGTCTGTCACTTCGGCTTCGCCGGCCACGCCACCGCGCACGCGGGCGACCTCGGCGAGTTCCTTGTCTTCAACTCGAACGTCGGCATCTGGGACATCATGACCGCCGACGGTCTCTTCGCCGGGCAAATCTTCCGCGACATCCGCGACCCGAAAGCGCTGCCGTGGAGCGGCACGAACAACACGCGCGGGATGCGCATGGACGACTTCACGCCGGGACAGGAGCACTTCCAAGGCTACTTCACGCGCACGGCGGACAACAAATATTACGCTGTCGCCGGCCACAACCACGCCAGCGTCGTCGAGGTCGTCGGCATGGACCGCTTCAAGCGTTTCGGCGGCGCGCTCACCATCGGCGGCAAAGACCTCGCCGCCACGCAGGCTTGGGAACGCAGCCGCGAGGCCCGCGTCCTCTACGCCCGCGCGCCCGTGCTCGATGCCTACCTGATGTCCGCGCCCAAGCTCGACGGCAAGCTCAACGACTGGGGCCCGGTCAGCGCCGAGTTGGACCGCGACGCGAAGTTCCGCATCGGCTACGACGATCAAAACCTCTACCTCGCCTACGAAGTCTCCCGCCGTGGACCGTTGAAGAACCAAGGCCAGCAGTGGGACCGCCTCTTCAAGACCGGCGCGAGCGTGGACCTGCAAATCGCCGCCGACCCCGCCGCGAACCCCGACCGCAAAGCCCCTGCGCCCGGCGACCAGCGCCTCCTCCTCACGCTCATGGGCGACAAGCCCGCCGCCATTCTCTACCAAGCCGTCGTCCCCGGCACCCCGGCGGACAAGGCTTGGCAAGTCGTCAGCCCCGTCCACTCCGTCGCCTTCGACCGCGTCACCAAGCTCGACTCCGTGCGCCTCGCCGTGGACGACGCCGCCAACAGCTACACCCTCGAAGCCGCCATCCCGCTCGCCACGCTCGGCCTGAAAATCACCCCCGGCCTGCGCCTGAAACTCGACTGGGGCATCCTCGTCAGCGGCCCCGACGGCACCGAGGTTTTGCGGCGCGAGTATTGGGCTAACAAAGCCACGCAGATCACCGCCGACGCCCCAAGCGAAGCCGAGCTGCACCCCGAACTCTGGGGCCACGTCCGCTTCCACGCCGAGCGCCTCGCCGCCCTCGACCCCGCCGCGAAGAGGAAGGACAAGTCGGTCGAGGACTTGCTGAATGATTTGAAGTGAAGCCCGCTACCCTGCCGGCGACTTGCAGACGCCACCCGTTGAGGCCGCGGCTCAGGGCACAATGACTGCACCGGGTGCCGGCACCGGCTTGGTGATGCGCACCTCGTGGCTCTCGACGAAAAAGCGGCGATGGTCCTCGTCGGGAACCGGCTGATAATTTTTCCCCAGCAGCTTGCTCAGCGTCTCCGCCACCGCTGGCCTCATGTCGCGCGGCACATTGTCCTTGAGCGCCGTCAGCAACGTCGCGCCCGCCGCCCGGTCGCCCAACGCCCCGAGATAGCGCAGGCTCGCTATCCGCACGAAGTCTTCGTCGAAGGTCGGCCCTCCGCCGGGTGCGGGCGGCACCACTGGCGTGGTCACAATCTGAATCGCGCGAGGGATGGCCACCTTGTCGCCCATCGCCGCCAGCGCCGCGAACACCGCCTCGCGCGCCCTCGCCAGATTATTCGCGAGCAGGATTTGCTGGAGCACCTGCCGCAGCGGAGCCAGCGCCCGCTTGTCCCCGATCTTTCCGAGCGCGAGGGCGAGCGAGACCTTGAGCGCCTCGTCCGTCGTCTTCGGCAGCAGCGCGGTCATCGCAGGCACGGCTTCGGTGCTCTTCAATTCCCCGAGCGCCCACGCGGCGCGCTCCTGCACCACGGGGCCGCGCGCCATGAACGCGGCGAGCACCGGCCCCTTCGAGTTCGGATTCCGCAACTGGCCGAGCGCGTGCGCAGTCGCCCGTGAAACCAAGTCCTCGCTGTCTCCGAGCAGCGGATGCAGCGCGCCAGTCAGCGTGGGATCACCCCAGATTCCCAGCGCGGCCGCCGCAGAGACGCGCGTCACGCCGCGTGCGTGTTCCAGCAACCGCAACAGCGCAGCCTGCGCCGGCGCGTCATGCAGGGCCACCAACGTGAGGCCCGCCACGCGCCGCACCTGCGAACTCGCGTCCAGCTCCATCCGGCGGACCATCGCCACCGTCAGCTCGGGCCGCGCAAGCCGGTCAAACATCGAGGCCAGCGCCTCGCTCGCAGCCAGCCGCAGCCCCTCATCGGGATCATCCATGCGTGCGATCAACTCGGCGACTGCCGCAGTGATTTGCCCACGCTGTATCGCCCGCATGGCCTCCTCCTGCACGACCGTCTCAGGCCGGCGCAGCAGCGCGAGCAAAGCAGCGGACTCGCGCTGCGCGGCTCCCGCGTCGAGGCTGCGCAGGCCACGGGCGAGCACGAGCGCGTTGGTGCTGCGGAGGAAATCGGCCGTCACTGCAGGCTTGGCGGGGAGCGGACGCACGCGCGCTTCCGCAGCACGCTGCGCCGGGTTGAGCGACACGCCGAGGCTGGCTGCGGATTTTGCCGCCTGCTGGCGTGTGGCTTCACTCTCGGCGTCGAGCAGCGAGCGCACGCGCGCGGCATCCGCCGGATCGCGGATGCTGGCGAGCGCTTCGAGCGCTCGCTCGCGGATGACCGGGTCCGTCTCCTTGAGGACCACGCGGAGAATCTCAAGCGTGGGCGCGTCCTTGACCGGGTGCATGATCAACGCGACCCAGCCTGAATTCGTGGGCGCTGGCTGCTGCGCTCCGACCGTCAGCACGATGCTCAGAGAACCGAGGACAAGCCAGCGCGCGGATTTCTTGTTGGCGATCAGCGATTTCATTTCTGTGGCAGCAGCAGCCAGCGCAGCCGTAGGAAGGCGATGATCAGAAAGAGAGCGGACACGCCGAGTGACATGACCGCGTGCCGTTGCCAGAGAATTCCCAAATCATCGAACACGCCGCGCGTGAGCACTTGCAACGCGGAGGCAAAAGGGTTCAGCACGAGAATCATCTCGCGCAGCCGCACCGAGAGCTGGTCCGCCGTCAGGAGCGGCAGCAGCGTGACTATGGCTGCGAGAAACGTGATCGCATAGGCCAGCGCCGTCGCGACGGGCGTGCGCGGGGCCAGCGCCGACGAGAACAATCCGGCGGTCAGCGCGAACAGGATCGTTGCCCCGATCACAGCCCACGCGTCGAGGATCTCGGGCATGGTGTTGATCTCCAGATAGTAAATTGCGAACCAGCCCGGCAGCGTGCCGAGGAGGAGAAACATCACGAAGAGCAGCGCCACGCCGAGCTTGCCAGTGAGGAAGGAGAGCGGCCCCAGCCGCGACATCCGCAACAGTTCAAGGTTGCCGCGCTCGCGCTCCTGCGTGATCGCGCCGGCGGTGAGCGAGGGCACGATCAGCACGATCAGGCCGAGCTGAAACACAAGCGCCACGGAACGGATCAGGTTGGGCGTCGGCCCGACTAGGTTGCCCACGACGCCGATCATCAAGAGCATGGACAGCCCGAAGCACGCGGCGGCCAGGCGGAAAATCCAGCGGCCTCCGCCAAACGCCCGGCTGCGCAGCTCCTTCGCGAACATCGGATTCAGCCAGTCCGGGATGCAGCCCTTCCGCCGCTGCGGGTCCACGAGATAGAACGGGAAGCTCATTCGTCGCTGCGCCAGCTCGGCGGGGTCTTGAATGGTCGCCCCGTGCCGGCGCGCGTCGCGCGGTCCGGCCCAGTGCACGCGCCCGATGATGAAGGCCACCATCACGACCGAGGCCGCGCCGCAGAAGATCAGATACGTTCGCCACGCGCCCGACGGCTCGAACGCCGGCAGGATCACCGAGGCCATCGCGCCGAGCGGGCTGAACGCGCGAGCCTCGTGGATGAACTTCGCGGCCCAAGGCTGTTGCTCCAGCAGGAACCACGGCACCCACGGCCCAGCCGTGAACAGCAGCAGCAACAGGTAGGTGACGACCAGCGCCAGGTGCGAGTTGCGCGCCACCGAGCTGACGGACAAGCCGAGCAACCCGAACATGACGCTGCTTGCCGCCGTGACCATGTAGATGGCCGCTGCCTCGCGCACAGACACGGCCCCGAGGAAGAAGCACGCCGCGAAAACCGGCAGCGACAGCAGCACGAACAGCAGCAGCACGACGATGGAGGAGAAGAGTTTTCCAGCGACGATGTCGCGCGGACGCAGCAGCGTGGCGAAGAGCAGGTCGTAGGTGTTGCGCTCCTTCTCGGCAGTGATGGCCGTCGCTGCAAACGCGGGCGCGTAGAGGATCACCAGCAGCAGTTGCGCGACGCCGCACACGAGCAGCAGCGAGCGCGAGGCCCGGGCCGTGGCGGAGTAAATCCCCTCCTGCGGCCACATCCACCAGACGAGCGTCGCGAGCACGCCGAGGTAGAGTGCGGCCAGCGCCAATGCCAGCGGCGAACGCAGCGCGCTCTTCACCTCGCGGAGCAGCACGGGGTTACTCAGCATCGTCGCTCCTCCGTTTGCCGGCCTTCGCCTGCGTGGTGATCTTCATGTAGATGTGCTCCAAGTCCATCGGCACTTCGCGATACCACAGCACGCCGATGCCTTGCTGTATGAGGAACGCGAGCAGCCCCGCGATCTCCGCGTCCTCGCCCGCGAAGGACAGCCGCAGCATCCGCCCCACAGTCTCAGTCACCACGAGCTTGGGCGCGGGAAACTGCGCCGCGAGCGCCGCGCCAGCGCCAGCGGGGTCGTCCAGCACTTCGATCTCGATCAACCGCCGCAGCTCCACCTGCCGCAGCACCGCCTCCATCCGGTCGCACAGGAGCAGCCGCGACTGTTCGAGGATACCGATGCGGTCGCAGACGGACGCCAGCTCGGGCAGGATGTGCGACGAGACGAGGACGGTCTTGCCGAGTTCCTTGAGATGCTTCAGGAGTTGGCGCATTTCGATGCGGGCGCGCGGGTCGAGGCCGGAGGTGGGTTCATCCAGGAAGAGCACCTTAGGATCGTGAATCAGCGCACGTGCGATGCCGACGCGCTGCTGCATGCCGCGCGACAGCGAGTCCACGAAGTAATCGCGCATCTCATCCGTGCCGGTGATATGCAGCACCTCGTCAATGCGCGCGCGCCGGACAGCGCGCGGCATCCGGTAGGCCGCGCCGAAGAAGTCCAGGTATTCCCAGACGCGCATACCGTGATAAACGCCGAAGATGTCCGGCATGTAGCCGACCACGCGCTTGGCCTCCTGCGGGTGGCGCACCACGTCCACGTCCGCCACGCGCGCGCTGCCGCTGGTGGGCCGCAGCAGACCGGAGAGGATGCGGATGGTCGTGCTCTTGCCCGCGCCGGTGGGGCCGATGTAGCCGAAGATCTCGCCCTCGCCGATGTCGAGGCTGAGATCGTCCAACGCGAGGACATCGCCGTAGGATTTGGTCAGTGCTTCAGTGACGATCATGGCGTGGTGCCCTTGAGTTCGAGGTCGAGGTCGCGGATCTGCCAGGTGTGGAGGTTCGGGTTCATTGTGGTGCCAAGGCGCTTGCCCTCGGCGGTGTGGGTGACGTTCACCACGATGATGACGCTTCGCGCACCGGCATGGACGAAGCGCCCCGGGTCCGGCACGCGCGCGGGCAGCGGCGTGGAAATCTTCTCCATGCGCGCAACTAGTCGCGCTATGTCGCCCTGCATGTCGAAGTTGCCGGGGGCAACGTAAAGCTCCGGCTGGAACGCTGTCCCGCGAAACTCGAAGTGAACCGTCATCTCGCGCGCCTCAAGCGTCGGACAACCCGGCGGCAGGCTGAACTCAATCGCCACCTGGCCCGGACGCCCGCCGGCGAAATTGCCTTCCGTCCGCTCGAACGCATGCGCGCCCAGATTGCGGAGCTGCATCGGCATGACTCCCGGCGGCAGCAGCAGCGCCGGCCCCGCGAACTCGATGCCGCCTTCGACCGCGAGCAGTCCCACCGCGCGCCGCGCCACCGGTGGCTCGATGGACGACAGCGGAAATGCCGGCGCGTCGCTCCAACTGAACAGCACCGGCTGCGGCTCGCGCCCGCGCAGCAGCCGTTGGAAGCGGCGCTCGTCGTAGCTCATCGAAGGGTCAGCCGAATACACGGGCGTCGGAAAGAAGGTTTCGCGCAGTCGCTCGCGGTCTTGCTGCCGCGCGGAACGCAACAGCTCCGTCGAGTCCCGGCGCGCGTTCACGCGCAGGCCGGCGCGCTCGATCTGCGCGCCCGGTGCCACGTCCGGCAGCGGAGCGACGAAGCGGTTGAACTTCACGAATGCCCCGGACAGCACCGCGTCCGAACGGTTCGAGACCACGACCGCAAATCCCTCGGCGCCGATCCGCGCGCGCAGCACGGGCGCGCGCACCGCCGTCTGCGGCGCGCGACCTATCAGCGTGCGGAGATCATCCGCGCGGACGGCCAGCTCATTGAGCGAAAGCTGCGCCTCGTAGTCCATGCGCAGCAGCTCCGGCGGCGTGAGCGCACTGCGGCCCGGCGAGAGCGACGCGCTGTCCGTGGACGTGCGGAGGTTGAACTTCCGCTCCGTCGGCGAGAACAGCCCCAGCGCCGCCTGCACCTGCCCCGTGTCTTCGCCGCTGCGGGCGGTGGCCACAAAGACTTCGTTCAGGAAAGGTTCAGGCGCAGACTTCCACCGCGCCGACGCGGTGACAGCGCCGATCCCCAGCGCCAGCGCCAGCACCGCCGCCACGGCCCAGCCGCGCTCAGGGCGTGCGGTGAAACGAAATGCCCCGAGCACCAGCAGCAGCGCGCCGCAGACGCCCCCGAGATACAGCAGCACGCCGTGACGCGAGAGCACCTTCATGCCCGCCAGGCTGGCCAGCACACGCTCGACTTGCGAGTCCCGCGACAGCAGCCGGTCCGCGTGATGCAGGAACTGCGGCGCGTTGCCGAGCAGCTCGCGCCAATAATTCTTCGCCCCCGGCCAAACGCTGAAATCTTCGCTGCCGGCCTCGAAGGCCAGCATCGTCACCCGCCCTGCCCCGCTGGCTCGCGAGACAATCCACGGCCGCTCGCGCGTGCCGACAGTCACCTCGCCGCGCTCCGGCACGAGCCGCGCGATGCCCACGCCATTCGTGAAAACAAATCCGCCCGCCACCTCGGGCAGCGTCTCCACCCGCTGCGTCGAGACTAACGTGCCGGGCAGCAGTTCCGCCAGCGCCGGGCTGATCCCCGGCATCGCCGACGGCAGCACGATGAGATGGCCGCCCAGCTCCACGTAGTCGCGCAACGAATGCAGTTGCAGCGGCGACAGATCGGTCTCCGCCAGCCCGCCCATCACGAGCGCGTCGAACCCGCGCAAGTTCAGCGGCCGCCTCGGCAGATTCTTCGGAGCCGTCTGCGCGCGGGCGAAGATCCGCCTCTCCACGCCGATGGTCATGTCTCGCAACCCGCGATACCCGCCGAAGCCCGCGTCCGCGATCAGCACGAAGAACGCATCCTCCGCGACCTGGCTGCCAATCGCCTCGTTCTGGCTCCACGTCTGCAAGCCGCCGTCCGTGAGCTTCACGCTCACCACACGGTCGAAGCGCACCTTGTCCGACAGCACCGGCCGCAAGTCCGGCAGGATGGGAAACTCGAACTGCCGGAAGGACTGCGCGGGCAGGATGACCGGCCGGGTGAACTGCACGCGCTGTCGCGTGAACGCCGTCTCCGTCTCCGCCACGAGCAACCCGGTGCGCGCTGGACCGGGGTTCTCGATGTCCACCACGAGCGGAATCCAGTGGCGGTTGCGGAACTGACCGCCGAAGCCCGCCTGCGCGTTGCGGATGCGCGGCGCGTCCTGCTGCGCCAGCCCGTCGCACGCAAAAGCGAGCACGAGGGCGAGCACGAACGGGCGGAGCACGCGTGTGTTATACAGGGCAACCGGAAATTGACAACCTGGTTCCCCAGAAACTCACGGCGCGGCTTCAACTCCGCGCCGGACCAATCGGAAAAGTTTTTTGCCAAGCGCCCGCCGCGTCCGGCAGAGTCGCACGGATGAGTTTCACCGAGTTGACGGAGGCCTTCTTCGCGAAGTCCGCCGGCTGGGAAGCGGTCAAGGGCGCTCGGGCGCTGCTGGCCGCCGGGAAAGTGCTGTCCTCGAACTGGACACCGCCGCTGCTCAAGGGCGTCGTGCAGGAAGGCACATCGTCCTATCGCGCGGGACTGGTCATCAAAGGGCCTGTGGACATTGATAACCTGTGCACCTGCCGCGCCTCGCGCGAGGGCGGCGTCATCTGCGCGCACTCCGTGGCGATCGGGCTGCATCACATTCTGAGCAACAAGCCCGTGCCGCGCGGCAGCGACACGGCGACGCCGCTGCCTGCGCGACTCGGAGCCACGCGCCCGGTCGCGCGCGAGTCGGAGCCGCAGCCGGGTCCGAAGCTCAAGCGCGCGGTGAACGGCGAGCCGGTGGAAATCTCCGTCATCCTGCCGCCGACATTCGCGGCGGGCATCGAGCGTGGGAAGGTGATGGTCACGTTCGAGGGCAAGTGGGCGCGGGGTCGCGCACCGCTCAGTGCGCTGCCGATGAACCAGCCCTTCGCGCTCTCGCCAGAGGACGCGCGCCTGCTCGACAAGGCCGAGGAACTCGCCGGAAACGAAACGCCCGGCGGCCTGATGCTCACGCTCGTCGAGCTGACCCAACTCCTCGACGCGCTCGGCGGTCATCCGCGCGTCGCGCTCGGGCGCGGACAGCCGCTCGCCATCGGCGCGACATCGTGGCGCGTGGCCGTCGAGGTGACGCTCGAAACTTCCGGTGAAATTCGCATGAACCTGCCGTCCGGTTTGCGTGCGCCGACACTCATCGCAGGCGAATCGCTCTGGGCATTTCGCAGCGACTCGCTGGAGCCGGTGGGTTTGCCGAAGCAGTGGCGTTCGCTCTTCCAAGCGCCGATGAAGCTGCCGCGCGCGCGCGTGCCGCTGTTCTTGAGCCAGGAGTTGGCCGTGCTCGAAGCCGAGAGCGAGGTGGACGCGAACTTCGGCATTGATGAGTTCACGCTGGAACCTCAGTCGCCACGCTTCATCCTCGCGCTGGATGGCGGGCTGGCGCAGGTGCAGGCGCAGCTCCAGTGCGCTTACGGCCCGCGCATCATGACCGTGGGCGTCACGAGCAAGGACGAGTCGCTCTGGCTGCCGGACCCGAAATGCACCACGCGCTACTCGACGCGCGACTTCGGCGCGGAGGTCGCGGCGAGCGAGCGGATGCGGCGCGCGGGCTTCAACGGCCCCGACCCGCAGGGCCGCTGGAACCTTCACGGCGAGGGCAACGTCGTGCGCTTCTTCGCGAAGGACTACCCCCGCTGGCAGAAGGAATGGGACGTGTCGCTGGAAGAGCGGCTCCAGCATAGCACGACGAAGAACTTCGAGCGGCTGGAACCGCGCTTTGAAATCCGGCCCTCGGGCGAACGGTGGTTCGATGTCGAGATGTCGCTCGGCTCGGCGGACGGGGAGAAGTTTTCCGCCGCCGACATCCAGCGGCTCATCCTGTCCGGCAACGGGACGACGCGGCTGAAGAACGGGCGCATCGCGCTCATCGACACGAGCGCGCTGGAGGAATTCAACGAGGTGCTGCGCGACTGCGCGCCGCAACAACACGCGAAGGGCTACCGCTTCAGCAACGAGCAGGCGGGCTTCCTCGATGCCACGCTCCGCCAGCAGTCGGGTTGGCAGGTGCAGGCCGCCGCCGGTTGGCGCGACCGCGCTTCGCAGCAGAGCGGCGTGACGAAGGTGACTTGCCCGCCGCTCGGCTCGCTGGAAAACGTGTTGCGCCCCTACCAGAAGCAGGGCGTGGCGTGGATGCAGTTCCTCCGTGACAACAAATTCGGCGGCATCCTCGCGGACGAAATGGGCTTAGGCAAAACGCTCCAGACGCTGGCGTTTCTTCAGTCGTGCCACACGAACCGCAAGCTCTCTGGCCCGGTGCTCATCGTCTGCCCGACCTCGCTCGTGTTCAACTGGCTGGCCGAAGCGAAGAAGTTCACGCCCACGCTGAAGGTCGTCGCGCTGCACGGCGCGGGGCGGCACTCGCGCTTCGAGGACATCGCGAAGAGCGACCTCGTCATCACCAGCTATGCGCTCATCCGGCGCGACGCGGAGAAGTATCGTGAGTTTGAGTTCGACACGCTCGTGCTCGACGAGGCACAGCACATCAAAAACCGCGAGACGCAAAACTCGCAGGCCGTGAAAGCCGTGAAGACCACGCACCGCGTCGTGCTGACCGGCACACCGATGGAGAACTCCGTCCTCGACCTTTGGAGCATCTTCGACTTCCTCATGCCGGGCTACCTTGGCTCGGCCACCGACTTCAAAGAGCGCTACGAGCAGCCCATCACGCGCGACAAGGACGAGGCCGTGCAGGCGCGGCTAGGGCGGCGGTTGCGGCCGTTTATTTTGCGTCGCCTCAAGACCGAGGTGGCGAAGGATTTGCCCGCGAAGCTCGAACAAGTTTCCTACTGCGAACTCACCGACGACCAGGCGGAGATTTACAAGCAGGTCCTCGCCGTCAGTCGCAAGGAAGTCATGGACGCCGTCGGCGCGCAGGGCGTGGCGAAGAGCAAGATGATTGTCCTCAACGCACTGCTGCGGCTGCGGCAAATCTGCTGCGACCTGCGGCTGCTCAAGATGGTAGATGCGAAGTTCACCGACGACGATTCCGGTAAGCTGGCGATGTTCGGCGAGCTGTTGGAACAAGCGGTGGACGGCGGGCATCGCGTGCTGGTCTTCAGCCAGTTCACCACCATGCTCGCGCTGCTCAAGGCCAAGCTCGCGACGGAGAACATCGAGTATTGCTACCTCGACGGCTCGACGACGAATCGCGGGGCGGTGGTGGAGAAGTTCCAGGGCAACGCGAAGATTCCCGTCTTCCTCATCAGCCTCACGGCCGGCGGCGTCGGCCTCACGCTCACCGGCGCGGATACGGTGGTTCACTTCGACCCGTGGTGGAATCCCGCAGTCGAGGACCAGGCTACGGACCGCGCGCACCGCATTGGCCAGACCCGCGTGGTGACGAGCTACAAGCTCATCACGCGCGGCACGGTGGAGGAGAAGATTTTGTCACTCCAGCAGAAGAAGCGCGCCATCATCAAGGCCACACTCGGCGGCGAGGAAACGCTCGCGGACAACCTGACGTGGGAGGAGATTCAGGGGTTGTTCGAATAACCCTGGCTTCCAGCCTGATGAAGCCTCTGTCGCTCAGTCCCGTCTGCCATCCCATGCTGCGAACCCTTATTCTGTTCACCCTGATCGCCACCGCCTCCGCTCAGGAGTGGACGCGCTTCCACGGGCCGAACGGCACGGGCATCAGCCACGCCAAGACCATTCAAACGAAGCTCACCGACGCCGATGTGAACTGGCGCGTGGAGTTGCCGGGCGTCGGTCACTCGTCGCCGGGGCTGTGGGGGAACAAGCTGTTCGTCACGACGTGCGACAGCCGGAGCGGCGGCGTGCGCGTGCTATGCCACGATGCCATCACCGGCAAGCAGCTTTGGCGGCATGACTTCAAGCAAGCGCCCTTCACGCCGCACAAGTTCAACAACTTCGCCGCCGCCTCGCCCGCCGTGGACGCCCAGCACGTGTATGTCATCTGGAACGAGCTGGAGCATTTCAAACTCGCCGCGCTGGACCACGCAGGGAAGGTGAAGTGGGAGCGAGACTTCGGCCCGTTCGTCAGCCAGCACGGCTGCGGCATCTCGCCCATCGTGCACAACGGCATGGTCATTCTCGGCAACGAGCAGGACGACGCGAAGAACGTGAAGGGCAGCACGCGCTCCGGCGAGAGCTTCATCGTGGCGGTGGATGCAAAATCCGGCTCGACCATCTGGCAGACGCCGCGCAACAGCCATGTGGTCGCCTACTCCACGCCGAGCCTCTACGAGCCGAAGGGTGGCAAGCCTGCGCTCATCTTCAACAGCCAGGGTCATGGCATCTACGCCGTCGCACCGGACACGGGCAAGGTGCTTTGGGAATACGCGCAGGCGTTCACCATGCGGAGCTGCAGCTCGCCGCTCATCGCGGGTGACTTCATTTTCGGCTCCTGCGGCAGCGGCGGCGGCGGCAACTACGTGACCGTGATCAAGGCTGGTGACGCCGCGAAAGGCCGCAAGCCCGAGCTGGCCTATCAGATGAAGAAGTCCGCGCCCTACGTGCCCACGGGCGTCGTGGTCGGCGAACTCGCGTGGCTCTTGAGCGACGCCGGCGTGCTGACCTGCCTGCACGCGCCCACCGGCGAAATCCGCTACCAAGAGCGCGTGGGTGGGAACTTCTTCGGCTCGCCCGTGTGGGTGGACGGCCGGCTCTTCGCGGTCTCAACCGCTGGTGAACTCGTCGTCGCCGAGGCGAGCGAGAAGTTCAACGTGCTGCACCGTTACGTGCTCGGGGAACTCTGCCACTCCACGCCCGCTGTCGCGCTAGGCCGCATGTTCATCCACACCGAGAACCACCTCGTCAGCCTCGGCGGGAAGTAGGCGTTCATCAAGGCGCTCCCGTCGAGCCAGGGTGGAACGGGCCAGCCCCCGTCTTGTTGACTTTCGGTTCGCCTACTGCGCCACTGCTGCCCTCCGCAAAAACTTCTGCACCCGCTTCCCTGCCGCGTCCGCGACATACACCGCGCCGTCCTTCGCCACCGCGATGTCGTGTCCGCGTTCAAACTCCCCTGCCCCGCTGCCGAAGCCGCCGAAGCGGTCCACCACGCGACCTTCCGCGTCCAGTTCCACCCCGCGCGGACGCTCCGCCGTCTTCCCCGTGCCGTCGCCGCCATCAATCAGAAACACATGGCCATCCGCACAGGCGCCCACGCCATACGGCCGCCCGATGAGTGGCCCCTTCCACTCGGCGAGAAACTTCCCGCGCGGATCGAAGACTTGCAGCCGCGAGTTGGAGCGGTCGCAGACGATCACGCGACCCTGCGCGTCCACCGCCACGCCATGCGGGAGGTTGATCTGTCCTAGCCCAGCGCCCTTGCCGCCCCACTCGAAGTCATACTTTCCGTCGGAGGTGAACTTCACCACGCGCGTGTTGCGGTAGCCGTCGCTCACATAGAACGAGCCGTCCGCCAGCACCGCGACATTCGTGGATTGGTTGAAGTGCGTCTGGTCCGCGCCGGACACACCGCGTTCGCCGAGCGTGAGCACGAGCTTTTTGCCGTCAGGCGAAAACTTGAAGACCGGATGCCGCCCCACATCGGTGAGCCACACGTTGTCCGCGCCGTCAAGCGAGAGGCCATGCGGCATGATGAACTCGTTCGCACCCCACGCGGCGAGCAGCTTGCCCGTGCGCCCGTCAATCACGCTCACCGTCAGGGCGGCGATGGGTTCGGTCGCAAACGGCGTCGTCCACCCGCGCCCGCTGCGATGGAGCCCCACGACATTCTCGCCCGAATCCCCGGCCACGGCGGTGCATTCACCAAGGACGTGCGTGGGCGGCAGCGCCGGCCAGTCGCGCACGACCTCATGCAGGGCGGCTGGGCAACGGCCTGCGACGACCAGCAGGAGGCAACTGAAAATGAGAACCGGGTGTCGAATGCGCCCACAGTAGCTCCTGCGCGAAAGCGACACCATCCGACAAAGTCCTTTGCCGCTGGCAGCACATTCGTGCGGAACCAATGTGGCGTGTTGGAGTCCAGAAGGCCGGAAAGATCCGTTCATGGACGGCGCTCATGGAGCGCCGCGACAGCGAGTGAGAGGCGCTACGCCTTCAGCTTCATGATCAAATCTTTGCTCTCCACCGTCTCGCCGACTTGGGCGGAGATTTCGGCGACCACGCCGTCGGCCTGCGCGTAGATGGTGGTCTGCATCTTCATCGCTTCCATCGTCACGAGTTTGTCGTCCTTGGCCACCTTCGCACCGACGCCGACGGCGAGCGCGGTGATGATGCCGGGAATGGGCGCGGCGACTTCGAGCGGGTTCGCCGGGTCGGCCTTGGCGCGGGTCTTCGTCTTCACGGCCACGGACTTGTCCGCGATGCTCGTCTCGCGGGTCATGCCGTTCAGCTCGAAGGTCACGGTGCGGCGGCCGTCCTTGTCGGCGGTGCCGATGTTCACCAGCTTGATGAAGAGCGTCTTGCCTTGCTCGATGCTCACGCTGATTTCCTCGTCGGGCTTGAGGCCATAGAAGAACGCGGGCGTGGGCAGCGCACTGACCTCGCCGAAGTCGCGCTGGACCTTCGCGAACTCCGCGTGGACCTCGGGATACATCAGATGGCTGAAGAGGTCGTCGTCGGTCGCATCGCGCTTGAGCTTCGTGGTGAGCTCCTCGCGCACCTTCTTCAAGTTCGTGTCGGGCAAATCCTCGCCGGGGCGGACGGTGATGGGCTTCTGCTTGCCGAGCACGACCTTCTGCAACTGCGCGGGCCAGCCGCCCATCGGCTGGCCGAGGCCGCCGGAGAGCATATCAATGACGCTCGCGGGGAAGGGCACGGAGCCAGGCTCGAGGTTCACCACGTCGGCGGCTTTGATGCCGCGCGTGATGAGGAACATCGTCATGTCGCCGACCACCTTGCTGCTGGGCGTGACCTTGACGATGTCGCCGAAGAGCGTGTTGACCTCGGCGTAGGTGTGGGCGATTTCGCGCCACCGGTTCGCCAGGCCCATGCCGGCGGCCTGCTCCTTGAGGTTCGTGTATTGGCCGCCGGGCATCTCGTGCAGATACACTTCCGCGCTGCCCGCCTTGGGCGCGGTGTCGAACGGCCGGTAATACTCGCGCGCCAGCTCCCAGTAGTCGGAGAACTCGTTGAGCGCCTCGAGGTCTAGCTTCGTGTCGCGCGGCGTGTTTTGCAGCGCGGCGACGATGCTGTTCATGTTCGGCTGGCTCGTGCTGCCGCTCATGCTGGCGATGGCTAGGTCCACCACGTCCACGCCCGCGTCGGCGGCGCGTAGGGCGGAGCTGGCGTTGATGCCGCTGGTGTCGTGCGTGTGGAAGTGGATGGGCAAACCGACGGCGTCCTTGAGCGCCTTGACGAGCTTGTGCGCTGCGTAAGGGCGGCAGAGACCGGCCATGTCCTTGATGGCAATCATGTGCGCCCCCATGCGCTCCAGCTCCTTGGCCAGCGCGACGTAATACTTCAGCGAATACTTGTCGCGCTTCGGGTCGAGGATGTCGCCGGTGTAGCAGACGGTGGCTTCGCAAATCGCGTGCGTGTCCTGCACCGCCTCCATCGCGGCTCGCAAGTTGGGCGTGTAGTTGAGCGAGTCGAACACGCGTAAGATGTCCATGCCTGAAGAGGCGGCGTGCTTCACGAAACCGGCGACGACGTTGTCGGGATAATTCGTGTAGCCCACGGCGTTGCTGCCGCGGAAGAGCATCTGGAAGCAAATGTTCGGCACGCGCTTCCGCAGCTCGCGCAGACGTTCCCACGGGTCTTCGTGCAGGAAACGCATCGCGGTGTCGAAGGTCGCGCCACCCCACATTTCCAGCGAGAAGAGCTGCGGCGCACGGCGCGCGAGCGCGTCCGCCACCGCCAGCATGTCATAGCTGCGCACGCGCGTGGCCATGAGCGACTGGTGCGCGTCGCGGAAGGTCGTGTCGGTCACGAGCAGGCGCTTCTGCTTGAGCACCCATTGCGAAAACTTCTTCGGCCCGAGCTTTTGGAGCAGGTCGCGCGTGCCGTCGGCGGGGACTTGCTTGTGGTCGTAGGCAGGCGACTGCGCGAGGGCGAAGGGCTTCTCCGGCTTGAACCCCTTCGCGTGCGGGTTGCCATTGACCACCACGATCCCGAGGAAGTTCAGCAGCTTCGTCGCGCGATCGCGGCGATGCTTGAAGGCGAACAGCTCCGGCGTGTTGTCAATCAGCGTGGTCGTCGCCTGGCCGCTGCGGAAGATGGGGTTGTGAATCAGGTTCTCGAGGAACGGGATGTTCGTCTTCACCCCGCGAATGCGGACCTCGCGCAGCGCGCGGTCCGTGCGCTGGAGCGCCATGTCGTAGGTCTGACCGGAGCTGGTGACCTTTACGAGCATCGAGTCGGAGAAGGGCGTGATGACCGCGCCCGCGAAGCCCATGCCGCCGTCGAGTCGCACGCCGAAGCCGCCCGCGCTGCGGTAGGTGAGAATCTTGCCGTAGTCCGGCGTGAACTTGTTTTCCGGGTCCTCCGTGGTGACGCGGCACTGAACCGCGTAGCCATTGCGCGGGATTTGATTCTGCGGCGGCATCCCGACCTCGGGGCCGTGCAAGCGGTGACCCTGCGCGATGAGGATTTGCGCGCGCACGAGGTCGAGGCCGGTGATGACCTCCGTGACCGTGTGCTCGACTTGGATGCGCGGGTTCATCTCGATGAAGAACCACTCGTGTTTGTCGAGGTCGTAGAGGAACTCGATGGTGCCCGCGTTGTCGTAGCGAATCTCGCGGGCCATCCGTGCGGCGGCGTCGCACAGCTCTTGGATGACGTGCGTGGGCAAGCCGAACGACGGCGCGACCTCGACGACCTTCTGATGCCGGCGTTGCACCGAGCACTCGCGCTCGTGCAGGTGAATGACGTTCCCGTGCTGGTCGCCGAGAATCTGCACCTCGATGTGCTTCGCGTTGGGAATGTATTTCTCCAGGAAGACCGCCGGGTTGCCAAACGCCCGGCCCGCCTCCGCCTGCGCTTCATCCAGCAAGTTCGCCAAGTCCGCCGCCTTATGCACCACGCGCATGCCGCGTCCTCCTCCGCCGAACGCCGCCTTGATGATGAGCGGGAAGCCAATCTCCTTCGCCAGCTTCAGCGCATCGTGGCGGTCGGTCATCGGCTCCTCCGTGCCGGGCAACGTGGGGACGCCAATCCGCTGCGCCAGTGCGCGCGCCGCCGTCTTGTCGCCCATCATCTCCAGCAGCTCCGGGCGCGGCCCGACGAACGTGATGCCCGCCGCCGCGCACGCGCGCGCGAACGCCGCGTTCTCCGACAGGAAGCCGTAGCCCGGATGAATCAAGTCCGCGCCGCTCGCCTTGGCCAGCGCCACGATGCTCTCGATGTCGAGATACGCGCCGACCGGCCCCTTGCCCTGGCCGACGAGATACGCCTCGTCCGCCTTGAAGCGATGCACGCAGAAGCGGTCCTCCTGCGCATAGACCGCGACCGTGCGCAGCCCGAGTTCCGTCGCCGCGCGGAAGACGCGGATGGCGATCTCGGAGCGGTTGGCGACCATCAATTTGCCAAAAGTCTTCGGTGCCAGCGGCAACTCGGCGTGCTTCGCGGCGGAACTCTTCTTTGCGCTGCTGCGTGAACTCATAAGCCCGGACGTTTTACAGGACACGCGCACGTTGTCCAAGCCCGGATGCTGGGCGGATGCTGGGCGACTGGAACAAAATCGTGTTTCCTCGCGTTCGCCGATGGTTAAGCTCCCGCCATGAAATCCCCCCTGACGACAACCAGCTTGTTGCTTGCGCTTTGCATCGCGGCTCACGCCGCGCCGCGTCCGAACTTCATCCTCTGCATGGCCGACGACCAGGGCTGGGGCGACATGGCCTACAACGGTCATCCCACCGTGAAGACGCCGGTCTTCGACGAAATGGCGCGCATGGGCTGGCGCTTCGACCGCTTCTACGCGGGCGCGCCCGTCTGCTCGCCGACGCGCGCGAGCGTGATGACCGGCCGCACGCCGAACCGCATGGGAGCGTTCTCGTGGGGTAACACGCTGCGCCCGCAGGAAATCACAGTGGCCGAGGCGCTCAAGTCCGTCGGCTACACGACTGGTCACTTCGGCAAATGGCATCTCGGCTCCGTGCGCGCTGACAGCCCGGTCAACCCCGGCAACAGCGGCTTCGACGACTGGCTTTCCGCGCCCAACTTCTTCGAGGTGGACCCGCTGCTCTGCGACAAGGGCAAGGCCGTGAAGTTCACAGGCGAGGGCTCCGAGGTCATCGTGAAACGCACGCTGGAGTTCATCGCCAAGGCGAAGGCGAGCGACAAGCCGTTTCTTGCCGTCGTGTGGTTCGGCTCGCCCCACGGGCCGCACATCGGGACCGAGCGCGACCTAGCGCTCTACAAGAACCAACCGCTGAAGCAGCAGCACTTCCTCGCCGAGATCACCGCGATGGACCGTGCGATGGGCCAGATCCGCGCGGGCTTGCGCGCGCAAGGAGTCTCGGACAACACGCTGCTCTGGTATAACAGCGACAACGGCGCGATCGCCGAAGGTTCAACCGGCGGCCTGCGCGGTCGCAAGGCTGCTATCTACGAAGGCGGCCTGCGCGTGCCCGGCCTGATGGAATGGCCCGCGCGCCTCAAACAACCGCGCGTCGTCACCATCCCCTGCGGGACGGTGGATATCTATCCGACGTTGCTCGAACTCGCCGGGGCAAAGGTCACGAAGCAGCCGGTGCTCGACGGTGTCAGCCTCGTGCCGTTGCTCGATGGCAAGATGACTTCGCGCCCGCGCCCAATGGGCTTCTGGGACTTCGCCATCGGCGGTGTCCGCACGCCAAGCGAGGAGTGGATGAAGCGACTTCTCGACGAACAGGCCGCAGGCAAGGTCGTTGCTTGGGACCAAGTCGAACCCATTCCTGCCTCGCAGCTCCGCAGCGATTATCCGGACACGACCTTTGGCCGACACGCCGCGTGGCTGGACAACGATTGGAAGCTCCATCGAATCGAGACCAAGGCCGGCGCGGTGAAATGGGAACTCTACAACCTCGCCACCGACCGCACGGAGTCGCAGGATCTGCTCGCCGCCGAACCGCAGCGCACCGCGAAGATGCGCGGGGAACTGGAGGCTTGGCTGAAAGGTGTCGTCGCCAGCCTGAACGGCGCGGACTACAAGTGACACCTCCCGGAATCCGCGTGACTCCCCGCGCCGGTTTGCTATTCCACTCCGCAGCACACACACCATGAACACCACTCGCCGCGCCTTCCTCGCCTCCGCCCTCGGTTCCACCGCCCTCGCCACCAGCGCCAGCGCTGCTGAGAAGGTCAAAATGCCGGAGGTTAAATCGCCGCTCTTCTCGAAGCCCTCGAAGATGCACCTCGGCACCGTGACCTACAACTTGGCGGAGAAGTGGGACATCGCCACGATCATTCAAAACTGCACCGAGACGAAGTTCGAGGGCGTCGAATTGCGCACCGGCCACGCGCACAAGGTCGAGGTGGACCTGACCAAGCCGCAACGCGCCGACGTTCGCAAGCGCTTCGCCGACTCGCCGGTGAAGCTCTGGAGCCTCGGCAGCGCCTTCGACTACCACACGCCCGACCCGGCCAAGCTGCGCAAGGACATCGAGGCCACCAAGGAATACATCCTCCTCGGCGAGGACGTTGGTGCGACTGGCGTGAAGGTCCGGCCCAACGCCCTGCCCAAGGAAGTCCCCGTCGAGAAGACCCTTGCGCAAATCGGCAAGTCCCTCCGCGAGTTGGGGGAGTTCGGCGCGCAGCACGGCCAGCAGATTCGCCTCGAAGTCCACGGCACCGGCACCTCACTCCTCCCCCACATCAAGACCATGCTCGACACCGCTGACCACAAGAACGTCGGCCTCTGCTGGAACTCGAACCAGTCCGACATCTTTGGCGACGGCTGGGACGAGAACTTCAACCTCGTGAAGAAGCACATCTTCACCGTCCACATGCGCGACCTCTATCTGGAGGAGTATCCCTTCCGTAAGCTGCTCAACGGTCTGAACGAGATTGGCTTCACCGGCTTCACCTTCGCGGAGATTCCGCCCAGCACCGATCCCATCCGCGTGATGAAGTATTACCGTTCGCTGTGGCTGGCGTATCAGGGACTGCTTTGAGGAGCTTCAGTCGTGTTCTCAAGCTCGATGCATGATTGCTGGTCGAAGTGCCGGTTTGGCCGGGTGAAGGGGATGCTTACGCTCATCGCGGCGGTCGCTTTCGGCAACTTGATCCCTGCGGAATCACAAGCGGCCAGCGCGGACAACAACCCCGCCCGAAACCTGTTCGCCCAGCAGTGCCAGAAATGCCACTCCGGGACCAAGCCCAAGGGTGACTTCCAGATCGAGAGCCTCACGCAAGACTTCGCTGACCGGAAGAACCGTGAGCAGTGGCTGACGGTGCTGGAGCAACTCAAGACGGGCGAGATGCCGCCGAAGGAGAAGCCGCGCCCTTCCGCGCAGGAGGTTCAGGCCGCAGTGAAATGGATCAGCGAGCGCGCGGGCGCGGCTGAACTCGCTCGACGGGCCACCGGGGGCCGGGTGGTGTTGCGGCGGCTGAATCGCGCCGAGTATGCGAACACCGTTCGGGACCTGCTCGGCGTGGAAGTGGACTTGACCGATCTGCTGCCGCTGGACACCTCGACGAGCGGTTTCGACAAGAGCGCAGAGGCGTTGCACACGTCGTCGTATTTGATGCGGAGCTACCTCGACGCCGCCGACCGCGTGCTGAACGAGGCCATCGCCAACCAGCCGCAGCCTTGGCTGCTCAAGAAGCGGTTCGACATCCGCGAGGAAAGATCGTTCAAGCCCACGGGCAGCGTTTACCGGCATGTAGACGACGGTGTCGCGATCTTCGCCGCCTGGGAGTCGGCGAACATCCGCGTCACGATGTGGAACTTCCGCAGCCACGTGCGCGGCAAGTATCGCTTCCGCATCTCGGGCTACGGCTTTCAAAGCGAGGGCAAGCCGATCAACTTCCGCGTCACCACCGGCACGCTCAAGGAAGTCACCGAGGAACGGCTGATTGACTACTTCGCCGTGCCTGCGGACAAGCCGACGGTCATCGAGTTCACCGAGCAACTGGAGCCGGAGAACCGCATCCGCATCCTCGCCGAAGGCCTGCCCGCGCTGCCGCCGGTCGTCGAGAAGATCGGGGCGGACAATTACAAGGGGCCGGGCCTCGTCATCCAGTGGGTGGATGTCGAGGGGCCGCTGATGACGTCGTGGCCACCGCCGAGTCACAAGGCGATCTTCGGCGACCTGAAGCAGGCGGTCGTCCCCAGCCCCACCGATTCGAAGCGCCTCGAAGTCGTGTCGTCGCAGCCGCTGGTGGATGCCGAGCGGATTCTGCGCGACTTCGCGCGCCGGCCTTTTCGGCGCACGGTGACGGACGAGGACATCCGCCCGTTCCTCGCATGAGTGAAGACCTGGCTGGAACAGAACTATTCCTTCGAGCAGGCGATGCGCGTTGGCCTCCGTGCCGTGCTGGTTTCGCCGAGCTTCCTGTTCCTGCGCGAGAAGCCGGCCACCGCCAGCGCGCCCGCCACGCCGAACGCCACCGCACTCGATGACTTCGCGCTGGCTAGCCGGCTCTCCTATTTCCTGTGGAGTTCGATGCCGGACGAGCCGCTGTTCAAGCTGGCCGAGGCCCGCAAGCTCCGCGAGCCGGGCGAGCTCCGCGTGCAGGTCGAGCGCATGTTGCGTGATCCGAAGGCGAAGGCTTTCACCGAGAACTTCACCGGCCAGTGGTTAAGCCTTCGCGCCATTGACGCCACGTCGCCCGACCGCACGCTTTATCCCGAGTATGACGACATCCTCAAGGTGGCGATGGTCAAGGAGACGCTGTTGTTCTTCGAGGAAGTGCTGAAGAACGACCTGAGCCTCACGAGCTTTGTCGCGTCGGATGTCACCTTCCTCAATGCCCGCCTCGCGAGGCACTACGGCATTCCCCGCGTGGAAGGCACGGAGATGCGCAAGGTGGCCCTGCTGCCGGCCAGTCATCGCGGCGGCGTGCTGACGATGGCAGCGTGTTGAAAGTGACCGCGAACGGCACGACGACCTCGCCCATCATTCGCGGGGCGTGGGTGCTGGAGCGCATTTTGGGAACACCGCCGCCAAAGCCGCCTGCGGATGTGGAAGCCATCGAGCCGGACATTCGCGGAGCCACGACCATCCGCGCCCAGCTCGAGAAGCACCGTCAAGTCGCCTCGTGTGCGAGCTGCCACAGCAAGATTGACCCTTCGGGATTCGCGCTCGAGAGCTTCGACGTCACCGGCGGATGGCGCGACCACTACCGCGCCACCGGTGAGCCAAGACAAATCAACGGCCGCCGCGTGCGCTTCTGGCCCGGCCCGGCGGTGGACCCCGGCGACGTGCTGCCGGACGGGCGTCGGTTCCGCGACATTGACGAATACAAGAAGTTGCTGCTCGACGACAAAGACCAACTCGCCCGCGCATTGACCGAGAAGCTGCTCGCCTACTCCACCGGCGCGGCCCCGGCCAAGCCGGCCAAGCCGGAGATCGAAACCATCGTCCGTCACCTCCGCGACCAGAACTACGGGTTCAAGTCCTTGATCCACGAAGTCGTGCAGAGCAAGTTTTTTCAGAGCAAGTGAAGAAAGCCGGACGCAGGGCTCGATGTTCAGGGGAGGCTGTAGCGGCGATCTGCGAACGCCGAGTTGCGGCCACCTGTGCGCGAAAAGGATCACGGTCGGCGGTCACAGACCGCCGCTACAGGTTCAATTGGCAGCCGCAACGGCCAGAAAGCCGCGCATTGCGACCATGAACCGCAGCGGAGCCCCGACTTCCAAATCGGCAGGCGATGTCGCATCCAGCCCGTGCCGATTTGGAAATCGGCGCTCCGTGTGCATTCAGATCTTGCCCTGAGCGTTGGCGGCCTGGACTTCGCGGTAGCTGTGGAGGAAGAGGTCGTTGTCGGCGACGGCCTTGGAGACGATGCCTCCGAGGCTGCTGAGGTCGGCCTTGTTGACGACGGCATGGACGCTCTGCTGGAAGGCGTGCATGGGGTTAAGCGTCTGGACGCGGTCGCTGATGAGCACCACAACCGTGTGGCGGCGGCGGGTCATGGGCATCCACTGGAGGGTGCGGAGGGTGACGTTCTCGTCGGGGGTGCCGGCGGCGAAGAGTTCTTCGACGATGACGAGGTGATAGTTGAGCGCGGTGAAGCGCTTGCCGAAGTCGTCGTGGTTGCTGGCGACATGGATCTTGAAGCCGCACTCAAGGACGATGGTCTGGACGTTGGCGAGAACTTCCATGCTGCTGAGGGCGAGCAGCGCGGGTTTGTCGGAAGGGCTGATGAATTCGTAGTCGGCGAAGGGCTGGCTCATGGGAGAGGGAGAGGGAGGGAGCAGGATTACGAGCAGGAAGAGGAAGCGGACGGAGCGCTCCGGCTCGTTATCCTGATCCTAATCCTGCTCCCGGGGTTCATGGTCACTTGAGTTTCAAAGTCAGCGGGGGCGGGGCGGCGGCGGGTGAGCCGTGCGCGGGGCCGTCCTTTTTCATGCCCAGGCTGGTGACGTTGGTGGTCACCTCGCCGCGCTTCTTCTTGATGTTGTCAATGCCGCGCGAGGTCGGGCCTTTCTTGCTGCAATAGAGCAAGGCGCTTTCCTCGGTGATGAGGTTCTGCTCGAAGGCTTCCATGCACGCCTGGTCAAAGCTCTTCCAGCCGAAGGTGTAGCTGGCCTCGATGATCTCGTAGAAGGTCTTGCCCTCGGCTTCGCCCTGAAGGATGGACTCCTTGGTGCGGACGCTGTTGCCCATGATCTCGAGGATGGCCTGGCGTCCGCCGCCCACTTTCGGCGCGAGGCGCTGGCTGACGACCCACCGCAGCGTGTCCGCAAGGCGCTCGCGGATCTGGTCCTGCTCGCTCAGGTCGAACATGCCCAGGATGCGGTTGATGGTCTGGCCGCAGTCAATCGTGTGCAGCGTGCTCATCACGAGGTGGCCGGTCTCAGCGGCGGAGAGGCCCAGCTCGACGGTCTCGCGGTCACGCATTTCGCCGACGAGAATGATCTTCGGGGCCTGGCGCAGGGCGGCGCGCAGGCCGCTGGAGAAGCGGTCGAAGTCCGTGCCCATCTCGCGCTGGTTGAAGGTCGCCTTCTTCTGCGGATGCACGAACTCGACCGGGTCCTCGAGCGTGACGATGTGGATGGATTTGTTCTCGTTGAGGTCGTTGAGCAGCGCCGCAAGCGTGGTGGACTTGCCGGAGCCGGTCGCGCCGGTGACGAGGATGAGGCCGGTTTTTTCCTTCGAGATCTCCTTGAAGATCGGCGGGAGCTTGAGCTGCTCCAGGGTGGGGATCTGGGTGGTGAGCTTGCGCAGGATGCAGGAGTAGTTGCCGCGCTGCGAAAAGATGTTCACGCGGAAGCGCGCCTTCTGGCCGAGTGAGTAGGAGGAGTCGCACGAGCCGGTGCGCAGCAGGTCCTCCGTGAGGCGGCGGCTGCCACCGATGAGGTTCAGGGCGATCTGCTCGGTCTGGAACGGAGTGAGGCGGTCCACCGGCGGGTTGATGGGCACGGCGACGAGCTGGCCGGAGGACTCCACTTGGAGCGGCTTGTCCACGGTGATGTTGAGGTCGGAGACATCCTTGTTGGAGTCCAACATCGTGGTGAGGAGGTAGTCGAGTTCGTTGGTGCGCATGGGTCAGGGCGTGGGGCGGGTTGCGTGACGCGTGACGCGCCCAGAACGCGCTGCGCCCGAGTCACGCAACACGCAACACGCAACACGCGAAATGAAACAAGGGTGCATGGTTGAAATCAAAGCCAGCAGTGGTTCAATCCGCATCGCCATTCGACCGCGCCTCCTCCTGCTCCGCCGGCGTGAGGAAAGAGAAGAACTTTTTCTTGTCGAGCGCCTTGTCGAAGGCGTCCTTCGCCGCGATGCGTTTCATGCGCAGGTGCTCCATGATCGAGTCGTCGAGCGGCGTGTTGCCGAGCTTCTTGCCAACTTGAATCATGCCGGGAATCTGGTGGGTCTTGCCCTCGCGCACCATGTTCGCGACGGCAGTGGTGAAGACGAGAATCTCCAGCGCGGCCACGCGGCCGGGCTTGTCGATGCGCTTGAAGAGGTTCTGCGCCACCACGCCCTTGAGCGCCTCGGAGAGCGTCGCGCGCACCTTGTTCTGCTGGTCGGCGGGAAACACGTCGATGATACGGTCCACGGTCTTCGCGGCGCTGGGCGTGTGCAGGGTGCCGAAGACGAGGTGGCCCGTGCTCGCCGCCGTGAGCGCCAGTTCGATGGTTTCCAAGTCACGCATTTCGCCGACCAGAATGATGTCCGGGTCTTCGCGCAGCGCGCCCTTGAGCGCGGAGGCGAAGGACTTCGTGTGCATCCCGACCTCGCGGTGGTTGATGAGGCAGCGCTTGCTCTGGTGGACGAACTCGATGGGGTCCTAGACGGTGAGGATGTGGTCGTCGCGGTTCTTGTTCGCGTAGTCAATCATCGCGGCGAGCGTGGTGGACTTACCGGAGCCGGTGGGGCCGGTGACGAGCACGAGGCCCTTGTGCATCATCGGGAACTTGCGCAGCACGGCGGGCAGGGGCGCGTCGAACTTCTCGAAATCCTCGAACGACAGCACCGTGCTGGGAATCTGGCGAAACACGGCCGAGCAGCCGTATTTCTGGTTGAAGAAGTTGGCGCGGAAGCGGGCGACGTTCGGGATTTCGTAGCCGAAATCCACGTCGCCGGTTTCCTCGAACTGCTTCACTTTGATCTCCGGCGCGATTTCGTAGAGCATCGCCTTGAGCGCGTCGCTCTCCAGCGGCGGGTAGTCCACGCGGCGCATTTCGCCGCTGATGCGGAGAATGGGCGGGCTGCCCGAGGCCAGGTGAAGATCGGAGGCCTTCTGCTGCATCATCAAGTTGAAGAACGCGTCAATCTTGGCCATAATCGGAATCCCAGACTGTGTTTAGGCGTGTGATAGCGAATAATGAGGCTGACTGCAAGCCATCGCCTTTGTTGGAGGCAATTCTCCACGAGGAGATCGCGCGCACCGGTCCTCTGCCCTGCGCGCGATTCATGGAGATCGCGCTCTACCACCCGGAGCACGGCTACTATGAAAGCAACCGCGCGGCCGTTGGCCAGCGCGGGGACTTCTACACGAGCGTCAGCGTCGGCGAGCTGTTCGGGCAACTGCTGGCGTTCCAGTTCGCCGGATGGCTCGACGAACTCGGAACCCGGAATGCGGAACGCGGAACGGCCGACGCGCCGCTCCAGATCGTCGAGGCGGGCGCGCATGATGGGCAACTTGCCGAGGACATCCTGCTCTGGTTGCGAAAGCGGCGACCCGACCTCTTGGAACGCGTGGAGTATTGGTTACTCGACCCCTCGCCACGTCGGCAGGAGTGGCAACGCGAACGACTGAGCATCTTCGCCCCGCGCGTGAAGTGGTTCGCGAACTGGGGCGAAGTCCAGCAGGCAGGCGGCGTGACCGGTGTCATCTTTGCTAACGAGCTGCTAGATGCCCTCCCCGTCCACCGCCTCGCGTGGAGCGGGGCGGAACAGCGGTGGTTCGAGTGGGGCGTGCGGACCATCGGTGAACGCTTCATGTGGACGCGCCTACCGGAGCTGCACGCGAATGTCGCCGTGCTCGCGCAACCCTCCGCCGCGCTGGGCGGCCTCGACGAGTCGCTCCGCGAAAGCTCATGGGTCAGCCTCGCGCCAGTGCTGCCGGACGGCTTCATCCTGGAGCGAATGCCCTTCGCCGAGTTTTGGTGGAGCATCGCCGCGCAGAGCCTTCGCCATGGAAAGCTGATGACGTTCGACTACGGCCACACCAGCGGCGATGCCATCAATCCCAGCAAGCCCCACGGCACGCTCCGCGCCTACCGCGACCACCAACTCGTTGACGACATCCTCGCCGTGCCCGGCACTCAGGACATCACTGCCCATGTCAACTTCGCCGCCGTCACTCACGCGGGCGCACGCGCCGGCCTCGCCACGGTGGAGCTGACCGAGCAATCCCGTTTCCTCACGCGCATCGCCCAGCGCACGATGCAGCAGCCCGCCGGCTTCGGCGAATGGCCCCGCGAGCGCGTGCGCCAGTTCCAGACGCTCACCCATCCCGACCACCTGGGCCGGAGTTTCTCGGCACTGGTGCAGGAGAGGTGTTGAAGATGTGAAGGGTTGAAGAGTGGAACGGGCAGTTCCTTCTTCAACCCTTCACCTCTTCAACAATGGTTCCGCTTGCCCCACCTCTGGCCCTCTGCCACTGTCTCACCACGTTCAGCTCAGACCCGATCTCCCGCCCCTCCGGCAATTGGCTACAGACGCACGCAGCGTTCCTCGGACTGCTGCTGGCATGGGGATTGTGCGCGCCCGGCTTATTCGCGGCGGAAGGCGGTTATCAGAAGGCCCCAGCCCCCATCGGCGAACTGCTCTCTACCCCGGCCCCGCCTTCGGTCCACTTCAACCCGCAGCGCGACGCCATGATCATTTATCGCGCCGAACGCCATCCGCCTGTCGCGGACTTGGCCGAACCCGGCCTGCGCCTCGCCGGCCTGCGCATCAACCCCGCGAACAACGGCCCGCATCGCACCGCGCGCTGCGTTGAACTCACCTTGCACCCGGTCCCGGAGGGCAAAGAGCGCGCCATCGCCATTCCGGCCAGCGCGCGAATCACGCCACCATCATGGTCGCCCGATGGAAAACAATTTGCGTTCCTCCGCTTCGGCTCCCGCGAGGTCGAGCTGTGGGTGGGAGATGGAAAACGCGGCTCCGTCCGCCGCCTCCGCGGTGGCATCAACGCAGTGTCCGGCGAGGCGTTTCAATGGATGCCCGACAGCCAGTCCATCATCTGCCAGACGATCGTCGCAAACCGCCCCAAGCCGCCTGTCGAGCCGCGCGTCTCCGGCGGCCCCCTCGTGCAGGAGTCATCCGGCAAGGCCGCACCCGCTCGGACCTTCCAAGACCTGCTCGACTCACCGCACGGCGAGGAACTCTTCGACTACTACGCCACATCGCAGATCGCGCTCGTCAATGCGAAGAACGGCGACACCAAGCCCGTCGGCGCGCCCGCCGTTTTCTCCACGATTGATCCCTCGCCCAACGGCCAACTCGTTCTCGTCTCGCGCATTCAGCGGCCCTACTCCTATCAGCTCCCGGCCTCGATGTTTCCGCGCGCGGTTGAAGTCCTCGGCCTCGACGGCAAGGTCGCGTTCCACCTCGCCACCCTCCCGCTCGCGGAGGAAATCCCCATCGGCGGCGTGCGCACCGGCCCGCGCAGCTACCAATGGCGACCGACCAGCCCCGCGACGCTCGCGTGGGTCGAGGCGCTCGACGGCGGCGACCCGCGCAAGAAAGTCCCGCACCGCGACCGCATCCAGATGCTCGACGCGCCCTTCACCGGAAACCCGACCGAGTTGGAGAAGACGGAGCACCGCTTCCAAGGGCTGACCTGGTCGGAGCGCCCCGACGTGGCCCTCGTGCGCGAATATCAGGCCAGCCGCCGCTGGAACCGCACCTGGCTCATCAACCCCAACGCGCCTGCCGAGCGATCCCGCCTGCTCTGGGACGTGTCCTCGCAGGACCGCTATGGCGACCCCGGCTCGCCGCTGTTGCGCCCCTTGACCAACGGTTTCCGTGTCGCGCGCGTGAACGAGGGCAGCCTCTTCCTCGTCGGCGCGGGCGCGACTCCCGACGGCGAACGTCCCTTCCTCGACACCTTCAACCTCACATCGCATCGCTCCGAGCGCCTCTTCCAGAGCGACGAGTCCGGCCACGAATCCGTCGTCGCCATGCTCACGCCCGACGGTGCCGAGTTCATCACGCGCCGCGAGTCACCCACGCGTCCGGCCAACTACTTCATCCGCACCCTGGCCGACGGCGCGCGCAAACCGCTCACCGATTTCCCCGACCTCATGCCGCAGCTCCGAGGCATCCGCAAACAGCTCGTCACCTACCAGCGCCCCGATGGCGTGCCGCTCTCCTTCACACTTTACTTGCCGGCCGACTACCAGCCCGGCCAGCGCTTGCCGACGATCCTCTGGGCCTACCCGCGCGAGTTCAACGACAGCGACACCGCCGGCCAGGTCACCACCAGCGCAAACCGCTACACGAGCTTCAGCGGCGCAAGCCACCTCTTCCTCGTCACGCAGGGCTACGCCGTGCTCGACAGCGCCACGATGCCCGTCATCGGCGACACCAAGAAAGCCAACGACACCTTCCTCGAGCAGATCATCAGCAGCGCCAAGGCCGCCGTGGAAAAGGCCGTCGAGATGGGCATCACCGACCCGAACCGCGTGGGCGTGGCCGGCCACAGCTACGGCGCGTTCATGGTCGCGAACCTCATGGCGCACACCGACATCTTCAAGGCCGGCGTCGCCCGCAGCGGCGCATACAACCGCACGCTCACGCCCTTCGGCTTCCAGAACGAGCGCCGCACGCTCTGGGAAGCGCCGGAGATTTACTCGCGCATGTCCCCCTTCATGTTCGCCCACCGCATCAACGAACCGCTGCTGCTCATCCACGGCGAGGCCGACAACAATCCCGGCACCTTCCCCATGCAGAGCGAGCGCCTATTCCACGCCGTAAAAGGCAACGGCGGCAACGCCCGGCTCGTCCTCCTGCCCCACGAGAGCCACGGCTACGAGGCCCGCGAAAGCGTCGAGCACGTCGTCTGGGAGACCCTCAGCTGGTTCGACAAATTCGTGAAGCGCGCTCCCGAGCCGGCGATCTCGACCTTCACCCCGACCGACCTGCCGCCACCGTGAGGTAGCCGTGAGCGGGACGCTCTTGTCCCGCAATCCGTTAGTTGGAGCGCTCCAAACCTCGGTGGACAAGAGTTTCCCCCGCACGCCGTCACATTTTTCATTTCCGTCCCTTGTGCCTTGTGGTTCGCTTTGCGCCCAGACCATGAACACGACCAGCCGCCGCCATTTCCTCCAAGCCACCGCCGCCACCCTGCTCGCCGCGCCTGCCGCCCGCGCCATCGCGCCGCTGGGCCGCACCGGCAAGGCCCGCCTCCAACTCAGCCTCGCCGCCTACTCCTTCCGCGAGTTCTTCGGCGCGGATGTTCAGCGCCCCGCCGGAAAGAAAGGCGCTGCGCCCGCCGGACAGGCGATGGACATGTTCAAGTTCGTTGACTACTGCGCCGAACACGGCTGCGACGGCGCGGAGCTAACGGGCTATTACTTCCCTCGCGAGCTGTCCACCGACTACCTCGTGCAGTTGCGCCGGCACGTGTTCATCAAGGGCCTGGCTGTCAGCGGCACGGCGATCGGCAATAATTTCTCGCACCCGAAAGGTGCGAAACGTGACGAGGAGATCGCGCAGACGAAGCTGTGGATTGACCGCGCCGCCGGGCTGGGCGCGCCGCACATCCGCGTCTTCGCCGGGCAGACGAAGGAACTGGATCGCGACGCAGCGGACAAGCTGGTCGTCTCCGCGCTGGAGGAGTGCTGCGACTACGCCGGGCAGAAAGGCATCTTCCTCGGCATCGAGAACCACGACGCCATCGGCAGCGCGGAACATCTGCTCAAGCTCATCAAGCAGGTCAACAGCCGCTGGCTCGCCGTGAACCTCGACTCCGGCAACTTCCGCACCGCCGATCCCTACAAGGACTTCGCCGAGATCGCGCCCTACGCCGTGAACGTGCAGCTCAAGACGGAGATCAATCCCGTGGGCGCGGACACCAAAGGCCCGCAGTCGGCGGACCTCCCGAAGCTCGTGAAGATTCTCCGCGCCGCTCACTATCAGGGCTTCGTCGCGCTGGAGTTCGAGGGCAAGGAAGACCCGTTTAAGGCCGTG
>SXGU01300158.1_pt1 | contig 36502 bp, 23 predicted proteins | sample 3174531 | NCBI WGS metagenome assembly SXGU01 (sample SAMN11356863, study PRJNA531348) | freshwater metagenome | isolation source: freshwater sample F1-140 | place: China: Fuxian Lake, Yuxi | collected 2017-12-25 | reverse complement strand
TATTTTTTCTTCGTGAACTTCGTGTCTTCGTGGTGAATAGGTTTTTAAACTGATTTTGATAATACTTTCACAGCCTCTCCAGCGTCCCGCAACGCTGGAGCGCCACTGCCATTAAGTTAAGAAAAAAGCTCCCTCTCCTGATGGAGAGGGTTGGGGTGAGGAGAATAAAAATAAGGAAAAAAGCCTTATTTGATCCCCTCATCCTAACCTAATCATGCCGGACTCTCCTGTCCGGCACCCTACGGGCGAGTGCAAATCCGCTCCAGGCGGATTTGTCCCGGAGGGAGAAGGGGCTGTCCATCTTTAACTTAATGGCAGTGACGCCGGAGCGTGGGAACTATAAGTAAGGTGCGCACGGCACGCGAAGGCCTTCCGCGCTTACTAAGATGACGACGTCTCTCGGACACTTAAATGTATAAAGACAAGTGCGCCGCGAGGGAACCGGCTGATCATCATTATCGGCGTTGTATTTTCATGAATCCGCTTACATCAATCCCGGTCAAATACTTGTAAAACTATAACTTTCCGGTTCATCCCGACATTTATTCACGGCGTTTACCGAGACCGAAAATTTTTTTTTGCACGACAAGGTGTAACCCATCCAGAATGCCAGCAGAACCTGAGTTAGCGGAGAGTCGATCAAGTCATGGTTGTATACGCTTAGCGGCAGGTTAAGCAACAGTATCACGCCGATGCTGTCCAAGGCCGCGGCTTCCATTGGCGGTACGTGACGGGCGAGCCGTAACGCAGTTATTGCGCAGGCCGATACCATGCCGAGAAAGAGCGCATAGCCCAGCAAGCCTAAATCCCAAAGCATAGTGAATGCAGTCGAAGCGTCGGCTGTAAAAGCCCCTGCTTGATCTGTACCGGCAGTGCCGTGGTTTGCTGCCGGACCATGACCGATGTAAAAGCGGTAATCGCTGATGCTGCTGCGTTGCCGTATCGGATTTGCATTGAGATGGGGCAATTCGCTGATCCCGCTACTGAGAAAGGAAGGTTTCGTTGTCAGGACCGCAGCATAATCAATAAAACCCTCAAGACTTATCGGTTCGTTATGCCGTTCGGAATAAAGCTGCCGATGGGCAAGTAAAGCGCTGCCAAGCAGCATGGCTACAAATAGGCTCCCCCCTACAAACCTTAACGGAGAGATCGGGATGTTCTTGTAAAACAGCAAGACTAAACCGAGGAGCAATACTATAGAGATAACGTTAAGCTCGGTCGGCGCAACCGTTGCCGACGCTGCCAGTACGACCAAAACCAGCATTTTGAAACCGATCCGTTTATGCCTGAACAGCGAGACCGCCAAAATGATCCCGAATACCGGCAAAATGAGCGCCGAGCCGCTGAAACCGCCGGCCAAGAAGCTTTCACCGACGCTGCCGACTAGCGTATTCCAATCCGTGCCGTTGCCTTTCGCCACGTAACATTGTTGCAAAATAAGCCCTGAGACCTGTACAACAAGGGCCGCCAGCATGAGTTTACAGAAACGCTGTGCGCTCACGCCACGCTGAATGACAGCGGCAAACAGTAAGGTTAAAAGCCACAGCAACAGGTAATGTCTTGCGGCGATTTCAAGCGACGCCAAGTCGCTTTTGTTGGCCCATGCCGATAAACCGAAAAAGCAACAAAACAGCGCGATGGATACAGAAACAGAGTTAAAGTTCAACGCTGCAATACGATTTTTAATCGTCCGCGGTTGCGGTAAAAAGTCAGACAGCAAGGCCAACAGCACAGGTATTTGCTTTATCGCAAGACCATAGATGCCGCATAAATCGCGCAATGGCGGATAGAGTACCGGCAGCATAAACACTGTCGTAGTCTCGGCAAGTAATGTTGCCAGCGCCGCTCCTTGCGGTCCGTAGCGAGGCACCAGAATCAGCGCCAAGCCGAAGTTCAGAATTAATAAAACGGTGGATTTGATGACCAGCAGGGATTGGCGGTGAGTAGCCAGCAAGTATTGACACATCGGCGCATCGATAAAGACCAGCACGGCAATCCAGATATGAATAAGAAGCACACTGCCGGCCCCCAGATACTGCTTGCCGAGAATGGCGTTAATCACTTCCGAGCCGACGATCGAAATCAAAAAACAGGGGAGCAAAGATAGCATCGCCATGCCGGCAGTGATGCGCGCGACGTTAGTTTTGAGCCGCTCACCCAAGTCTTCGGGGTAGATGTAACGCGCCGCCAGCGTTTGCATCAGCATCGGCGGCACTACCCACCATATCTCGGAAAACCGCATCGCGGCGGCGTACACGCCCACGGCGGACATGCCGGTCAGATGGCCCAGTATGATTTGATCGACCCGCGCATTGAGCGACACCACCAGCATGCTGAGGATAATGGGCAGACCGGTACGGAGCATTTTCCAAGCATGACTGAAATCGAAGCGCCAATAGGAAAAACGCTCGCCGTACCATAAATAAGCAACAACCAGGCACACGCCATACACCACCGATTCAAGCGCCATCGCACTCATCAGGGCAATCAGTCCGGCGCCCGAGACAATGACGGCTATCTTCAACACGGCGCCAACAATCATCGCGGTATTTTTACCTAACACGGCCGGTCCGATATTGATATGCGAAGCAAACCATAGCCATATGCCGGCAGGCACTTCGGCGAACGGAACCCCGATGCACAGAATGGCGAGGAGGGTGAGCTGAGTTGCGTCGAAGCCGCCCAGCCATTTGGCTGCGCCCAGAGCTAACAGCACGGCCAATAGCGAACCGCACAAGCGAATCAACAGGGCGCTGCCTAAAATACGGCCTTCATCGCCGCGGTCGCGCACCATGTCGCGCATGGCGGCTTCGCCTACGCCCAACCAGGAAATGGCGGTGAACATGCCCAGCCAGGCGATCACGTAATTGAACCGCCCGAACTGTTCGGGGCCCAGATAGCGGGCGAGCCAGAGACCTACCAGAAAGCCCAGGAGCATACGCAACACTTTCTCGCTGGAGTGCCAAGCGATATTTCGCACTATTTGTATCAGTCCGGTGTTTGAAGTCATGGCGTTATCTACGTTCCCTTATAGGAATAGTTTATTTTTTGCGAGTTATCCGTATCGAGCCAACCTGTCGCCATTTTTCTGCTTGCTGAGTCGCAGGCCTATCGGCGTCAGGCAATTCCGGCAAGTTGTATTACGCGTTTGATTTTTCGCTGAGCCGAGGTGAAAAGCCGGGAAATATCGCTGCCGCTATTCCAGGAACAGCCCCAGTGATGTACGCCGTAGGCTTCCGGGAAATGCTCGTTGGCGCGCTCCAATTCATTCCAGTGGTAGGGATAGAACCAAGGTTGCGGAAACAGCGTAAAATCGCCGGAGATGCCGTCTCCCAATAGAACTTTGGTCAGTAAAGCGGGGCCTGTTTCCTCCGGCGCCGACCTTTCCCCTACGCGTTCCGGCAATGCTCTCAGGCAACGCTCCATATAAATGGAATTGGGCTCCGCGCCGATGATGCCGATCGAGACGCTGCTGCCGTCTTCCGAACACGAAAAGTTTTTTACGCCGATCAGGATAGAGTCAATATTGCGTAAACATTCAAAGTCGGTGTCAAGATAAACGCCGCCGTGCCGCAGCAATATTTCGTAACGCAAGATGTCCGCCATTTGGGCATAGCTCGATGCGGAATTGATCAGGTCCATGCGTCGAGGTATAAAGTCGAGATTGTCCAGATTCCATAATTTGTATTGCCAATCAGGATGCAACGTTAACCAGCTATCCCGGTAAGCACAAAACTTTTCCGGCAACTCCGGGTTGATTTTGTTAATCCAGACTTGGTGAAATATACGTGGAATCATAACGTTCTCCTTAAAACTCGGTAATGTGTCTTGGTAGATAGAGAGGAATTCTTGCGGTACAACAAAATATAGCCAATCCAGAACGCCAGTAAAACCTGGGCTGTCGCCGAGTCAACCAGATCGCGGTTGTAGATACTGAGCGGCAGATTAAGCAACAGCATCACACCTAGGCTGTTCAGCACTGCCGTTTCCATCGGCGGGGCGCGGTGAGCGAGACGGAGCGCAGCGATGCCTGCGACCGACAGCAGCCCCAGAAAAAGGGCATAACCCAGCAGGCCTAAATCCCAAAGCAGGGTCGATGCGGTTGATGTCGTTAGCGTGAAGGGGTATCTACGGGCCGCGACACCGGTGCCCAGCGTTTTACTCTCACGGCTGGATGCCGGGCCGTGGCCTATATAGAAGGCATAATCCTTGGCGCTGTTGTAGCGCTTCCACATTAAAATCGCACTGGTGCGGGATAACTCCCCGGTTTCTCTATTGAAAGAGTCCGGGTTCGATTCCGCGATAAAAACATAGTCGATCAAGCCTTGAACATCATTGACATTGTTCATCGCTTGCGAATAGGTCTTCTGATAAACCAATATAACCGAGCCGAGCAGTAGCGCACCGCACATGCCTATTGCTAAAGACTTTATCGGATTGACCAAAATTCTACTGCGAAAAAGCAGCACCAGAGCGACGGGTATGCAGAAGAAAAAGATTTTCACTTCGGCCAAGGCAACGGTTGCCAGTGCGGTAAGTACGACCAAGGCCAACATCTTTCCGTCAATCTGCCTTTCCCGAAACAGCGAGAGGGCCAGAATAATTCCGAATACCAGAAATATAGCCATCGTGCCGCTTCCGCCACCGGTTAAAAAATTTCCGCCGAAAGTGCCGACGATCGCGTCCCAACTGGCTCCGGACCGTCTGGCGAAATAAAAATACTGGGGAATCGCAAAGGGGACTTGGATGGGAACTATCCACAACAGGAATTTCCAGATAGTTTGAAATTCGTCGGTTCTCGGGATCGCGGAGACAATCAACGCGGTCAGGAACCAAGGAAAAATATAATTTTTTGCGGCGACACCGAACGAGGCCAGGTCGGTTTTGTTGATTAACGCCGATAAACAAAAAAACAAACAAAACACTATGATCAATACAGAAATGGGGCTTATGCCCAGACCGCTAGCAACCGGTTTGACGATGCGAAGCTTTTCCAATAAAAACTTGATTGCAACCAGCAACAGCAGCAGATACGGCAACCAGTTCGCCTGTTGAATGCCCAAAAAAAAGGTAAGTTGGCCAACGACTAACAATACCAAGACCAGCATTAACCAAACGATGGCTCGGGGCGATAAGGTCAGCACAACAATACTGAGCATCATTGCCCCGACAAAAGCCGGGACCAGAATACCCATGCGCGGAATAATCATGCCGCAAAGGACGGAAAAGCCCAGTATTGCCGGAAACATGATCAGAACGATCCATTCATTGGCTCGCTGAGGCAATAAAGGTTTAGTTAAAACGGACATGATCGGCACTCCCTGCTTGAACAAACAGCAAAACTTGAGAGTCCGAAAGCCTTATGCGAACGGAGAGGTCTTCCGTCTGCGTCGGATTGCGGATGTTTATCGTCGGCGAAAAAGCTATGCGCGTCTTTGATCTTCAAACGGATAAACTTTGCGGCCTGGACGCTGTTACGGTAGCCGGAACGGATAAAGCAATATCGTTGCCCTTTTTTCGGTCTCGGCTTGGCTAATTTTAAAGACGGTTCGGTTACCGGCTTTTGGCGTGGCTTTCGCACTTCGATAGCTTGACCGAATAAGCTCATTTTCATATTTTCATAAATAGGCGTTGTTTCCATAGAGGTAAGCTAGGCGCAAAGTCCTTCATAACCCGTTGACCCGTTGCATTAATCCGTAAAGAACAGTTGGTGTTGTATAGGCGGATAGAATAGAAGAACGCATTTTTTCAAACAATCGGTACGATCACCTAGCAGCTGAGTTCGCTATTGAGCTGCATGTTTTATCTTGACCTGTGTTGAAACACTCGATTGATGCGGCTCACTGCGTTCACCCCATCTACGTTATTGTCTTGTCTGATTTTTATGAAAATAATTGTGTGTTATTAATTGCGAGTCGCCTAAGCTACAGTCAAGTTGAAAAAGCCTGTAAATGCGGAGGATTCAACCCTCGTTCATGGCCTGATCCATACAGGTTATTATTTTTGCAGCCAGCGTTCGGACATGAGGCTCTTGGCACATATAAAAGTGTTGTCCGGACACCTGTTCAACATCCAGCCTATCGCCCAGCAGCTGTTTCCATTTTTGTTCGGAAGGTTCTCGAGTAAAAAACAGGGTCTCCCTATCCGTCGTTTGAAACAGGGTGGCATGGCCCGGATAAATCTCCGCTTGATAACCGCTGCCACAGGCGATGTCAGGAGCTGAGGTATAAACGTGCGGCCAGAAATCGTCGCCGTATTGATCGGCTGTTATCAGTCGGTTGATTTTTCTCGAGGCCTTTTTCATCAGGTCAATTGGATTTTGAGTCAGCAGTTTCCTGATAATCCGGGTTAAAGGCAGAGCCTGCCGCTCATTTGTCAAATAAGTGTCGAGTAAGCCCAGCAAGCCCACTTGATGTCCGCGCGCGAGTAATTGCTGGGCCATCTCATAGGCAATCAAGCCGCCGAAGGAAAACCCGATTAAATAATAGGGGCCTTCGGGCTGCACTTGTTGCATCTCGCTGATGTAGTGACGGGCCACGTCTTTCAAGGTCGGCAATTTGACGGAATGATCGCTGCTTTCGCCGGCCATGCCGTAGCGCAGGAAATACAGGGGCTGATCCTGGCCCAGATGCCGGGGCAAATCCAATAAGGTGATGGTGTGGATCGCAAACAGCGGCGGGCGCGAACCTTGCGTTTGAATCGGCACCATTGAATACCAGCACGGCTGCCCGATACCGGATGAGATAATGAGGCTCAGCTGTTCAATGGTCGGCGACCGGTAAATCGCGCCCAGCGCTAAATCGGTGGCGAAGCGTTTATTAATCTCGGCAATAACCTTGACCGCTAACAGCGAATGCCCGCCCAACGTAAAGAAACTATCGTGGACGCCAATCCGCTCCAGCTTTAAAACCTCGGCCCAGAGCTCGGCCAATTGCCGCTCCAGCGGAGTGCGCGGGGCCGTAAACTCAACTTCTGTAACCTGACGGCTTAGATCCGGTTTGGGCAGGGCCTTACGGTCCAGCTTGCCGTTAGGCGTGAGCGGCAGCGCATCGAGAAACATAAAGACCGAAGGCAGCATGAACTCCGGCAGCTTCGGTTTCAGGAAATCCCGCAATTCCGACAAGGTCGGCACGGTTTCGTTGTGCCCCACCGCATACGCGACCAGCCGTTTATCCTCGGGTACCGGTTCGTAGACGGCTACGGCCGCTTCGCGCAATTGCGGATGTTGGCGCAACAGAGTTTCGATTTCGCCGATCTCGATTCGAAAGCCCCTGATTTTGACCTGGAAGTCGTTGCGGCCCAAGTAGTCGATGCGGCCGTCGGCCAGCCAGCGCGCCAAGTCGCCGGTCTTGTACATTCGCGCGCCCACTTGGGCTGAGAACGGATCAGGCATAAAGCGCTCCGCGGTCAGTTCGGGCCGATTCAGATAGCCGCGGCTCACGCCGGCGCCGCCGATATAAATCTCGCCCGCCAAGCCTTGCGCGACCGGTTGCAGGCGACTATCCAATATATAAATTCGGGTGTTATCGATCGGACGACCGATGGCCTCGAACGGCGACGCTTCGCCCCGGCTGCGCTCGATCAATTGGCCGGTCGACCAGATCGTGGTTTCGGTCGGTCCGTTCAGGTTCCACAATTCGCCGACCGCTTGCGTTAACAGGGCGGACAGATCGGTGGCCAAGGCTTCGCCGCCGCACACCGCTTTTAGCTTGCTTGAGCCTTGCCAACCGCCGTTGAACAATAAGCGCCAGGTGGCCGGCGTCGCTTGCAACAGTGTGATCCCCGACTCGGCGATTGTCTTTTGTAAAAACACCGAATCGGCTGCATGGGCGCGGCTGACCAGCACGATTTTGGCGCCGTTCACCAGCGGCAGGAACAGTTCCAGCGCGGCGATATCGAACGCAACCGTGGTCACCGCTAACAGCGTATCCGAACGCGTGAGGCCGGGCGCTTTCGTCATCGCCGTTAAAAAGTTCAGTACATTGCGATGCTCGACCATCACCCCTTTCGGTTTTCCGGTGGAGCCGGAGGTATAAATCACATAAGCCAAGTGTTCCGGGCTCAGCTTGATTGCTTGGCGATCCGGGTTGATGTCCGGTTGCCGGGACCAAACCGGAAGCTCGGCCTCCAGATCGATCACCGGCAAGGCTTTCGTCACGCCCGCGAATAGGCTGTCGAGACTGGCTTGAGTCAGTAAGGCGACCGGCTTGCTGTCTTCGAGCATAAACGCCAAGCGTTCTTGAGGATAGGCCGGATCGAGCGGCAGGTAAGCGCCCCCGGCTTTGAGAATCGCCAGCAGTCCGACCACCATGTTCAAACCGCGTTCGACGCAAATCGCCACCACGGCATCCGGCTTAACGCCCATTTCGCGCAGATAATGGGCCAAGCGGTTGGCTTGAGTATTCAGTTCGCATAGCTCAGTCGGCTGTTTTCATACACCAGCGCGATTGCTTGCGGCATTGCTTCGACTTGCGCTTCGAATAATTCGTGTAGGCATTTATCGGCGGGGAACGCCGCCGCTGTGTCATTCCACTCGACCACCAGTTGCCGTCGCTCGGTTTCGGTTAGCAACGGCAATTCGGACAAGCGGGCGTCCGGATCGGCGACAATGCCTTCAAGCAGGGTTTGAAAGTGTCCGGTCAGGCGCTCAATGGTCGCGCGCTCGAACAAGTCGGTTGCGTATCGCACCGTGCCGTTTAGGCCGCAAGACGTTTCCGAGAAGGTGAAAGCCAGATCGAAGGCGGCTGCTTCAGTCTCTTTCGGGAAAAAGTCCGCAAGGCTGTCGTTTGACGGTTGCTGAGCATCAAGGCTATTGTCAAGCGCGAACAAAACCTGACACAGTGGATGATTAAAATCGGGTTGCGGGTTAAGCGCTTGTTGATGGCTATAAGCGCCAAGCGTGAGGTCGCGCACTTGCGCCAGCAATGCGCGAAAACGCGGGTTATCGGCAAGGTTGGTGCGCAACACTAGGAGCTTGGGGGCGGAGCCGGGCAAGCTCTTGATGTTGCTCGGCGTACCGAGCGCAATGTCGTCCTGGCCGGTGTAGCGGTGCAACAGCACGTGCAAGGCTGCCGCCAAAGTCATGAACAAGGTTACGCCTTCGCGCCGAGTTAAGGTTCCGATGGTTTCGGTCAAAGCCGGGGGCAGTCTGAACGGCTGCGTTTTTGCCGGGTGTAAGGACCGGGCCGGGCGCGGTTTATCGGTGGGTAATTCCAATCTCGGCATCTCTGCCGACTGTTTATTCCGGTAATTTTGCGAAGGTTCCGGCGGCTTGATGATGTCCGGTCTTAGCTTCGCTGATTCTAGGAGCTGTTCAGCGACCGACCGTTGAGGCGGTTCCGGTAATGTAATAGATTGATCAGGTAAGCTCATTTTCATCTTTCCTCGAATAAGAGTTTGCTTCATATTTGCAGTCTGGAAGGCTGCCCGATGACTCATCTTAAACACAGCATCTTGTGCTTAATGAAAATACAAAACTGTATCCGGAGCGCGGCAACGCTAGTCAACCCGGAGTAGCACGCGGACGACACTGATCACACGGATAAGTGATGAAAACTTCGCGTCAATCATCGTTCATGGCCTTATCCATACAGGCGGTTATTTTTGCCGCCAGCGTTTGGACATGAGGCTCTCGGCACATATAAAAATGCTGTCCGGACACCTGCTGAACATCTAACTTGTCGCCTAGCAGTTTTTTCCATTCGCGTTCCGGAGGCGTCAGGGTGAAAAACAGGCTCTCCTGCTCGGAAGCTTGAAACAAGGTGACGCGGCCCGGATAACTGTCCGCTTGATAACCGTTGGCGCAGGTGGTGTCGGGTGTTGAGGTATAAACGTGCGGCCAGAAATCAGTGCCGTATTGATCCAGTGTCATCCAGTCATTGATTTTAGTTTTAGCCTTGTTCATCAGTTCGCGCGGGCCCTGGCTTAGAAACTTCCGGATAATTCGGGTTAAAGGCAGTATCCGCTGCTCTTCTGTCAGGTGAGTGTCCAGCAAGCCCAGCAAGTTGACTCGATGGCCGTTAGCCGATAATTGTTGGGCCATTTCATAAGCAATCATGCCGCCGAAAGAAAATCCGATCAAATAATACGGGCCCTGGGGCTGTACCAGCCGCATCTCGCCGATGTAGTGGCGGGCCACGTCTTTCAAGGGCGGCAAAGTGACCGGATGGTCGTTACTTTCGCCCGCCATGCCGTAGCGCAGGAAATACAGGGGCTGATTCCGGCCCAGATGCCGAGGCAGATCCAGCAGGGTGATGGTGTGAATCGCAAACAGCGGCGGGCGCGAACCTTGCATCTGGATGGGAACCACCGAATACCAGAACGGTTGTTGAGCGCCGGAGGAGATGATGAGGCCCAATTCTGCAATTGTCGGCGCTTGGTAAACGACGCCCAGCACTAAATCGGTATTAAGCTGTTTATTCACCTCGGCAACCATTTTAACCGCTAACAGAGAATGCCCGCCCAAGGCGAAGAAGTTGTCGTGAATGCCAATCCGGTCCAGTTTTAAAACCCGGATCCAGATGTCGGTCAGCTGTTGCTCCAGAGGATTACGCGGGGCAGTGAATTCCGCATCCGGAACCCGGCAATTGGCATCGGGTTTGGCTAGGGCCTTACGATCCAACTTGCCATTGGGCGTGAGCGGCAGCGCATCGATAAACATGAAGGCCGAAGGCAGCATGAACTCCGGCAGCTTCGGCTTCAGGAACTCCCGAAGCTCGGAAATGCTCGGGACGGCAGTGCCTTGAGGCACCAGATAAGCAACCAGCCGCTTGTCCGAGCCGCTGTCTTCGTAGGTCAGCACGGCGACTTCCCGTACCGCCGGATGTTCCGCCAACTTGGTTTCAATATCGCCCAGCTCGATACGGAAGCCGCGGATTTTGACCTGAAAGTCGTTACGGCCAAGAAATTCAATAGTGCCGTCGGCCAGCCATCGCGCCAAGTCGCCGGTTTTATACATCCGCGCCTTGGCTTTGGCCGCGAACGGATCGCTTATAAAACGTTCCGCAGTCAGTTCCGGCCGGTTCAGATAGCCTCTCGCTATGCCGACGCCGCCGATGAAAAGTTCTCCGGCGACGCCGATAGGAACCGGTTGACGGTTGGCGTCGAGGATGTAAATAGACGTGTTGGCGATGGGGCGGCCGATGGCTTGCCAACTTAGCGCATTGGCGGTCGGCTCATGAATGGTCGCGTTGACCGTCGTTTCGGTCGGGCCGTAGGCGTTCAGCAGCTTGGGACGATAACTTTCGCGCTCGAACCAATCCGCTAATGCTTTGCTGCTGACGGCGTCGCCTCCGATGACGATGTGGCGGACAGTGCTGGGAATAACCGCCTGATGCTCTTGGGCCAATTGCTGCCAGAACAGGGTGGGGAGATTAACAATCGAGACCTCGTTGTTTTGGCATAGCGTCCAAAATGTGCTCGCGTCGCATAACCACTCGTCGGTACGGAGCACCAACGCGGCTCCCGAAAGCAAGGTAACGAAAATTTCCTCTACAGACACATCAAAGGCGATAGTGGCGAACTGTAGCATTCGATCCGTTGTCTCCATTTGATAACGCTTCTTCAGATCAGTGACCATGCTGCACAAGCCTTGATGCTCAAGCATGACTCCTTTGGGTATGCCGGTGGAGCCGGAGGTATAGATCAGGTAAGCCAAGTGTCTGGGGTTAAGTCCCAGCGCTTGGCGATCCGGGTTGGTGTCCGGCTGGTGAGCCCAAACCGGAAACACGGACTCCAGGTCGATCACCGGCAAGTTTTTCGCGCCGCCCGCGAACAGGCTTTCGAGCCGGTCTTGAGTCAGTACGGCGACCGGCGCGCTGTCTTCGAGCATGAAGGCCAGACGGTCTTGAGGATAAGCCGGATCGAGCGGTAGGTAAGCGGCTCCGGCTTTGAGAATCGCGAGAAGCCCGACTATCATATTCAGGCCGCGCTCGATGCAAATCGCCACCAAGGCATCCGGCTTAACGCCCAGTTCGCGCAGGTAATGGGCCAAGCGGTTGGCGCGGGCGTTCAGTTCGGCATAGCTGAGTCGGCTATTCTCATGGATCAGCGCTATCGCCTGTGGCGTCGCGGCGACCTGCGCCTCAAATAACTCATGGATACACATATCCGCCGGAAACGGGGCAGAGGTGTCGTTCCAATCCACCAACAGTTGCCGGCGCTCGGCTTCGGTTAACAACGGCAACTCGGACAAGCGGGCGTCCGGATCGGCGACGATGCCTTCAAGCAGGGTTTGAAAATGGCCGATCAGGCGCTCAATGGTCGCGCTCTCGAATAAGCCGGTCGCATACCGCACCGTGCCGCTTAAGCCGCAAGACGTTTCCGAGAAGGTGAAGGCCAGGTCGAAGTGGGCCGTTTCAGCCTCTTCCGGGAAAAAGTTAGCAAGGTTTTCGGTTGACGCTTGTGCAGCCTCAAGGCCGGTCTCAAGCGCGAACAGAACCTGACACAGCGGATAACGGTTGAGGTCGCGTTGCGGGCTAAGCGCCTCGGCTAATGTGTCCAACGGTATGTCTTGATGGGTATAAGCCCCGAGCGTGACTTCGCGCACTTGCGTCAGCAATGTGCGAAAACGCGGGTTATCGGCAAGGTTCGTGCGCAACACCAGGAGCTTGGGGGCGGAGCCGGGCAAGTTCGGTCCGTCGCTCGGCGTACCGATCGCAATGTCGTCTTGGCATGTGTAGCGGTGCAGCAGTACTTGCAAGACTGCGGCCAAGGTCACGAACAAGGTTACGCCTTCGTGCCGAGTTAAGGTTTTGATGGTTTCGGTCAAAGCCGGCGTCAGACTGAACGGCTGCGTTTTTGTTTGTTGTAAGGGCCGGGCCGGGCGCGGTTTATCGATGGGTAATTCCAGCGTTGGCATTTCCGCCAACTGCCGCTTCCAGTAATCCAGCGACGGTTCCAGCGGTTTGATGATTTTCGATCTTAGTTTTGCTGATTCTAGAAACTGTTCAGCGACCGCTCCTTGAGGCGGTTCCGGTAATTTAATAGATTGATCAGGCAAGATTATTTTCATATTTTCCTCAAATTAAGAGTTTGCTTCGTATGGCAGCCTCGAAGGCGGCCCGATAACTCATCTTAGGCACGGTATCTTGTGCTTAATGAAAATAAAAAAACTATATAGGGTATTTTTCAAAGGTAACCTCCTGAAGTATGTTCGGTTGGCAACAAAAAAGTGCTAAGGCGCTAAAGTCGATCGGATTTTGGTTGAAGAGGTGGTTTTTAGGAAATAAGTCTTTTCTTTATAACTCCTTACGTTAATCCATAAAGATCGCTTGGTGTTATATAGGAAGGTAGCGGCAAGATAGTGGGTTCAATTTTTTCAAACAATCAGTATGATTGCCGATCAAGTGAAAGCGCTATGGGATTGAATGTGAGATTTTTATTTATATAGAGTCCGGAATTAATATAGCGACGTAAAGTCTGGAGAGCGTCCGCTATCGTTCCCGCGCTCCGGAAACTGTGAAAGTATTATCAAAATGAGTTTAAAAACCTATTCACCACGAAGGCACGAAGATCACGAAGGAAAAATAATTGTTTAAACTCAATGCATTGAAAACTTCGTGTCCTTCGTGCCTTCGTGGTGAATGCTTTTGATTTTATTTAAAAACGAATACTTTTACAGTTTCTCCGGCGTGGGAACGCAGGAGAGCGGGAACGATAGCAGAGCCTCTCCCAGAGTAAGGCGTCAACCGTTCATGGATTTATCCATACAAGCTCTGATTTTCTCGGTCAAGGTTTGGACATGAGGTTCTTGGCATATATAAAAGTGCTGTCCGGGTACCTGCTGAACCTCCAGCCTGTCGCCCAACAGCTTTTTCCAGGCTTGCTCCGGGGGATCCAGAGTAAAAAACATGGACTCCCGCTCGGCAGCTTGAAACAGGGTGACACGGCCCGGATAAATGTCCGGTTGATAAGCACGGCGACATGTTATATCAGGCGCCGAGGTATAAATATGCGGCCAAAAATCGCTGCCGTATTTATTCGGCGCGATCAAGTCATTGACTTTAGTTTTGGCTTTTCTCACCAGTTTGCGCGGGTCTTGGCTCAGAACCTTCCGAATAATCCGGGTTAAAGGCAGTGTCTGTTGCTCATCCGTTAGGTGAGTGTCCAGTAATCCCACCCAATTCACTTGATGTCCACGCGCCAGTAATTGATAGGCCATCTCATAGGCAATCAAGCCGCCGAAGGAAAATCCGATCAAATGATAGGGACCTTCGGGCTGTATTTGTTGCATCTCGCTGATGTAGTGGCCGGCCACATCTTTCAAGGGCGGCAATTTGACGGGACGATCGCTGCTTTCGCCGGCCATGCCGTAGCGCAGGAAATACAGGGGCTGATCCTGGCCCAGATGCCGGGGTAAATCCAATAAGGTGATGGTATGGATCGCAAACAGCGGGGGGCGCGAACCTTGCGTTTGAATCGGTACTATCGAATACCAGGACGGCTGCTTGATACCGGATGAGATAATGAGGCTCAGCTGCTCAATGGTCGGCGACTGGTAAATCACGCCCAGCGCTAAATCGCTGGCGAAGCGTTTATTAATCTCGGCAATAACCTTGACCGCTAACAACGAATGCCCGCCCAAGGCAAAGAAATTGTCGTGAACGCCAATCCGCTCCAGCTTTAAAACTTCGGCCCAGAGTTCGGTTAATTGCCGCTCCAGAGGATTGCGCGGAGCGATAAATTTAGCCTCCGAAACTTGGAGGTTTAGGCCCGGTTCGGGCAGAGCCTTACGGTCCAGCTTGCCGTTGGGCGTAACCGGTAAGGCGGTCAGGAACATAAACGCCGAAGGCACCATAAAATCCGGCATTTTCTGTTTAAGGAAGTCCCGTAACTCGGCGATGCTGGGCACGGGGCCGTCTTTGGGCACCAAATAAGCCACCAACTGCTTGGCGCCGTCGCGTTTTTCCTGCGCCAACACGACGACTTCGCGAACGGCCGGGTGTTCGGCCAGCTTTGTTTCAATATCGCCCAACTCGATCCGAAAGCCCCGGATTTTGACTTGGAAGTCGTTTCGGCCCAAGAATTCAAGAGTGCCGTCGGCGAGCCATCGCGCCAAATCGCCGGTTTTATACATTCGCGCACCGGCTGCGTCCGCGAACGGATCGGCTAGAAAGCGCTCAGCCGTTAGTTCCGGTCGATTCAGATAGCCTCTTGCTATGCCGGCTCCGCCGATGAAAAGCTCTCCCGCTACGCCGATCGGAACCGGCCGGTTGTTGGCGTCGAGTATGTAAATACGGGTGTTGGCGGTGGGGCGGCCGATGGATTGCCAACTTAAGGAGTCAACTGACGGCTCATGACTGGTCGAATAGATGGTTGCCTCAGTAGGGCCGTAGCCGTTAAATAATTTAGGCCGGTAATTTTTGCGCTCAAACCAGGCCGCTAATACTTTGCTGCTGACCGCTTCGCCGCCTATGGTGATATGACGCACCGTAGCGGGGATGTCGAGGTGTTCTTCCTGGGCCAATTGTTGCCAGAAAAGAGTGGGCAGCGTGATGATCGACACCCTGTTTTTTTCACACAGGGTCCAGAATTTGTTGGCGCCGGCTATCCAGGTGTCGGTACGCAGCACTAATCCGGCGCCCAGCAGTAAAGCGCCGAAGATGTCTTGTATAGACATGTCGAAAGCGATAGCGGCGAATTGCAGAATTCGGTCTTCGGCACAGATGTGGTATCGGTTTTTGACGTCGGTGATCAGGTTGCATAGGTTTTTATGCTCGACCATCACGCCTTTGGGCTTCCCGGTGGAGCCTGAGGTGTAGATGACATACGCCAGATTGTCAGGGCTGAGTTCTACGCCGCTGTGATCGAGGTTGGTTTGCGGCCGATCGGACCATAGCGGAGACTTAGCTTCCAGATCAAGCAGCGGTAAGTCTTTGGCGATGCCTTCGAACAGGCTTTCAAGTCGGCCTTGGCTCAGCAAGGCCAGCGGCGCGCTGTCTTCGAGCATGAATTCCAAACGTTCCTTGGGATAGGCCGGGTCCAGCGGTACATAAGCGCCTCCGGCTTTAAGAATAGCCAGCAGCCCGATCACGATGTTCAGGCTGCGCTCGCCGCAAATGGCGACTACCCTATCCGGCTTAACGCCCAGTTCGCGGAGATAATGCGCTAATTGATTGGCTTGGGCATTCAGTTCGGCATAGCTCAGTTGCTTATCTTCATGGATGACCGCCACCGCCTGCGGCGTAGCCGCGGCCTGGGCTTCAAACAACTCGTGGATGCATTTATCTTTAGGAAATGAAACGGCGGTGTCATTCCAATCCACCAACAATTGCCGGCGTTCGGCTTCGCTCAGTAAGGGGAGGTCAGCTAGACGCGTCTCCGGCCGGTCGACGATGCCTTCAAGGAGAATGCGGAAATGGCCGATTAAGCGTTCTATGGTTGCGGCTTCGAACAAATCGGTGGCGTATTCCACTTGGCCTATCAGGCCCAGCGGCGTGTCCGAAACTTTAAAAGTAAGGTCGAGTCGAGTGATTCCGGTATGTTCCGACAGCGATTCCAAGCTGTTTTTAAGAGACCGGCGCTGATCGTCAAGGTTGTTTTGAAGTGCAAACATGACTTGGAATAACGGATGACGGCTGAGGTCGCGTTGTGGGCTGAGCGTTTCGACCAGTTTTTCAACGGGCGTATTATGATGGAGGTAAGCCTTAAGCATTACATCCTGCACCTGTGCCGGCAGTTTGCGAAAACTCGGGTTGCCTGAAAGATCCGTGCGCAACACTAGGGTGTTGGTAAACAAATCGTTGACGCCTTCATGCTCAGAACGGTACCGGCCTGCGCTTGAGATACCGATGACGATGTCGTCTTGACCGCTGTAGCGTTGCAACAGCACTTGGAAAGCGGTTGTCAGGGTTATGAACAGGCTTACGTCTTCGCGTTGACTCAACGCTTTCAGTCCCTCGGACAGGTCGAGCGGCAGGCTGAATTGCTGAGTTTTAGCGCGCCATGAGAGCGTCGCCGGACGTGGTCTGTCGGTGGGCAATTCCAGTGTGGGCGCATCCGCCAGTTGTAATTTCCAATAATCCAGCGTTGCCTTATTTATTTCCGGATTCGGCTCTGTCCATTCCGGCAACTGCCCAATTATCGGTTTTTGAGAGAACTCGGGTAATTCGATAGATGAATCAGATAAGCTCATTTTGATATTTCCCTAAAATTAAGAGTTTGTGTGATATTGCTATCTAGGCAATACAGTCCTTTTATAAGGCAACCCGCACTAAATAAACGAGACCATGAATCAACCCGGAATAGAACGCCGATAGCTCGGATGATACTGATCGACACGAATAAGCTACGGAACATCCGCGTTGCCTCGGCAATTGCTCTCATTAAGCCATAGGGACATGGCGAAAGCTTCCGCTCCTTAGCCATCCCTGTAGTTTGCAGGGAGCAAACTATCTACCTTTGCCTTCGTAAAGCGCCTACTTTCGGCGTCTACGTTCCATTGTATTTGTCGTTTGTTTTTTACAAGTTACCTAAGCCCTTACGTTAATCGGCAAAGGTCGGTTGGTGTTGTGTAAGTGCTTAGAATAGGGGGTTCGAGTTATCCGGACAATAAGCGCGATTACCTAGCGGAAGCCTTGTTATAGCTGGATGTCTTTACTGCGGATGATGAAAATGGGGGGTTATTTCAACGAAAATGCAGGTCTTCGAAAATCTACCCGAGCCATTGCTAAAACAACAAAGCGAGCGTCGATTGAGTGAGAGCCGATTGCTTTACCGGGCAAGCTTAATCAACGATTTAAAGTCGGCGGCACGGGTTTTTACCGGCGAAAGGGAGACGCGCCGGCGTTTAACCGTCGCGTAAATTTTTACGGCTTGCTTGGGTTAAGAGGCCCGAAACAAGCTATTAGCAATAGATGTTGTGGAAATAAAGAATGATGAAACATGTTTATGTTGCATCATCTGAAAGTAGGACGTGGGAACGGAAAGTAGATGATCTACAGTCACTATTCAGGTCGCTTATGTTAAATCTTAAAAGGCCGCCTGAAGGTTAACCCCGGCCGATTTTGTTTCGTAAGACCTTAACAAGTTGTTGGAATCGCGCTTCTCGTAGTTCAGAACGGGGCCGATACTGATGCTCTGCACGGGGTAATACAACAAGTTAAGGCCGACGTTGCTGACCTTGTCCTTGGTTTGATCGAAACCGGCAATACCGGTGTTGGAGCCGCCCAGGTTATATTGCTGTTCTTGATAGGACATCGGCAAGTCCAAGGTGATTTTGGGGGTGGCTTTCCAGTTGAGGTTAAACCACACGCCTTGGGTCAGGTAAAAGCTGGAAAACAGCGTGTCGGATTGGTTGATCAAGCGTCTTCCGGACAGTTCCAGCAGTGTTTTTTCGGAGGCTTGCCAATGCAGGTTAATTTGTGCGGTGATGTCGTCAAAATCGCGGAAGCTGTAGTGCTCATAGAACTGTTGCGTGTAGCCGACCAGCCCGTCGACACGGGTTTTACCGTTGGCATGCCAATCTCCGGTCACCGAATAGTTCATTCTGGTGTAGGCTGTATCCAGGGTGCTGCCTGGGGTTATTTGGCGTTCCGGGTATTGGCCGTCGGTTCCGAGTACGCGCAGGCCCCAAATGCTGCCGGTAGGGCTTAAGTACTGTAGATTAAGTTCGGCGTTATTTTCAATATTGTTGCTGGCTTCCCGAGCCGCGCTGTCAAACTGATTCTCTGTCCTAAACCAGCCCAGCTTAATTTTGCCGTTGGGATGAAACAGGTAACCGCCTTCGGCAAAGGCGCGTTGAGTATTGACCAGGTTGCCTACCAGACTGTTCAATTGACCAAAAGTGCTTAATGTTTGAGCATTGCTGTAACCGATTTGACCATCCAGATTGTTGCCCAGTTGCCAGTTCCATTGAGCTTGAGTGTCCCAACCGGTGTAATTCAAGGTGGTAAAGTTTTGGAACCAGTTTTGGTTGACGTTGGCTTTGACCACGACATGCTGTCTGCCGATTATCCAATCCATATCGAATCCGGCTTTAGCCTGTTTAATAAAATCGCTTTTGTCGCTATGGTCTGGAATAGGAGCGCTATGGTCGGATTGACGTAAAAAATTGTTATCGTACAGCAAGGTAGTGGAAACGTAGGGCTTGAAGGTATCGTCCGGAGAGGCTACGGCATGGCTTTTAGTCGCTAGTCCGCCGCCTGCCAGTAATAAGAAACAGGTCAATAAGTATCGATTTTTCGCGGCATTATTTTTTTGCCGCAGTGCAAATAGTTCAAACATAACAACACCATTGTCTATATCGCTAGGGACAAGCCGTTAAGGCTTTATCGGCTGCATTATCCTTGTCTTTGTCGCTACCTTACCCAGCAACATTTTTATAATGTTTTGTGTTTGACAAATAACTCGGCCTGTACCGGCTAGTATAACTTAATTTTTAGGTTAGGAGCGTTTATCGATGAGTTAGGAGATAATTTTAATGTAGATATTTTTTATAAATCAATAAGATATTGGGTATTTTATATAAACATTCGAGTGCTCGTGTAAATTGCCGCCTAACATTCTTATTATAAGCAGGAGCATCCACTTTAAGACGTATGTTGGCTTAGCGGAATCGAAGTCTTTGTTCAGGTTAAGGTAACTCGTAATAATACATCCCCCGCAGCTATCGTTCCCACGCTCCGGCGCTCGTCTTTATACACAAGTCTGTTCAAGACGGGACGTAGGCCGGAATAAGCCCGCCCGGCGATAGCCAGGGTGGGCGTTTCCGGCACGCCCAAGCCTCGGAATGCCGGAAACGCCGGTCCTGCGCTAAAGCGCGGACTGGCTTATTCCGGCCTACATCGAGATGTGTATAACGATGAGCGCTCCGGCGTGGGAATACGCTCCAGCGTCCCGCAACGCTGGAGCGTTGCAGACTGAATTCCCACGCCGGAGCGTGGGAACTATAAAAACTATAAAAAGTATTATCCAACTCAGATTAAAAGCCTATTCACCACGAAGGATACGAAGAAAATAATTGTTTTAACTCAACCTATTGAAAATTTCGTGTCCTTCGTGCCTTCGTGGTGAATGCTTTTTGCTTTTGTCCTAAAACGCATACTTCGATTATTTTTCAAAAAATTTTATCTAGTCATCATTACCAGCGTTTTATTTACCAAGAAGTTATTAAAAGTCCGTTAATACAACCCCCAGGCACTGACTCCCCGTTTCCTGTAACGCGTCTTTTAACATCTGTAAGTCATTTATCCGGGTTTTGTGTTGTCTTGCGACTAAAAGAGCGCCGCCGCAATTTGAGGAGATAATCTGCGCATCAATACCCAGTTCTGCCGAGGGCGTGTCGATCAGGATGACGTCAAATTGTGTTTGCAATTGGTGCAGGCATTTTTTTAAGTTTCGGCTGATCAATTCAACCGGATTGGGCGGCACGGTACCCGCCGGTAAAATCGATAAATCCCGGAACGCAGGAATTCGGGTGATAGCCGTTAAGTCGGCGCGTCCGGCCAGTACGTCCGCTAAGCCGTAAATGCTTTGCAGCTTAAATAAAGTATGTTGCCGCGGTTGCCGCAGATCGGCGTCGATTAACAAGGTGCGCTCGCCAAGCTGGGAAAAAACAATCGCCAAATTGGCTGCCATCAGGCTGCGGCCCTCGCCGCGGCTGGGGCTGATCAAGGTCAAGGTTTTATGGACATCGGTAAACCAGCGCAGCATCAATTGTCCTCGCACTGCCCGCAACGCTTCCACTTGCGCGCTCATGGGCCGGTATGCGGCGACCAGCTCCGGGCTGAAGCTTTCTTCGGTTGTACTCAGGAACGGAAAATCGAATTGGTACGATAAGGCTTTTTGTATGTCGTCATCATTGACCAAGCCCAACGCTTTTGCTGCGTCGCCGAAGAGCATGCCGTTCTGTTTTTGTAAGGCGATAATGCATTCAGTGTCACGGGCAGTGATTTTTCCGGCATCCAATAATAGATCCCCCATTGAGGCGGTATTTTCTATTTTGATTATGTTATTGGATATTTTGTTGCTCATTATAGTTTCCGTTGCGCTCATCATGCATTACCTCGGTTACTGGAGCCGTCACTGGGGCTGTCAAAGTGAGACAGTTGAGCGGCTCTGTTTAACTTAGTGGCGGTCGGGATGGAAACGACGGCGAAAACAGGCACAGCCAGCAGCTCCGAAATATCAAAAGCAGAGCGCACCCGGCGATCCATTAATTCTCTCAATAACGCCGAGCCTACCCCTAGCATGCCTCCCAGAAAAACCGACAAAATCACGTTGATCATTACTTTGGGTTTAGCGGGCTTTTGCGGCGGAACGGCGGGATTGAGCACAGCGGTATTGGTTTGCCGCATTTCGCTTTCCATACGGCTTTGTACCGCTCGTTGCAGGGCGGCGTCGTAGATTCGCTGTGCGTTTTCCACTTCACGGTTAAGCACTTTTATTTCATCATGCTGTTGTTTTAGCTTTAACACTTTGTCTTTTTGTTCAGCCATGGCCTTGGCGATGATTTTGTCGCGTTGGTTGGAAGAATCGACTCCGCTGGCGATGCTGCCTAATATCATTTTGGTTTCGGACTGCACTTTTCGCTGCAAGCTGTCGACTTCGGCTTTGGCTTGTTTATATTGCGGATGATTGACATCAAGGCTTCTGGACACTTCGGCGAACTTGGCTTCCGCTTTGGCTAATTCGGATTTCAGCGACTGAATCAACGAATTGCCCAATACTTCCTGTAACGAATCGGACGAACCGCTTCGGTTGATAGTCGCTGTCAGTATATCTTTTCGGGATTGTAATTCGCTCGTGTGTACCTGATTGTCGACCAACTGCTTGGATAGATCGCTCAGGCGGGACGCCTCAAGGTCGAGGCGCTCATCGGGCGCGACAATGCCGTGTTCTTGCTGATAGCTGGACAGTACCGATTGCGCACGCTCAAGATTATCCCGTAACGAAGCCATCTGCGAATCGAACCAGTCCGCGCTCAATTTGGCCGGTTGTGCCTGCAATTCGATGCTGGTTTGTATATAAGCATCGGCAAACGCATTCGCTATATCCGTGGCCACCTGTGGATCGGTAAACGTAAAATCGACCTGCATCACGCTGCTTTCGCGTGAAGGCTTGACTTCCAGTTGCTCCAGCAGTGAATCTGCAATCCAGTCCTTAATGTCGCCGATGCTTTTGGCTTTGGCAAAGTCTTCCTGCATTTTCGGGTCTTCGCTCAGTTTTAGCTTTTCAACTACCTTGCGCGCCACATTATGGCTGCTGATCACGTCAACTTGCGTCGCTATATAGCCCGGCAGCAGTTGTACCGGTAACGTTAGACCGGTCACAGGATCGACGCTGCGTTGATCAACTACAATCGAGGTCGTGGCGACATATTGTTTAGGCAGAGACAGGCTGACTACCAGAGTTGTGATGACCGTCACCATCAATACTGACAGCACAATCGCTCTATGCGACAGCAAGATATTAATAAATTGATGAAAGTTCATAATGGTCCATTGCGTTATTGGCTCAATCCGAGCACTCGATAAGAGGAAGACCTGGCATCCCGGTGTTCAAGGTAATCCGTAAAAATAAACGGTAAATTATCCGAGTTCTATTTTGGTTTGGGTAACTCGCAATAAATCCCCTCAGCTATTGTTTCCACGCCGGAGAGACTGTGAAAGTATTCGTTTTAGAACAAAATCAAAAGCATTCACCACGAAGGACACGAAGTTTTTAATACATTGAGTTTAAATAATTATTTTTCCTTCATGATCTTCGTGTCCTTCGTGGTGAAGAGGTTTTTTAAACTCATTTTGATAATACTTTCACAGTCTCCGGAGCGTGGGAACGATTCGGGTCTGCGGGCTATTTATTGCGGGCTGCCTTGATCAATTGACTTGCAGCTTTCTCAAGGTTAAAACCAACGTTCGCCCACATAAATGACATCGTCTTTTAATACCGGATCAGCCAACTCCACGTCAGTTTCCTGTAGCGCGCCGTTTTCGGTTTTCCGTTTGACCACGATACCGTTGTCAGTGCCGCGCAAAGTCAAACCGCCGCCGATTGACAAGGCTTTCAGCACGGACGTTTGCGGCTCGATAGGATAGCCGCCCGGATGCTGCACCTCGCCGTAGATATAGAACATAGGCGCTTTGGGCACATAGACCTGATCGCCTTGCTGCATTTTAAAAGGGGTGGTGCCGCTCTGATCTTCCAAGTAAGCGCGTAAATTAAGCTCATGCTTTTGCGGCTTGCCGTCGACAATGCGGGTTACCACGGCCTTATGATCGCCCAGTGGCGCAATGCCTTCAGCCATCGCAATCAAATCGACGATTGAACTATTGGAGTCCAAAGGATAGCGCCCCGGTCTATTGACATAGCCCAGTACCGACACCTGTTGGCTGATATGCTCGGCTATGGTCACAGTGACCTGGGCATCATGAATAAAGCCGCCTTCGATCAAACGAACCGCAATCGCTTCTTCAAGCTCCATGCTGGATTTGCCGCCCGCCACGATCTCGCCGATCAGCGGAAAGGTAATTTTGCCATCGGCCGAAACACGGGATTCGGTTTTTAAATCCTCGTAGCCGAACACGGAGATACGCAACAGATCGTCCGGGCCGATATTATAGGCCGCCATAGTTTGCGGAACAGGCGACAACAGTAAAACCATCAGCAATAGATAGCGTTTATAAAACCAGTGAAATTTAACATTAGTAAGCATTTTTATCCTTTATGACCACGTTGATAGTTTTAAATATGATCAATAAATCGAGAAATAATGACCAGTTGCGCAGGTAATCGAGATCGTAGTCAATCCGGGCCTGCATTTTTTCCAGCGTTTCGGTTTCGCCGCGAAAACCGTTGACTTGTGCCCAGCCGGTAAAGCCGGGTTTGACCTAATGCCGGATCATGTAACCTTTGATCAGGCTGCGGTACATTTCGTTATGGCTGATGGCATGCGGCCTTGGCCCGACAATACTCATGCGTCCCTGCAACACATTGATAAACTGCGGCAGTTCATCCAGCGATGTTTTCCGTAAGAAACTGCCGAACGGCGTGATTCTGGGGTCGTTTCGGGTTGCCTGATTAATCTCGCCGTCATCTTCCATGACCGTCATGCTGCGAAATTTATAAACTACAATATCCTTGCCGTCTAAACCGTAACGACGCTGTTTAAACAGCACCGGGCCGCTTGAGCTGAGCTTTACGCCGATAGCAATCAGTAGCATCAATGGCGCGATCAACAGCAAAATGGCCAGCGTTAACAGCACATCGCTGATCCGTTTAATAAGGTTATTGACTCCCACAAACGGGCTTTCGCAGACCGCCACTATCGGAATGCCGTTGATAGTGCTGATGTTGGCCTGAATCAAATCGAATGAAACGATATCCGGCGGTACAAAGTAAATCGATGCGGTGGTATCGCGTAACTCATCCATTAACGCCATAATCCGCGGCTGCGCGGATAACGGTAAAGCGATGTAAATATGCTGAACGTTATAGGTTTTAACGAATTCGGCCGTCGATGCAATCTTGCCCAACAGCGTCTCCGGCGGGTGTTGATTGTCTTCCGGCAAACGTTCCGACCAACGGTCATCGAAAAAACCCATACAGCCCACTCTTAGCAGCGGATTCTGTTTAAATTGATGGGTTAATTTGCGGCTTAAATCGCTCAGTCCGACGATCACGGCGCGGGACTTTTTACCTTTAGTGAATGACCAGTGCTGCAACGCTAAGCCGGCCATGGGGTTTTTCCAAAAGGTGCTGTTGGATTCAAAATCTATGCTATTAATCATATATTTCTATATCCTGAAAATGAGGGGAGAAGATAACAAGTGCGTTCAGATTATAGAAAAAAGAGTATTCGGACAATTAGTACATATACCTAAGTAAATCATACTATTAGTGATATTTTTTCGGGTGTGCTGAGGCCGGTTATTGGCTAAAATGCTGGGCAGTGTTAAGAAGCCTGGGTAAGGCTAAACCGGAACCGGTCTCTTACTATGTGCTCAGTGTCCCGTGTACGGGAAAACTGCATAAACAGTAAAAATGCTTGTTTTTTAGGGTTTTATTTATTTGATTTTATTTGTATTTTAAAATATTGAGAATTACAGCTCTTGCTTCATGTAAAAATATTCAATAAAATTACATCCAGATTAAGCCGACTGGAAATGCTGAGCCGTTTTAATCGACACATGGATGAACAAGGCGCCAATGGGAGGGTGCATTTCCGGTGTTGCCCAACACTTGAATTATGAGCTTATTTTTCTTGACAATATTGCTCTATGGTAAAGAAATAACAAAACAAGCAATTGTTTTTGTTGAGTATTTTTCATTGGCTGTATTTATTGAGTTTGCATATCAAATAATTAGCTTTAATGCCATTCAAAGCTAAAACTCATCCATTATGCTTAGATGTATTTGCTTTTAAAGGCAAAGCGACTGAGCCGCTATCAAGCTAAGTTTCCATTTCATAAAAAACAAACTGCTTCAGGCGTTATAAATGCTTCGTAATATGTTTGTTTCACACCGGAAAGCCGATTATTCATATAGATTCCGGTAAAGACCAATCTTAATAACCATAAATTGATTTGTTACCTAGCTTGAATTGTCGGCGTTATGCACTTATCAAAAGCCGGAGAATTGGCTACACAACGTCAAGGACGGCACTTCATCAATTTATTTATAAAACTATAAGCGAGAAAATTATGACAACACCAACACCAACACCAACACCCATTACAATTAATACAACCGGTGCAAATGCTTCACTGGATTATAGTACAGCGACAAATAGTTATAATGTCACTTTAACAGGCACCGGAAACGATACCGTAACCGGCTCCCAATATAATGATAGTATTAAGGGCGGCGATGGAGCGGACCTTTTAAAGGGGGGGCCTGGTGGAAATGACACTTTATCTGGTGGTTATGGAAATGATACTTTGGATGGAGGTATAGGGGATGATTATCTAAGTGGAGACTATGGTGATGATGTTTTAACTGACGGCTATGGCAATGACACTTTATCTGGAGGAATGGGTTCCGATACCTTATCGGGCGGCTTGGGGAATGATAGCTTGTCAGGAGGCTCGGGATATGATTCTTTATCGGGTGGGGATGGTATGGACACCCTGAATGGAGGCACAGAAAACGATACGCTTAACGGAGGATTGGCTGATGATTCACTGGTCGGCGGTGATGGAGCTGATTACTTATTAGGCGAGGATGGAAGTGACAGTCTGACGGGAGATTCGGAAAATGATACGTTGAACGGCGGATCGGGTAATGATACGCTGTCTGGAGGTACGGGAGAAGATTCTTTAGTAGGCGGGGTTGGGGATGACATTCTGAATGGAGATTCGGGGGGTGATACGTTGAATGGTGGATTGGGTAATGATTCACTGACCGGAGGTTTTGGAAATGATTCCTTACTTGGAGGGGATGGGAATGACACACTGAAGGGGGATTGGGAAAGCGATATGTTGAATGGCGGATTGGGCAATGATTCTCTTTATGGCGGTACTGAAGATGATCTCTATATTCATTCTAAAAACAGCGGACTTGACTATATCTATGAAACAGCGGGTCAAGACAGACTGAATTTCACTGGCGTTTCTATTAACGATCTTGCACTTGGTAGCATTCTGAACAGCACTGATATTTATATATCAACTCGCGCTGATTTTGCCGATGGCGATGTTAGTGACGGCGTCAGAATATCTTTATATTCATATTCATCTCCGTATATCACGACTGATTATAAGATTGAACTCCTTGCCGGTTCGGAAGGTACAACTAAGTTAGTGGCGTCTATGCCGTTTGAATATACTTTAGATCATTAATCTACCCTTATTCACGTGAGTTAAATCCCCCTGTCAGTGTTTTTTAACCGTATTTATTTTAGGATATTTCCCATGAAATCGTATTTCTTAAAAATTGCCGTATTATTTATCGTTCCTGTATCCATCAGCTTAGCTGCGGCAACTTGCAATATTGCTAGCATCAAAGGACGTTACGCGTACTTGGTTTATGGAACTCAACGCCCTGCCGAGTCTTTTAATGCTGTTGGCACGACTATATTTGATGGAAACGGCCATTTTACGAGCTCGGGATCATCGGTTTTAAATGATGTGCCATCGGAATATACGTCAGCGGGCGATTATCTTGTATTTAAAGATTGCAGTGTAAGAATTAACGAAACTCTTTCAGACACCGGATCAAATCTACAATTTGGCGTACTTGCCAATGGCGGCAAAAAGATCTTTGCCGTATCCAGGGAACCGGGGAAAAATTTCTCGCTTATCTACGAAAAGCAGTAATTTTGTGCCGGTTTACAGTCTCTCCGCTTTGTGAACCGGCGTTCACTAAAATCCTTAACTTAATGGTAGTGGCGCTGTAGCGCTGACAATAAAGCAAGAATAGAACGCGGATGGTTAACAAGGGAAGCCGTGTTTATCACCCGCGTTCGTTATGCAAACTTTTAGGGCGATAATTGCGCAACACCGTTTATCTGACGCCGCTGTTTAATCGCCTGCGCCAATTGATGCACCGCCATCGCGTATTTGTCGCTGTTATTGTATTTTTTGATCACCTTGAAATTGGGGTGGACGCGCCAATATTCGTTGCCTCCGCTTGCGCTCAGCTCAATAGTTGAGGTATCGCGGCTGCCTTTGGTCTGTTCGGCGACTTGCATGTTGTTTTGCCAGCCGTTGCGCGAAAAGTAATGCGCTACGCTACCGATTGCATCGCACTGATTCCATAAATCACGGTGTCCGTCGTTGTTAAAATCGACCGCCAGCGTGCGAAAACTGCTGGGCATGAATTGACCTAAACCCATGGCTCCGGCCCATGATCCTACCGGTTTAAGCGGTTCATAGCCTTCTTCGCGCGTCATCAGCAAGAAATTTTCCAGTTCCGAAGTAAAAAACTTGGCGCGTCGTTGGGTGTCGAAGGCCAGCGTGGTTAAGGCGTCGAGAATGCGGGTTTTGCCGATATTGCGGCCAAAAAAAGTTTCCACGCCGATAATCGCAACAATATATTCGGGGTTGACACCGTAAGTCTCGCTGGCTTTTTGGATGGAATCAGCATTGTTGTTCCAAAAAGCGGCGCCGTTATTAATATGGGCCTCGGTAATAAATTGTTGGCGGTAGCGCGTCCAGCCTCCGACCTTGGGCTGAACCGGTTTGGGGCCGTGGTATTGAGGTGCGTTTTCCAGGCGAATAACATAATCCAGGCGCTGGGCTTTGGAAAATAAGCCGTTTAAATAGCTTTCCGAAAATTTGTGTTCAAGCACCATGTGCCGGATAAAATTCTGTAAGGGTAACGAGTTAGCGTAAGTCCCTGTTAAGGTTTGTGCTTGATGATAGTCGGGAGAATAGTCGTAAAGACGATCAGGGACAGGAGTCGTGACTGCATTGACATGCGGAGTATCGGTTTGAACTGTCGGGTTGCTTGCGCATCCGGTCAGGGCCAGTGCTAAGGCCAGTTTGAATAAGCGTTTATAGCCTTTATTTTTCACAGTTGTCTCTTTGTTATTAAAGCGTACTAAAATTGATACGGAAATTGTTATTGGTAACTTCTCATTAACCCGGTAAACTCATAAAAGCCGGATTAAAAAATCTAGAAAATTCACCACGAAGGCACGAAGAACACGAAGTTTTTATTTCTTCGTGCCTTCGTGGTGAGTAAAAAAATTTTAAAACACCCGCCTGTGATTAATAAAAAATCGCCTTGTACTGCATCACGCGTTTGTTTTCTTACTTCATTTTCATCTTTAAGCCGGCACTGCAAAAAAACACTTGATCGCAATGACGGCCCATTAATTGGGCGGCTTTGCCGGATAGGTCGACAAATTGCCGGGCCAAACGATTGTCGGCGATAACGCCCAAGCCGACTTCATTATGCACCAGCACCATGTCACCGGGTAACTGTAGCACTGCTTCCAGTTCTTGCAAGATATGAGCTTCGGAAATGTGGTGGTAAAGCTGATTATTCAGCCACATCGATACGCATTCGATTAACACCGGTCCTGGGCAGATTGACAAGGCCTCAAACAGCTTGACCGGTTCTTCCAGGGTTACGAACAAATCCTGACGGCGTTGCTGATGGATAAGGATGCGCGCCTGCATTTCGTCATCGAAAAACTCGGTGGTTGCCAGATAGTAAGGCTTAGCGGTTGTTGCTCGCTCTAAAATATAGGCTTCCGCCAACCGGGATTTACCGCTTTTGATGCCGCCTATGAACAATGTTTTCATGACAGTAAGGCTCCGGTTATCAATAGCGTTAGTACGGCCCGGTTAATGGCTGTTTTCATGTGCAAGGCTTGGCTTAATGTGGACTTGTCCAGTGGGTTAATCGGCAAGCCCAGCGTCGGTTTATGTTTGATTTGGCCGTGATAACTGGCGTCGCCGCCCAAGGCAACGCCCAAAGCACCGGCCATGGCGGCAATGGGATAACCGGCATTGGGACTTTCCAGTTTATTGCCGTCGCGGCATAAGCATTGCCATGCGCGCCGTTTATCCGCAGCCAATACAACCATCAGCAGCGCCGTCAGCCGGGCAGGGATGAAGTTGGCTATATCGTCGACGATGGCTGCGGTTTTACCGAAATAAAAGTAACGGTCGGTTTTATAGGCAATCATTGAGTCTAAGGTGTTGATAGCTTTATAGACGGCAATTCCCGGCAAGCCGAACAGCAGCAGGTAAAATAACGGTGCAATAACGCCGTCGCTAAGATTTTCCGCCCACGTTTCCAGTCCGGCTTTATAAATTTCGGTTTCGGTCATATTTTCGGTATCGCGGCTGACCAGATAACTTAAGGCCTGTTTGGGCTGTTCGGTAGTGAGCAAGGCGGCGACGCTTTTGTGTAACATATTCATGGCCAGGCCGGTCGAGGCAAGTGTCGCTAAAACCAACAGCGACAGCCCGCTCGGCAACAATCCGCATAGATAAACCAGGGTCGTGCTGATCAATAAGGTCAGCGTGATTAAGCCGGTGACCAACAACGCGCCGGGTAAAATTCGGTTGCTGTAAAACCGCCGTTCAAACGCATTAATAAAATCGCCCATTAGGACCACCGGGTGTTTACAGGGAAATTCGCCCAAAACCATATCGATAAGATAGGCTAAGGCCGCTAATTGAAAAAACATCGTAATTACTCAGCAGTTAGAAAAAATGGCACAGGGATGCCAAAAGCCGGTGTTTATAGAGTAAGCCCAATCTGTATCATCAATGCAATCCTGAATCGAATTTAATTAATGCTTATAAAACAGCACCAGCATAAAAATAGCAGTCACCAGGATATAGAACCCTATGTTATAGGCAAGATAGACTTTCCATAAACTCAACCCGGAATGGTAGCCCGATCGTAAAATAGGGCTTTTCTGCCTGAAATCATACATCTTTCTTTTGCCGGTATCGGATAGCACCTTATAAGCCTGATTGATTTCATCGAGCTTTTTGGGGGAACCCCGGTATTTCTTAACAAGGGCTTGGTAAGCAATATTAATAATCTGAGCGTCAACGTAGCTCTGCACGCCCAAGATTCGGTAAAAATCTAGGCTGGTTTCAAACGTCTGACCATTCTTTGCCCTTAAAGAAGGGTCTGATAGATGTTGATAAGCTTCATTAATCTCCGACATCATACGATTGGCCCGGTCTTTTTCTTCAAGCCATTTGTCGGGATGGTAGCGATGCGCAAGCTGCTTGAAGACGGCACGGATGACCACGTCTTCAGCGTTGCTGGTTAGACCTAAAATACGGTAGTAATCCTTAGCCATGAGAGAGTGTTTTGAGAAGCGGGACAATATATCGGGAAAGAAACCCTACTTAATGCGCCGGTGGTTCTCGAAAAATTGAATTATAAGGAAAACATTTTGAGATTATGACGAAAGCAACAGCTGAATCAAAGCGTTTACTTGACTGTCTTGGACGGGCTCGAACCACATCGACCTAGCCGGAGCGAATAAGGCGACATCCGTTAATAAAGCTTGGGAGCAGCCGGGTATAAAGAATGTTGGCGCTTCACTCCCGATTGGGCCGAATATGGTGTCGGTGCGGATAATTTGTGTGCTGCGGAGCGGCTTATGGGTAATCAATGATCACCGCGATTGATATTGTGTTGGTGCTCAATACCTTCGGTTAAATTATAACCTCCGTCATTGAATAGATCGCCGGTAAAAAACAACCGCATGTCTATGATCCAGGCAATTCTTTTTAGCTTATTGTTTTTTATAATAATGGCTGAAAGTTTCTGATCGTTATTAATGATCTGATCGACAACTGTTTTGGGGTTAGTAGGGTCTTCTTTTAGCGCACCGGACACGATTCGCTGAGCGGCTCCCATTGTCAGCACGGGGTGCGCAATAGGTAGCTCGGCGTTTTTATCATTTTTAAGCGACTCCGCGTTAAAGTAACCGATATCATAGACAAGCTTAAACATCAGACCGATTATAAGCACGCCACCGTAAACAGAAAGGCCGATTTTTAGTCGTCTTCTGACGCGGGGATTCGATAGTTTTTTTATAATAACGCGGATTTTCATATTCATTTTTTGGGTGGCTGTCTGCTTCTAGCTGACAAGCAATTGTCCTGTTTGGCAATAAAAAACTTTTGCTTGCTTATTTACTCATTGAAACTCTCATTCGTCCAAGTCATTAAGGAAGAAGGCAATGACTACGACTATTTTCGAAAATAATGCCGGATTGCGCTCGGCATCGCAGGCAATGCGTCGAACTAATCCGGTATTAGCGGCCCGGCAAATTCCGCATCCATTATTCGATTCGCTTTCCGTATCAATAGGGCGTAAGTCTCCGCGGGAGTATCGCCGTGATGATCCTGTTCCAACCGAGCGGCGCCCGTTTGGTAATTTAGGCTGTAGAGACCGAACCGGGGGGTATAAGTACCCCATTCGTAGTTATCGAACAACGACCAATGCAGATAGCCGATCAACGGTATTTTATCGCGTACTATGCGGATGACTTCCTCGATATGCAGGCGCAGAAATTCACTGCGGCTGACGTTGTCGCGACGATGGGAATATTTATTGTCGCGGCGTCGGCGCAGGGCCATGCCGTTTTCGGCGATGACTAGGGGGCGGCCGGGAAACTCGTCCGCATAGTAACGGCAGAAGAAATACAGTCCGCGCGGTAGAACCGTCCAGTCCCACCATTTGCTTGTGATGGAGCTCATAATCCAGGCCCTCAGGGATTCGTTCTTGAACTCGTGATCCCAACATACCGGTGGGCGAAAGGTGTGTGCCGAGAACGGATCGTAATAATCAATAGCTATATAATCGAGCAGTTGGTTTTCCGGTACATTAGTCAGAGCCGACAGCAAGCAGGGCAAATGGCCAACGTCGAAGCAGCGCATGCCTAAGTAATGGCTAAGGTTTCGTATGCCGACGCCAATCAGCGAGGCGAAGTCTTTGCGTAGCGGTATCGCGGCATTGGTCAGCTCGTCTTTGAATGCTGTTGCCCGATTGCGAATATGGGCGTTTATCGTCATGGGTTCGATCTGTTTTTCCCGCAAACTCAGCAGGTCGAGCAGTACTTTATCGCACCAATAGAGATCGCTGCAGTAAGTGTTTATCGTTACCAAGGGAGCCGGCCAGCCGGCATCCCGGTAGATCGAGTGGATAGCGTTGTAGCCGAGCACATGGGCCGTCAGGAGGTGGTCGATAGCCTTGACGGCGGTCCGTAGGCCACGCCGGGCCTTAGTTGGAAACTGGTGGCCGATATAGGTATTCAACACCAGCATGTTAGGTTCGTTGATGGTGATGTAGTAACGCACCGGAGCGTATCCTTGTGCGATCATCTTGCTATTGAGATAGCGTGCCACTGTGCGGACATAGTCGACGTAATGGTCGACCGCCGAGGCGCTTAGCCAAGCATCGGTACCGAGCCAAGCGGGATGGACGAAATGATGCAGAGTAACCAGCGGCTCTAACCCTTGGGCTCGACATTGGCACAGAATTTCGCAGTAACCGTCCAGGGCCTGATAGTCGAAGGCCGGGGCTTGGCCTACGTCGTCGCTCATCGTCGGCTGAATCCGGCTCCATTCGACACTAAGTCGAAAGGCGTTAAGGCCCAAACGACGGCAGGAGTCGAAGTCAGCCCGGTAACGGCTCCAGAATTCAGCAGCTTGGCCAACAGGCTCCACGTCACCGCGTCGCTCGGCTCCGGCCCAGTTGGTGTGGGGCATGCCGGTCCGGTTATAGCCGCCTTCGGACTGATACGCCGACGTCGCGACCCCCCACAGGAAGTCTCCGTGCTTTTGTGGTTTCATGGGATCTGAACGCCTTCCGTCATCGCCAACCGTTGTTTGCGGGATAACGACAGCGGCTGTATGCGATCATCGACCACCGTTCGCGCGGCGAAGCCCAGTGCTTGCCGTTTCATCGGCGCCATTCCGGCAGTATCGTTCGGCAATTTGGATATTTTGAAGGGAAGAGTGACGAGGTCGTTGCGCTTCACCGCGATGCTTTCTTCCAGCAAATCGTCGGTATACTCAAACACCCGTGCCGCATGGTTATGCAGATTCCGCGCACTCTGCTTAATGCGCCGTCTCAATTCTTCGTCCATAGCGCATATGAAGGGTAGCAAGTTAAATGGGCTTAATTGACCGTTTTTAATAAGTATGATGCCACTCGGGTAAGTCACGGTCAAGCGATGAGCATTGAGACACTTGCAACACACTTAGGCTTGACATCACCAGGGTGCAACTATAGAATGCGTCCAGCTTGAAATAGTTTTACCGTTATGCTTATCTTTACGAAGTTCTTCATGCAATTGTTCGTCCTGTTATCATAAGTAATTCTTTAATTTCCCAGCTCCATCAGCCTTTAATAAGGCTTCAATTACTCTAAATAGGATTACCCTAAATGACTACAGGTACGGTTAAATGGTTTAACGCCGAAAAAGGTTTCGGTTTTATTCAACAAGAGAATGGCCCTGACGTTTTTGTTCACTTTCGTAACATCAACAGTTCCGGCTTTAAATCTCTTGATGAAGGGCAAAAAGTACAGTTTACTGTCACTCAAGGACAAAAAGGCCCGCAAGCAGAAGAAGTAACAATCATCTAATTGCGTGTAAAGAAACCGTAGCTCTTTCAGGGCTACGGTTTTTTTTATGCCTGTTAAAAAGCAAATTGAATGTGATGATGCTACGGTTCTATAGTTACCATCAGTACTTTTACTAGTCTATATTACTGGATTCGATCATTTAAGTAGAGACTATTCTCATGTTCGGTGATGGGCGCAATGCTGTTACCCCAGTCTACTCGTAAGACAAGATGTGTTGGGTTTAAAAAATTGTTAATGACCCCAATCGCATAATCTCGTAAAATTAACTTTAGTTTTGTTTTTTTACAACGGGATGAGTTCATTAAGAGTTCATCCCGTTTTGCACATTTGAGGTGACGTGTTTGACTAGGTCTGCTTTATTGGTATTGGAAGATGGAACGGTTTTTAACGGTATTGCCATAGGTGCAGATGGGTGTTCCGTAGGGGAAGTGGTTTTTAATACGGCTATGACCGGGTATCAGGAAGTTCTCAGTGACCCTTCTTATGCCAGACAAATTGTGACATTAACCTATCCTCATATTGGTAATGTCGGAACGACTCGTGAAGATGACGAGTCTACTGAGGTTTTTGCCAGTGGCTTGGTGATTAGGGATTTGCCGATATTGGCAAGCAACTGGCGTAGCGAAAAAACCTTACAGCAATATTTAATCGACAATAATGTCGTAGCTATTGCTGATATCGATACCCGAAAATTGACTCGGCTGTTACGTGACAAAGGCGCGCAACGCGGGGCGATTATTGCGGGTGAGGCATTGGAGGCAAGAATTGAAAAGGCAAGGAATGAAGTTTTTTTAGATGAATCTAAAAAAATTGGTCATTTAGTGGAGCAGCTTGGCGAAAAGAAAAACATAACATTGGTTGAGCAAGTAGTAAGTGCTCTAAAAGAAGAAATAATCGCTGGTTTTGCCGGTTTAAAGGGTATGGACTTAGCGAAAGATGTAACTACTGCTGAAATTTACGAATGGACTGAAAATATTTGGCATTTACAGAGTGGATATACGCAAGCCGAAGGTCTCATTAAGCACGTTGTGGCTTATGACTTTGGCGTTAAGCGTAATATTCTCAGGTTGCTGGCTAATCGCGGTTGCCGTGTTACTGTTGTTCCTGCAACTACATCCGCCGAAAAAGTATTAGCGATGAATCCTGATGGTGTTTTTCTGTCTAATGGTCCGGGTGACCCGGAGCCCTGTACTTATGCGATAGAAGCTATTAAAACGATATTGGAAAGCAAAATTCCAGTGTTTGGGATTTGTCTAGGGCATCAGTTACTGGCTTTAGCCAGTGGTGCCAAAACCGAAAAAATGAAGTTCGGCCACCATGGCGCCAACCATCCTGTTCAGGAAATCGCCACGGGTCGGGTCATGATCAGTAGCCAGAATCACGGCTTCGCAGTCAATGAAAGCAGTCTGCCTGATAATTTAACAGCAACTTATCGATCATTATTTGACGGGAGCTTGCAGGGTATCAAGCGGACGGATTGTCCTGCGATGAGTTTTCAAGGTCATCCTGAAGCAAGTCCGGGGCCTCATGATGTGGAATCTTTGTTCGATGATTTCATTGAGATGATGGAACAGGCCTCATAGAGTCGACTTAGCGCCTCCATGTGTATTAACTTAAGCGCAATACTACGAAGTTTTAATTTTTACTTTCCTTGGTTGTGTTGGTGATTTGCTAATCAATTGGCTTGTAGTTTATTGATTTAATAGGCATTAAGTTGAGGCTTATTGAGGTTGGCGTAATTCAACTTTACATCATAACTAATTGCAACATAATAAATGGTAACGCATACAAAATGCCAAAAAGAACCGACATAAAATCCATACTATTGTTAGGCGCCGGCCCCATTGTTATTGGTCAAGCCTGTGAATTTGATTATTCAGGTACGCAAGCTTGTAAAGCGCTACGGGAAGAAGGTTTTCGCGTTATTCTGGTTAATTCCAATCCAGCAACCATTATGACCGATCCGGATATGGCGGATGCGACTTATATCGAGCCAATCGATTGGCAAACCGTAGAAAAAATTATCGCAAAAGAGCGCCCCGATGCGATATTGCCGACGATGGGTGGGCAAACTGCATTGAATTGCGCGCTTGATCTTGATGCCAATGGCGTTTTGGAAAAATACGGCGTTGAAATGATCGGCGCCACCAAAGAAGCAATTAACAAAGCCGAAGACCGTGAGTTGTTCAATCAGGCGATGCGGAAAATCGGTTATGAAGTAGCAAAGTCAAAAACTGCGCATTCGATGGAAGAAGCGCTGGCTGCTCAGAAAGAGGTGGGCTACCCGACCGTTATTCGTCCTTCCTTTACGATGGGCGGCAGTGGCGGCGGCATTGCTTATAATAAAGAAGAGTTTGTTGAAATCTGCGAGCGCGGCCTGTATTTGTCGCCAACCAACGAGTTATTGATTGAAGAATCGGTGTTGGGTTGGAAAGAATACGAAATGGAAGTGGTGAGAGATTCCAAAGATAACTGCATCATCGTCTGC
>SXGU01463092.1_pt1 | contig 36539 bp, 31 predicted proteins | sample 3174531 | NCBI WGS metagenome assembly SXGU01 (sample SAMN11356863, study PRJNA531348) | freshwater metagenome | isolation source: freshwater sample F1-140 | place: China: Fuxian Lake, Yuxi | collected 2017-12-25 | reverse complement strand
TAGGTCAACGAGGGCGAAAGTCATGGGTCAAGGTAGTCCCGACCCTACTCTGCCAACAACATTCGCGCCTCAAACCGTCAAAGGACATATCGTGCAGGAAATTCGGGTCACCAAGCGGGGCGCCGAGCGGTGGACCCATGGTCATCCCTGGATCTTCGCCAGCGACGTGACCTCCGACGAGGGGCCGGCGGGCGTCGCCACCATCTCCGATCACCGAGGGAAGGCGATCGGCAAGGCACTCTATTCCCCGGCTTCTGAAATCCGAGTCCGGCTGCTCGACCGCCGGCCGAATGCGACCATTGACCAGGCCTGGTGGCGGGAACGAATCACCCAGGCCCTCGCGCGCCGGGGGCCGATTGACGCTTCGGCCTATCGAGTCGTCCACGGCGAGGGCGACGGTCTTCCGTCCCTTATCATCGATCGGTATGACCGCTGGGTCGTCATCCAAATCTTGAGCGCCGGACTCGAAACCTGTCGATCCGATATCCTCGGGGCGCTGCTTGAGGTTCTCGCTCCCGAAGGCATCCTGGCTCGCCATGACCCGAACGTTCGGCGCCGGGAGGGCTTGCCCCAGGAGATCGTCCTCCTCCACGGGTCTGTGCCGGAGGATATTCGGGTACGCGAAGGCCCCATCGGGTACCTGGCGGCCCCGTGGTCCGGGCAGAAGACCGGCGCCTTTCTCGACCAGCGAATCAACCGGCTCCGGGCAGGCCAACTGATGCCGGCCGGCGGCCGGGGACTCGACTGCTTCAGCTATCACGGCTCGTTTGCCCTCCACTTGGCCCGCCACGCCCGGTCGGTGGTGGCCATGGACGTCAGTGCCGAGGCGCTGGCCCGGGGCCGGGCCAACGCCAGCCTCAACGGTTTTACCAATCTGACCTGGCTCGAAGCCGATGCCTTCGAGGGTCTCCGTGATCTCGACCGGGCCAAGGAACGATTCGACGTGGTCGTGGTGGATCCGCCAGCCTTCGCCAAGAACAAGGGGTCGGTCCACCAAGCGCTGAAAGGGTACAAGGACATCAACCTCCGGGCGATTCGCCTCGTCAGCCCCGGGGGCCACTTAGTCACCGCCTCCTGCTCCTATCACGTCCGCTGGCCCGAGTTCCTCGGGATGCTCGCCGAAGCGGCCGCCGACAGCGGCCGCCGGGTCACCATGGTCGAGCATCTGACCCAGCCCGCGGACCATCCGGAAGTGCTGACCATTCCCGAAACCGGGTATCTGAAGGGCGCCGTGCTCCGAGTCGACCCCGGATCGGGATAACCCCCCTCCACAGTTAGGCATGGTTAGGCTTATACTTGGGACAATCCGGCCACCAACTCCGTATCGTGCGTACCGCCACCCAACTCGACCCTCAGGAAGACGCCGCGCCCGCGCGGCGGGTTCGGTCGCTTCCGTCATTGGAGCAACAGTACCGGGCCTACCTGATGCAGCGGATCGAGGACTACAAGGACTCGCTCTCCCGCGAGATGTTGATGCGGCTTGGCGATGATGCCGCGTCGGAGCTCCACGGGGCCCGAAGCGATCAGTTGGTCCTGACCGAGATGTTGATGCAGGAAACCGTCGACCAGCAGATCATCGACCGGCTGAAGCTGCCCTCGTTTCGAAAATGGCGTTCCAAGATCCTCCCGCTTCGGGAAGCCCAGCGATCGCCGACCCGCTGGGGCATGTCGACCGTCGACCCGGTGGCCCTGGTTCTGCCCCGGCTCGAACCCGGTGACCGTGCGTTAGTCATCGGCACTGGGGCCGAGCGAGCGGTTTATTTGTTGGCGGCTCATGACCTCGAGATCCATTGCCTCATTGGCGACACGACCGCCGCCACCAAAATCGAGGGAACTCTAGCCTCCGAGTCCTTGAGCGGGCAGTGCGAGGCCTTCGTGGTCATGCTGGGCACTTGGATCCCGGCGTCGGTCAACGGGCCCTATCACTTGGTCGTCATCGACACCGCGACGGTCCAGTCCCTGACACCGGAACGCCAGCGGTCGTTGATGATCCAGGCCCAACAGCGGACGGCTCCAGAGGGCCTCCATGCCTTGGTGTCGTGCGACACGGACATCGCGCCCGAAAGCTGCCTCCGTCACTACCCTGATTGGCAGAAGATCCCGCCGCCACCCTCCGGCCCCACCGGCCGCTCCAACGAACCCGGTCTCCGGGGATTCCTCCTGTCCGGCCCCCCGATCCGCCCAAGCGGGCTTTCCTCCGTCAAGTAGCCAGCGGTTCGCGTGTGCGGGCCCGTCGGGGTCCGGCCGTCCTTAGGGTGTCGCTGCACCGAATCCGCGACCCTCTCGGAGGCACCATGCCAGACTCGTCGTCCGCAGCCACCTCACCCGTCGGCATCATCATTTCTCCGGGCCCATCGGGAACCACCACCACCAAACTCTGGGCCTACGTCTGGAGCGCCGAGCGTGAAGCCGAGCACGATGCCTGGCACCACCGCCTGCCCCAGATGAGAGCGGCCAAGAATCCAGGCGGACCGACCTAACGGCGCCGCCCCGGCTTGGCGCCCGCTGCGCCTTACCCCGCCATAGTCGGCAGTATATCTTGATCCGGATTTTCTTCCGGCTCGAGTGACCCATGCGCGCTATTGTAAAGACCGCCCCCGGGGTCGGGATGACCCTGAGCGAGGTCCCGAAGCCCTCCTGCGGACCGGCCGACGTGCTGATCCGCGTCCACGCCGCGGGCGTCTGCGGCACCGACCTCCATATCTGGGAATGGGACCGCTGGGCCTCCAACCGGATGAAGCCACCCGTGGTCATCGGCCATGAGTTTGCCGGCGAGATCGTGGAACTCGGCGATGAGGCCCGCCGCGCCGGGATCCTCTCCGTCGGTGAACTCGTTACGGCCGAAGGCCACATCGTCTGCGGCCATTGTCTCCAGTGCCGCACCGGCAACGGTCATCTCTGCAAGCGAACCCAGATCATCGGAGTCGACCGGGACGGCGCCTTTGCCGACTACATCGCCATGCCGGCCAGCAACGTCGTTCGGCTCCACGGTATTCCGGTGGAGATCGGCGCGATCATGGATCCCGTCGGGAACGCCGTCCACACGGTTCTCGAAGGCGCCGAGCTTTCGGGCAGCACGGTGCTCGTGCTGGGCTGCGGCCCGATCGGCTGCTTTGCCGTCGGGGTGGCCCGGGCGGCGGGCGCCTCGACCGTCATTGCGAGCGACTTCAATGACATGCGCCTCGAATTGGCCCGCAAAATGGGGGCGCATTTGATCCTCAACCCAGGCCGCGACGAGGTCGTTGACCGGGTCCTCGAGGCAACCCACGGCAACGGCGTCGACCTGGTCTGCGAAATGAGCGGACACCCGGCGGGCCACGCCCAGGCCTTCAAAGCCGCCCGGCTCGGCGGCCGGGTCAACCTGCTCGGCACCCCAAGCCGGAGCACCGAGGTCGACTTCGCCCACGAGATCATCTTCAAAGGTCTTACGCTCTATGGGGTCACGGGGCGAAAGATGTACTCGACCTGGAACACGATGGGCCGCCTGATCCGTGGGGGCCAGCTCGACCCCCGGCCGGTCATCACCCACCGATTCCCCCTCGAGCAGATCGCCGAAGCCATTGGCGTCATCAAGGACGGCAAGGCCGGTAAGGTCATCTTGGAGATTGCCCAATGACAAACCCACTCGATGTCCGATTGTTGGAGGCCCTGGCCGGTTTCCGGCGCGACGGGATCTACAAGCGACTCAACTTCCTCGAAGGTCCGCAAGGGGCGCGGGCTCACATGGAAGGCCGGGGCGAAGTCATCATCCTCTCCTCCAACAACTACCTCGGACTCTGCAATGAGCCCGACGTCGTCGCCGCCGGCAAGGCGGCATTCGACAAATTCGGAGCTGGGTCGGCGTCGGTGCGGTTCATCTGCGGCACGCTGACGATCCACCGCGAATTAGAAGCGGCCTTGGCCAAGTTCGTCGGTACGCCCTCGTCTTTGTCTTTCATGAGCTGCTGGAACGCCAACGAAGCATTTCCCGTTACCCTGCTCAACGAGGACGACCTCGTCCTGAGCGATCAGCTCAACCACGCCTCGATCATCGACGGCATCCGGCTGGCCAAAGTGATCGCCAAGTGCCAAACCGGGGTCTATCAGCACAACGACATGAAGGACCTCGACGCGAAGTTGGCGGCGGCCACCGACCGCAAGGTCAAGATGGTCGTCACCGACGGGGTCTTTTCAATGGAGGGTTCGATCGTCAACCTGCCGGATCTCTTCACGGTCTGCCGGAAACACGGGGCCGTGCTGGTTGTCGACGACAGCCACTCCACCGGTGTCCTGGGCGCCACCGGCCGGGGAACCGCGGAGCACTACGGCATGGTGGGCGATGTCGACATCATCACCACGACGCTCGGGAAAGCCCTGTCCGGCGGTGCCGGCGGATTCGTGGCGGGGTCCTCCGACGTCACCGATTACCTGATCCAGCGGGCTCGTCCTCAGCTCTTCACCACCGCCCTGCCGGCCGCGGTCGCGGCCGCCGGCCTTGCCGCGATTCGGTTCGTCGAAGCCCACCCAGAACGGGTCCGGAAACTCCAGAACAACGCCCGCTACTTCCGAGCAGGCCTCAAAGACCTCGGCTTCAAGCCCCTCGACGGCGAAACCCCGATCATCCCGGTCATCATCGGCGAAACCGCCGATGCCATCCGGATGAGTGAGTTGCTCCTCGATGAGGGGGTCTTCGTGACGGGCTTCGGATACCCGGTCGTGCCCCAGGGAACCGCCCGGGTCCGCTGCCAGATTTCGGGCGCCCACACCATCGATGACCTCGATGAGGCTCTCCGGGCCTTTGCGAAGGTCGGACGGCGCCTCGGGCTCATCTAGCCGTTCGCTGCCGCAATTCTCGGGTTCCCCGGAAACCTGCCAATAACCGGCCCGGCCCGAGCGGGTCGGGCCGGGGTCGGGCCGGGACAGTACTAATTTCATACACTACGGTCGCCCCTCCGATCAACAGTGTATAGCATTGTGGGAAAACGACTTACATCAACAGCTTCGGTCGAAACCAGGCGATTTCTCCCGGATTATCATCCGGAATGCTGCAGGAACTGGCTTGAGCACGGGGTTTGCCATGAGGGTGACCGTCCGTTAGTCCTTCGATCATTGGCGGGAGGCCGTTCAATGCGTCCTGTTCGAGCAGCAGTGGTGGCTTTTGGTGGCATGGTGATGTTGGCAACGCCGGCATTCGCCCAGCGCACCGAAGATTCCTTCAAGTGGTACCTGGGTGCCCAAGCCGGTATGCTCGGTTTTGAGACCCCGTCGCAGACTCGAGGGTTCGTTCCGACCGCAGGCGGCCACATTCTGGTCATGGCCAAGCGGACCGGATTGCTCCTCTCGGTCGACGAGGCATTTGGCGGCTCGGAAGGCAGCGGCTACACCGACGTCACCACGCCGGGGGGGATCCGGCCGGTGAGCTTCAATCACCTCCGGAAATACTCGGCCGTAATCACCGCCTTCCCGGTCAAGGGCGCAACCCAGCCCTACTTCGGGTTGGGCTACGGTCTGCTGCAGGTTATCGATCCTCAGCCAGGCGGCGTGTTCACGTCGCAAGTCCAGGCCGGATTGGCCAAGCGACTGGCATCCCAGAAATCCACCAGCGGCTTCATGTCATTCGTAACCGGCGTCCAGTTCCGGCTCGACCGGATGGTGGTCTTCGGGCAATACCAGATTACGACGGCGCCAGAGGCCGGCCAACTGATCCGCAGCGCCTCACACGGTTTGGTCGGCGGCCTCCGGGTTTCGCTCGGCGGCGCCAAGGAAGGCATCCACGGGGGCGGGTACTGAGTTTCGCGGCCCGACTCGGGATTGACGACGGGGCGGCGCGATGCCGCCCCGTTTGTCGTTAGGGCATGAGGAACCGAAGGGGCCAATCGGCCGCCTTGGTAATCCCGATCCTCGGAGTGATTCGGATTTCAGCAACCGGGGCCCCCGGGGTGACCGAGACGGCTGATCGCCGCATCAAACGGCCATCGAGCGAGCGGTCAATCCCCAGAGCCTGACAGAGCTTCCCAGGCCCATTGGAAAGAATCCGGGCCGCCACCCCGCCCCGACGCCGCCCCGCCACGTCCTCGCCGCCGGTGATCCGCACCGCCCGGAGCAACACCGCGGCGCCGATGCCGATGGGACCAGTCACGAGATTGGCGCACCAGTGAAGGCCGTGGGACCGGTAGACGTACCAGTGGCCCGGCGGCGAGTAGATGCCCGCGTTGCCGGCGTGGCGCCGGCCTTGGTAAGCGTGGGACGCGGGGTCGTCTCGCCCGAGGTAGGCCTCGGTTTCAACGATGAGACCCCTCACCCGCTCGCCGCCAAGCTCCGAGACCAGGATCGACCCGATCAGATCCCGCGCCACTGACTCGGCCGGGCGACGAAAGAAGGCGGCCGGGAAGACCCGGCTCAGGCCGGCTTCCTTGCCCCCCGGGTCCGCGGGCGACCCCGACGGACGCCGCCGGATTTCGGCGCCACGGGCTCGACGACCGCGGCCACCGGTACCGGGGCGGCCTCGACCGGCTTCACGGTCGGGGCGGCTTTCTTCGCCCCACGGGACCGGGCCGGGGACTTAGACTTCGGCTCGGGCTTGGCTTCCACCCCGGCGACGACGACTGGGACGGCCTCGACGGAGGCGGCGGGTTTGTGGCCGAAATCAACCAAGCCGATCATCGGCACGGCGGGCGGGCGCGACGGACTGCGCGATCCCCGACGGAACCGGATTCCCGCGGCCCGCGCCGTCAGCGGATCCGCCTCCGGCGGTGCCGCCCCGGCCGAGACGCTGTCCCGGGCCGACCCATTGGCACTGCCGGCCTTGGCCGTGTCCGGCGATCCATTGGCGCTCGCACCGCCGTTGGCCCCCAATGAGGCCCGACCCGAACGGGTCAGCGCCACGTCATACTGATCCTCGCCGGTCTTCTTGACATCAGCGACCTCAGCGTCGTTGGCTTGCCGGAGCAGCCGGGGGAAACGGGTGGGCTCGAGCAACGGGTCCTCGCGGCCATGCAGCGCCGACATCCGGGCCCGGAGCGTTTCGTGGGCTACCGGGTTCGGCAACTCGCCAAGGGCCCGGGTCAGCAACGAGAACGCCGCCCCGAGCGTGAGGTGATCGCCCGGCGGGCCAACCGGCAGCGGAGGCGGTGGCCGGCGGGACGGTTCGGTCGCGGGGGCCGGCGCGGCATCGGCCCGGCCGCCGGCCGGATGGTCGCGGCGATCGCGGCCTCGACCGCGGCCCCGACCCCCACGGCGTTCAGCATCCCGCTCGGGAGCCGCCGGTGTCGCCGCGGTGGAGGTCGCCCGACCGCCGGCAGGCGCCACCTCGTACTGGCCGTTGTCGAGCTTCGCGACCTTGAGCAGCCCGCGGGTCGCAGCTTCCGTCACGAACTTGCTAAACCGGTTGATGCCGGCGTTCCGTTCGTCGAAGCTCGGATCGATCTGCTGCATCACCTGCTTCAGCCGGTCCGACCGCATCACATCGCCCTGCTTGACCATCCGCTCAACGGCTTCGACCACCAACTCCCAAGGATCGCGGCGGGCCGCGGGGGCGTCGACCTCGCGATGAAGCCCCGCCAGTTCCGTGTAGGAGAAATACTCATCGCAATTCTGAATCAGGAGGTCGCTGGCCGAGTCCCGGATCCCGATCCCGATGACGTACTTCCCGTACTCCTTGAGTTTCATGACGAGCGACGAGAAATCACTGTCGCCCGAGAGGACGATGAAGGTCCCGATGTCCGGTCGCGTAAACACCAGCTCCATGGCGTCAATCGCCAGCCGGATGTCGGTAGCGTTCTTCTTGGTCGACCCGACGGCCGTGGCCCAGATCATGTCGATCGACCGCTCGGTGAGCGGCATGACGTACTGCGGATAGCGGCGCCAGTCGGCGTAGGCCCGCTGCACGGTCACCTTGCCCCGGATGATGTCGCTCGACAGCAAGGCCTTGAGCTCCTTGGTCAAGTCGGAGCGAATGCCCATCGTGACGTTGTCGAAGTCGATTAGAAGGGCGGCGTGAGAGGCGGGCGCGACGGACGAGGATGGGACGGCGAGCGGGGCCGGTCGGCCTGCCCGCGAATTCGGACCAGTCACTTTACTTTTCTACTCCATGGCCCCCCGGAAAGACCGGCTCCCGCCGCTCCACCGCACTGCCGGGTGGCAGTCGCGGGGATTCAGTCAGGAACCGCCGTCCCGGTAGCGGCCGATTGTTGAGAGCGGCTTCAGCATCGTGCCGAAACCAAGCGCTGGAAGTCTATTCTGCTGACCCCCTCTGCGGTAGGGTTCGGGCAATACTGGCGGTCAACGGCGCTCCTGGAATTCCGGCCCTTTGGCTCGCAGGCCGATATGAACGGCGCCGACGGGACTTAGCCAGCCCTGAGGATGCTGGCCTCAGGGCTTGGGCAAGTTTTCCCTGGCTCCTTCTGGGTGACCGGTCCGGCGTCTTAGTGGCTCCCCGCCCGAGAACTGTCCGGGTCGCTGGCAACCGGGGCGGCCACTGCATCACGGAACACAGCGGTCCCGTCCTCCTCGCCATCCCCCCCGGACGATCGGTTTGGCCGATTGAGCCAGGGACTCCGCGGGTGCCACATGTCTCGCCGGCCGGCTAGGTAGCGCCAGAGCGGGAACTCGGTGAACGGGTGATTGTCGCTGACGATTGGGTATTGCCTGGAGGCGGCCAATACTTCCTCAGCGGTCCACATGAACATCGCCTTCACCTTTGCGGGCGTGGCAACGATCTGGTCCCACTGGACAATGTCGGCCATCACCACCGGATCTTGATAGAATTCCGCGAGATGTTGATCGAAGCGCCCCCAGTCGATTGCGTGCTGGTTGCCAAGCAGATACCAACCCCAGCCAAACGGACCGCTCCAGACCGACCCGTTCGGGAAGACCGTGGCAAAAGTGCGGAGCACGCTCCGGACCTCCTCTTCCGTGCCGCCCGGGAACCACAGGCAGAACACGCCCCCCGGAGTCAGTCGGCTCTTCGCCAACTGGAAAAACTCGCTACTGTAGAGGTTGACGGTTCCGGCACTCCAAATCGGCGGCGCCGGATCCACCGTGATTACGTCATACTGCTTGGGCGAAAGGAGGAGTTGATTCCGGCCATCATTGGCAACCAACTTGACCCGCCCCGTAGCCCGTATTGAATCGGCATCTTTGTGGAACAATGGAAAGCTCTCGAACGTTTCCGGAACCAAGTCTACGGCCGTGACTGACAGACCCTCGTGGCGCGATGCTGAGCGAACGGTTGTGCCCATCCCGAAGGCAATGGCGAGAAATTCCTTCGGGTCTTCGACCGTCGCGAGCGGAAGGTGGGCCATCAGCTTCGTAGCGGTAGTCAAGAACGTCATCCCGACTCCGTTGAGCCACAGCTGGGGAAACCGGTTGATCTCGAAGGCCGTGAGGGTCGCTTCGACGCCCTCTTTGTGAAGAAGGATCTTCGTACTGTTCGGGAGGGCTGCGAGAGAATCGGGGATCCAGGTCGTTCCCATCCGGCGATCGATCCGGCGCTCGATGGCGACCCGGAACGGGTCTTGATCACCGACGCGCATCAGCAGCACCGTCACGACCAACGCACCGGCCAGGCCAAGCCCTCGCCAGATCGGGGCGACTCCGCGCTCGACGGCAAAGAAGACAACGGCCAAGGCCAAGTTGACGAACGCGAGGGCGACCACCGTCCCGGTCGCCCCGAGCTTTGGCACCAAGAAGAAGCCCGCCACGAGCGATCCGAGAATACTGCCTACCGTGTTGGCGCTATAGAGCCGACCGATCGCCCCGCCGGACGAATCTCTCGACCCCGCGAAGCAGACCGCCGCCACCGGCGCAATCATACCGAACACGAGCGTTAGGGGCAGCACCAAAAAGACCGTGGCAAACGCAACGCTGGAGAGCCCGAGAAGCCGATGGGCAAAATTGCTGTCGAGCACGACGAAGAAAGTCAAGTTGATGGCGGTCAGGAGCCCGACAACCAGCTCCAGCGCCGCGAAGGTGGCCAGAGGCGATCGAAGCCGATCGACGACCCGGCTGATCAAGAGGCTTCCCAGGGCAATGCCGGTCAGGAACACGGCGAGCATCCCCGAGAAAGCGTAGACCGAGGTCCGCAGAAATAGAATCAGCTGACGCGTCCAGACAATCTCGTACGCAAGCGCCGTGAAGCCACTCACCGCGAAGCCGATCAGCACCAAGCGACGAACCCCCGCCGAGTACGGCGAGATGACGGATTCGCTGGCTACATCGGAAACACTCTCCTTCACCGTCTCGACCTCGCCAACCCGTCGCGCCAGACTCAGCGCGAGGCCTCCAACGGCCAAGTTGACAAACGCACCGATCCCGATCGTCCACCATTCGCCCAGCAGACCGATCGTGACGAAGCCGCTCAGGAGGACCCCGCCAACGGCCCCAGCGGTATTGAGCCCATACAGCAGACCGAAGTTCCGGCCGAACAGACTCTCTCGTCGGGCAAGAAACGAGGTGAGAACCGGGAGCGTACCTCCCATGAGGGTGGTCGGCACGAGAAGCACCAAGAAGGATACCACCACCCGGACCGCGGCGGTCAGGGCACCATTCTCAGCGGAGCCACGGTAGACCGCTTGAAAGAGCGGCTGGGCCGCCATCAGCAGGAATGGCACTATGATCGCGGCGCCTGCAATCGCCAGCTCGAGCAACCCGTATACGCGAAGGGGGTCGCGACGACGGTCGATCACCCGCCCCAGCAGATAGCTGCCGAGGGCAAGGCCGGCCATGAATGCGGCAACGACCGTCGCCGTAGCATGGATCGTCACCCCAAACGTCCGGGCCAGCATCCGAAGCCACACAACCTGGTACATCAGGCCCGCGCTACCCGAGGCAAGAAAGAGCAGCAACACCAAGGTGCGCTGACGCAACAGCATTCGATCGTGCGGCATTGAGACGACTCCCAGGTTACAGACGAGTGTTTCGAAACTAGCATTTCGTGAGTCAGCGCGGGGCGGTCAGCGGCCCAGGCCATTGGCGAGGTCGAGCCGCCAGTTCCACCTCGCACCGGCCGATCGAACCCAACAAACTGCGGCCGCCGAGCCCCAATCGCCGCGACAACATCGCGTCCGGACAGGTCGGCAACGAGCGATGGCGTCTCTCAGGAAGACTGACCCGAATCCGGACCGCCACCGACACAAGTTCGTTTAAGCTTGGCGCCTCATTTTGCACAAATCGTGCCGAGACGGAGCCCGGAACATCAACCGGCGGGCGGGGTTACGATCACGACCCCGGTCCCGGACCCGATCTCAACCCATCTGGATTCGCAGCCCCTGGAGGCAGCCAACCGTCCACCGGAGACAAAGGCCATAACCGCCCGATCCAGCGCCGCGCAGTGTCCCGTGGTCAGATCCGAAGACCCGAGAAAAACGCCTAGCGCCCTCCACCCCGAATTTGCCCCCGCATTAGATGACCAGCCCGGCGTTGGTCCAGCGTCCATTCGAGCTGCCTGATCAGACTTGCCTGGGTCGAGTCAGATGCCGCGTTCCGAGCCTCCTCAGGATCGAGCCGGTAGTGAAAGAGCTCCGTGGTCGAATCTGGGTTGACTATTAGGTGGTGGTCCTGGGTGAGCACAGACCAAAGGGGGCCACTATGATTTCGGAACCAGCTCTTTGGTAGAGGGCTCCGGTCTACCTGGGAGTACATCGCGGAATCCCCAGGCACCGCACTTCCCTCCCACAAACGCCGGAGCGATTGGCCAACAAAACCCGAGTCCCGGGGGAGCCCCGCTAGATCAAGGATGGTCGGCGCCAGGTCAATCGTGCTGACGGCTTGGTGAATCCGACGACGCCCTGCAACCGCGGGTGGCGCAGTTGTTCCAGAAGACGAACCAGTTCAACACGACGACTCGGCGCTACGATGCCGCGGACGTGGCCCGGTTCGCGACGGACCGAGGCTGGCGGTGCTATACCCTCAAAGCGGGTGATCGGTTTGGCGACCATGGGTTGGTCGCCGTCGCCCTCGCGCGGACCACCCCCGGCGTGTGGACGGTCGACAGTTTCCTGATGAGCTGCCGGGTCATCGGGTATGGGATCGAGACCGCGCTCATGGCCACGATCTCGGCCGACGCGGTGGCCGCCGGGGCAGCCCGTCTCGACGGCGAGTTCATCGTGACCAAGAAGAACGTCCCCGCCAGGGATATCTACGAGCGGCACGGCTACACCCACGCCGGCACGACGGACGGCGTCGAACGCTGGGAGCGGACTCTCACTGACGGCGGGGTGCAATTCCCCGCCTGGATCCATCGGACCACACCATGACTTCTCCCGAAGAGTTGGTTGCCCGCGCATTCGGGGTAGCCCCGCACCAAATCACCGGCCAGACCTCGAACCAGAACCTGCCGGAGTGGGACTCCCTCGGGCATATCACGCTGATCGTCGAACTGGAGTCGACCTACGGGGTGTCGCTCTCGCCCGACGAGACGCTCCAGATCACCAGTGTCGCGGCGATCAAGACATTGCTGGCGGCACGGGGGGTTGCTTGGTAGAAGCCGGTTCGCCGCCCGCGGGCGGCGGAGCGGTGACGGTCGTCCGGTACGGGCCCGAGCACCTGCCGGCGCTCACGGAGTTCTATCGAGACATCTGGGACGCCGAGGCGACGGAGGCGCGGGTCGCCGGGTCCCGCGCCCTCGCCGCCGCCAGGAATCCCGTTTCACCCGGCGAGGAGGTGCCCACGTATCTCCTGATGCAGGGGTCGCGGGCCCTCGGACACCTTTCCACCATTCCGGTCCAGGTCCAAGCGCTCGGCGCTACCCGGCCCGGTTACTGGTTCATCGGGTTCATGGTACGCCCGGAGCACCGGAATGGCCCGATCGGCTACCTGATGCTGAAAGAGGCGTCAAAGGAACTCGAACTGACGCTGTCGCTGACCGTCGCGGCGCCCTCGATCCGGCTCTTCAAGGCCGTGGGTTTTTCGGAGTTGGGCGTCGTGCCGAACTATCTCCGACTGCTCCGGCCCGACCGGGTCCTCCGCCGAATCGATTTGGCCGCCGTTGGGCTCGGCGGTCTTCCGAACCTCCTGCAGCAGTCGGTCAAGCTCTTTCAACGGCCCGGTTTCGCCGAACTCGCCGGGTACGGCGCCCGAGCCGGCTTGGCCGCCTGGAGCGGACTCAACGGGCCCTGGCGGACCGGGGTGGGCCGGGCTGAAGGGGCCGCTCCGGCCGACGCGCTCGATGCCATGTGGCAATCGATCGGGCCGAACCTCCCGAACCTCGCCGTCCGCGACGGCCGTTACCTCGGGCACCGCTACCCGGTGGGCGACGACCATCCGTATGAGGCCGTTCGATTGGTTGCCGCCGGTCGAGTCCGCGGCGTGGCCTACGTCCGCCGGCCCCGAGCCGACGGCGACTCGCGCCTCCGGGGCATTCGGATCGCAACGCTCTCGGATTTAGTTTTCGATCCGAGCCGCCCGGCGGACGGACTCGATCTTCTGGCGGGTGCCGAGCGGCTGGCTCGGCGGATGGGCTCGGATGCACTGCTGGTCAGCGGAAGCGATCGTCGGCTTCCGGCGGTACTGAAGCGCCGGGGCTATCTCAAGTTCCCGGGAAATTTGGTGTTCTTGGTGAAAGACAATCGCCGCGAGCTTCCGGGGGAGTCCCGCCTTGGCGATTGGTGGGTTTCGCGCGGTGACATGAACGCGGACAGCGTGTTCTGACATGACCGGGCGATTTCCCGGCGGGGCCCGGTTCGCGTTCACGATCATGGACGACACCGACGTCGCGACCGTGGCCAACGTCGGCCCGGTCTATCAGCTGCTCCTTCGGCTGGGATTGCGGACCACCAAAACGGTCTGGCCGGTTGGGTGTCCGGAGGGAAGCCGGAATTTCTCCAGTTCAGCGACGCTCGATGAACCCGAGTATGTGCGGTTCGTCCAGGAACTGGCGGGCCAGGGCTTCGAGATCGCCTTTCATGGCGCGACGATGGAGAGCTCGACCCGAGACCGGACCATCCTGGCGCTGCATCGATTCCGCGAGACCTTCGGCGGGCCGCCGAAGGTCTACGCCAGCCATTCCTACAACCGCGAGAACCTCTATTGGGGGGCCGATCGACTCGATGTCCCGCTCCTTCGCGCGCTGTACGCCCGAACCAATGGACAGCCCGCGGACTGGTACCAAGGGGTCCGGCCTGGTTCCCCATGGTGGTGGGGTGACATGGCCGAGGCCCAGATCACCTATGTCCGCAACCTGAGCTTCGACGACATCAACTTGGCTCGCATCAATCCGTCGATGCCGTACCGGGATCCCCGGCGCCCCTTCGCACGGTGGTGGTTCTCCGCTTCGGATGCCGAGGATGTCAGAGAGTTCAACTACCTGATACGGGAACCGGCGCAGGACCGGCTCGAGCGCGAAGGCGGGGTCTGTATCGTGGCGACTCATCTCGGGAAAGGCTTCGCTGCCGACGGCGCGGTCGATCCGACCACCGAGCGGTTGTTGACGCGACTGGCCGCCAAAGGAGGCTGGTTCGTGCCGGTCGGGGAGCTGCTCGACTGGCTTCGGGACCAGCGTCCGGGCGGGGATCTTCCGGCCCGGGAGTGGCGCGCGATGCAGTGGCAATGGGCCCGGGATCTGGTGACCCGCCGGCTCCGCTGGAAATTCCGTTAGGCGGGCGCGGTCACCCCAACCATTTCGAGTGCCAGTCAAGAAACACTAACAGGGCCCAGAGGGCCGGACTGCGATGTTCCTGGCCCTCTTGCAGCGCCCTCCAAGCCCCCCGACAGGCCTCCTGATCGAGGAAATCGAGTGCCGCCAGGCGGTTCGGCGACAAGAGGTCGTCGCCCCAGGATTTGAGGGGTCCGCGGAGCCAGGCCGAGATCGGCACCGAAAATCCCATCTTGGGCCGGTCGACGAGGGCCTGCGGTACTCGGCGGTACAGCACTTGGCGGAGCAGCCACTTGGTCTGCCGGTCACGGATCTTGAAGCGGTCGGGCAACGTCCAGGACAACTCCGCAAGGCGGTGATCGAGCAACGGGGCTCGTGACTCGAGACTCACGGCCATGCTGGCTCGATCGATCTTGGCCAAGAGATCATCAGGCAAATAACTCAGCTGGTCCGCGAGCATGATCCGGCCGAGCATCGTTAGGCCGGATGACCGCTCGATGGTCTCAATGAACGGGCCGTCAGGCTCGACTTCGCCGGGCATTAACTCGGTTGGGCGCTGCCATGCCGAGAGCAGAGTTCGATACGCGGTTCCAACATTGGAAGCCTGGAGGACTTGGCCGGCTTTTCTCAGCCGACCACTCCGGGATCTGAGGTCGCCGCCTCGGCCCCCGGCCATTGAGGCCAGCGTACCCGCCACCGATCGGATCGGACGGGGAATCCGGGCGACCGCGTTGAGCAAGCCGCGTCCCATCAGATACCGGTTGTACCCCGCCAGCAGTTCGTCTCCGCCATCGCCGGTCAAGGCCACCGTTACCTCGCGCCGGGCCAACTGGCATACCAGGTATGTTGGAAGCTGGGACGGATCGGCGAGAGGCTCGTCGTACCAGTCGGGCAGCTTCGGGACCAAGGCGAGGGCATCGGCGCCGGAGAGCCGGAGGGTGGTGTGCTCGGTCCCGATGTGACGGGCCACGGCTTCAGCGTGGTGAGCCTCGTCGTACGCCTGCTCTTCGAAGCCGATGGTGTAGGTCTTGACCGGCCGCGACCCGACGGACTGCATCATCGCCACGACCGTTGAAGAGTCGATCCCCCCAGATAAGAGCGCGCCGACCGGCACGTCCGCCACCATCCGAATCGCTACGGCGTCGGTGAGGAGCCGCTCGAACGTCGTGATCGCCTCCTCGTCGCCACCCTCGAACGGTGTTCTGGCCCCTCGGGCCGCCACCTCGTCTAGCGATCAATAACACTCGGGTTCCGGCAACGGCGCTCGCGGGTCCCGAATAGTGAGCATGGTGGCCGGCGGCAGCTTGATGACCCGGCGGTAGATCGATCGGGGCGCCGGCACGTACAAATAGCGGAGGTATTCGACCACGGCCGTCCGATCCAACTCGGCCTTGAACTCCGGCCCGGCGCGAAGGGCTTTGAGTTCGGACCCGAAGGAAACAAAGCCAGTCTCGGCGTAGACGAACAACGGCTTCTTCCCAAGTCGGTCCCGTGCCAGGATCAGTTCACACCGTTCCCGGTCCCAAATCGACATCGCAAACATTCCGACGCACCGCTCGATGGTCGACCGCACCCCCCACAGGTCGAACCCGGCCAGGATCACTTCGGTGTCGGAGGTCCCCCGAAACCGGATTCCCGTCGCCGCAAGCTCCGCCCGGAGGAGGCGGTAGTTGTACACTTCGCCGTTGTAGGCCATGGTGAACCGGCCGGAGGCGGCCTCCATCGGCTGGTGCCCGGAGGGCGACAAATCGACGATCGCAAGGCGGCGGAACCCGAGAGCCACGCCGCTCTGCTCCTCGACGAAAGCTCCGAAGTCATCGGGACCCCGGTGAACCAACGTCGCCGCCATCTTCGCGATGGCGGCCGTCATCCCCTCCCGGGTCCGCTCCCTGGCGGTGAAGAAGCCGGTCAGTCCGCACATCAGGTCACCTGTCCGATCGTCTGATCCAGCCACCGTTCCAATGCTATCAGGTCAGTCTCACTAACCCACCGATGGGTCGGCAAGGTCACCAATTCGCAGGCCAAGCGCCGGGCACCGGCGAAATCGTCGGCCGGATTCTGGATTCGCGGGCCGAAGCCATCGAGATCGACCAAGGCTTTGGGATACCCGCGAGCAACTCCGAGCCTCGCGGCGCCACCAAGCCGGTCGCGCCCCCCGGAAAGCAGGAGCGGGAGGCGAAGATAGGTTGGTCGGCTGCCGGCCAAGACGGTCGCGACGGTCGCCGGGTCGCGTCGACGGGCCCTTGCCGCAAGCCGGAGCGCCGCGACGGTGCGTTCCCGACCCGCGGCATCCAGTCGGTCCAGCGTATCCAAGACTGCCCCGGCGGCGGCCCCCGCGATCCGCCCCGGGCGATGAGGCCGGTGGTACGGGGTCTCCCCAAGCCCGAGAAACGGCAGGCCGGCCAGGATCCCGTAAATCGACGGCCGGCTCGCCACCAACAATGCGACGAGGACGACGAGGGCCCGGGAACCCGGTAGCGGAGGCCCGAGAGGATTCGGGTGGACATCCCCGGACACCCGGGTCAGCAAGGCTCCACCCCCACCTCCCGTGAGCCCTTTGCCACGCCCAAAGCTCAAGATCGACCAATCCCCGAACGAACCCAGTGGCCGGCCGTTGATCGTCGCCCCCGCAGCCTGGGCGGCGTCTTCGATCAGCAAGACCCCGGCGGCGTGGGCAAGCCGTCGCGCCCGCTCGACGTCGACGGCGAGCCCAAACGGATGCACGACCACCACGGCCGCCACCCCATTCGCGAGGGCCGCTTCGAAGGACGGCCACGCTGGGCCGAGGGTTGTTGGATCCACGTCGTACAGATGGACCGGCACGTCGGCCCCATCGGCGGCAGTGGCCAAGTCGAAACAACCCCAGGCCGGCAATGCGATCGCCGTCCGACCGACGCGACCGGCCGCGGTCATGGCCATCCGGAGCGCTGTCGTCCCGCTATCGACACCGGCGACGGTCGGCGCATCGAACCGGTCGCCCAAGGCGGCCTCAAGGGCCAAGACAGTCCGAGCGGGGCTCGTTAGGCCTCGCAATCCGGATCCGATCGTCTTGGAGACAACGGGTGACCACGCCGGGGGCACTACGCGCGCCATGGAACAACCTCATTTCTCAGCAATCGTCCAAGGCCCTCCCTGTATAGGGGCAAGTCCGGTGCCACGGCACAAGTCGTGCAACCCATTCCATTGGCCGACCCGGAGGGACCGGTGCTAAGTTTGAAGTACTGACGACTACCTCAAGGAACGCTACATGGGCGACGCTGCTCCCGTAGACCCGACCACCGACGCGAAGCCATTTACCGGAATCGCCGTCGCCGCGTTGGCATTCGCCGCGCTCGCGACGGCTGTGACGGTTGTCGATTTCGTCAGTTCGATTCAACCCTTGAGTCCAACCATCGCTGCATGGCGCTACCAGGCCTCGGCTTCCCTCGCAGGGGGCCTCGCCATCCCGGTGCTGGCGGTCCTCGTGGCCGCGTTCGCAGCCCGCTATCTCGATCGCCCGGTCCTGACCAGGCGCCTGGCATTTGCCGCCAAGGTACTGGCGGGCCTGCTGGTGGCAATCTGGCTCGTGCTCATGATCGACGGCTTTTCGATGCGGGGTGAGGCCAAGCCGGAAGAACGGTCGATCGGGGACGCCGGGATCGTGCAGGCGTCGCTCAAGTACCTGCTGCAGGCCGCGGTCCTGTTTGTAATCGGTCGCGCGCTCCAGTCCCGTCCCGACACTCAAGGTAAGTAACGGACGATCCGCGGCCCAAGCGCCGTGGCAACCGGGAGCGGCAGCCGCCGCCACACCCTCGGCCCCCAGGCAAACGCCCCCTGATCGGGCGATGGGGTGGCCGCTTCGACCCCACCCGGCGTCCATTGATACCACCACAGCGGCACGTCGCGGCCGCCCCACTGGCTCTTGAAACGGTGGGTGCCCGATCCTTCCGTGCACCGGCCGAAGTTGAACACCCGAGCACCCTCGGCAATCCCGCGTTCGAGCATCGCGCAATACAACAACATGTTCGGGGCGATCCGATTGGCCTCGGCGAGGGACGACGCCCAGGTAATCTCGATCTGGTCACCATACCGAAAGGCCACGCCGCCGGCCACCGGCCGGCCTTGGTGCCACGCCGCGGCAAACCAGACCTGGTCGCCGAAGTGGTTCGCGATTTCCCCGAACCAGCGCCGGGGCAACACCGGTGTGCCAAGGTCTCGCATGTGGCGCGCGAACACCCGGTAGAAGGGGTCCACCTGATCGGCGCCGAACCGGACCTCCACCCCTTCCTTCTGGGGTTTCCGGATCTGGCTGCGGAGCTTCGACGAAAACCCGCCCCAGAGGGCGGCCTTGTCGGCCGCGAGGTCGAGCAGCACGGTAATCTTCCGGTGGGACACGGGAAGATCGACTGGCAACTCGACCTCGCTGCGAAGCTCCAGCAATTTCACCCGATCGGCAGTCGCCCGGGCAACCGCCTCATCCGCGAGCGCGCAGACGGCCGAAGCGGTGCCTAACGGGCCGCCGTAATTGAGAAACGGCATCGACATCAGATAATGGCCAAATACGGCGCTGCGAACCCGGACCAGCGGAAGCACCCCGGCCAAGTCGCCGGATTGAGTCCGCGCTTCGAGGTAGAGGCACTCGTGCCCAAAGGTCCGGGTGATGACGTCGCGCCAGCCGAGCCGGTGAAAGTGGGTGAACCCGGGCTGTCGTTCGGCGAATGCGTCCCAATCGACCCCACCACCGGTCGCCTCAACGGTGAGACCGTTCATACCACCGCGTCGCTCGCCAGCCACTCGGCAACCGAGGTGAAAGGGAAGCGGCCCAGCAACCGGTCGAGGTCGGCCTCCACGCGGTGGAGGCCCCGGTAGTGCCGGATCCGAGTCAGCCAGTCCACGGCGAGCTGCGGCTGCTCGGGATCGACCTCCCACGGGTGGATGTAGAACATTCCGGTTTTTCCGGCCTTGGCCCGGGCTACGAACGCCCGATCGGTCACCCAGAGTGGGAACTGCCGGAAGTACCCGCCCCCAGCCGCCGGCACTTTGAAAGGACCAACCTCCCAGACCGTCATCGGGATTTCCAGGAGGGTCCCGGCCGGGCGTTTGATCCAGTGGGGATCGAGGGGGCCCCCCGGCCACCCATAGCCCCGGCGGGCAATCGGAAACATCGAGGAGTCGTAGCGATACCCCTCCTCGATCAGGACGTCGAACGCCCACTCAAGACCCGGAACGATGGAATAGCTCGGGGCCCGAAACCCGCGGACCTCAACCCCCGCGATGTCTTCAAGGATCGCCTTCGCGGACCGGACGTCCTCCCGAAACTCGCCGGGCGAAAGCGTGGTGACCCGTCGGTGCCAGTAGCTGTGAGACGCCACCTCATGCCCGGCCCCGGCGATCCGCCGGACTAGGTCGGGATGCCGCTCGGCGACCCAGCCCACGATGAAGCACGTGGACCGGACCCCGCGGCGAGCCATGAGGTCGAGCAGCCGATGGGTGTTGGCCACCACCCGGCTCTCCTGGCTCGGCCATGCGGACCGATCGACGTAGCGCTCGAACGCGCTGACCTGAAAGTGCTCCTCGACGTCGACGGAAAAGAGGTGACGCACCCTCAATTGAAGGTCACGTCCCCGAGGTCGCGCGGTTTGAGTTGCCACTTACCCAATCCATCCGGCACCAGCACACCCCGAACAATCATCGACCGAGTCGGCCGGAATGCCGAGCGCAGGAAGTTGATACTGCCGTCAAGGATTATCTCGATGGTGCCCGAGCCGTCGCTGGCCTGAACCCGGAAATCGGGCGCGGCGGTCGCGGTGTCACTGATCGTGGCGCCCGTCACCTGAACCAGCGCGGCATCAAGCGTCCCGTTCGAAGCGGTCGCTGCGGTTCCCGTTCCGATCGCGATCGGAATCGGCGGCGGTCGGGTCCCGAACCAAGCGACGGCCGCGTTGTCGAGCGTGGGCAGGCCGAGGCGGATAGAGGTCAAACCCAGAACGCTGACGCTGTCACCAGGGTTGTTCCCGGTCCGGCCGGCCCGGAGACTGACCCGGGTCAGCCGGATGAAGCCGGAGCTGTCGACGATATGAGAGGTCGTGTCTCGAAACGACTGGACCCCAGCCAAGACCACACCACGGACGAACACTCGGCGCCCCTGCGGGAGGGTACGAGCCTGACGGATCGACACCTCCGGATAGCCGAGCCGGGCCACCAAGGGAACGGTGTCGCCGACCGCGACGTGGAACCCTGACGCGGAGTCGATTTGTTGCACCTTGATGCTATCGCCGACGCTCACGCTGTCGACCACGATGCGATACTGCCCAAGGGCCACATCCTGAAAGCGGACGACCCCGGTCGCGTCGGTGGTCTTCGCCTGCACCGTATCCCTCCCCCCGCGAAGCAGCAGGGCTACCCGGGCCTTGGCGAACGCGGTGTCGAGAGGGGTCGCGGTCCGGGATCCATCACGATCAAGGTAGACCAGCACGGCGACTTGGCCGTTCGACTGGAGAGAGACTCCGAGATCACTCCCGACGTTCTCGCACCCGGAGAGGGCGCCAATCGCGGCGATCGCGCCGCCCCACAGAAGCCGTCGAGCCGAAAAAGATGCGGTTGGCATGTTAGTACTCGATTCCGAGGCCAAGGCGAATCAACCGGGGTTCACCCCGGCGACTGGCGAGTTTGCCGAAGGATGGGTTGGCAAGGAGCGGCACTGTCACCGTCCGAGCGCCCGAGGTAGCAAGGGGCGCGGCCGGAGCGACCTTCAAGAGAGCCCGGTCGACCACGCCGACTTTTGACGAGATCACATTGAACGCATCGACGGTGATCATCAACCGAGCACCCATCGTGGCCACCGGCAAACCGATCCGCAAGCCCAGGTCGAGCCCGTGGACGGCCTCGCCTCGGCAACTGTTCCGGCCGGCAAAGGCGTTCAGCGCCGCGCCGCAGGCGGCCTGGCCGAGCGCCTCCTGCATCCCCGCGATACCGGCATCCAAAAAAGCAGGGTCATTATTGGCGGCACCGTCGCCATTCAGGTCCACGCCCGGCAGGAACCCCGGGGTGAACGGCAAGCCATTGCGCCACCGATACCGCGCCGAAAGCACCACCGGCAGCCGTCCCGGGGTCCGGTATTCGGCACCCGCAGTCACCCGGTGGGGAACATCGAGATCGGAACGCCCCTCATCCCAATCCACGCCATCGAGCCGATCGGGAAACGGTGAAACCTGATCCGCAGGGTCCGGTGCCAGCAGCCCAGTGAGATTGTCGCGGGTGCGCGAGTAGGTGTAGGAACCGAAGAACGAGAGCGCGCGGTCGACCTGACGCTCGAGGGAGGCCGTGAACTCGTAGTGATCGGAGAACCCAGTCGGGACCAAGGCCGACACGAGATCGAACTCCGCGAATCGGCGGTTGCTCCCCGGATCGGCGGTGACGAGCCCCCCTTGTTTGACCAAGGACCCGTAGACCCCTCGGCCTTCTTGCGTCACCGCCAGGGTGCTGGGAGCGCGGTTGAGGTCAACCCGCCGGAGGAGATAGTCGGAATGGTGGTAGCTCCCCGCTAAACGGAGCGAGACCCCGCCACTCACCTGTCCCCGAACACCCAGACCGGCTTTCATCGTCCGGGGAGCCCGGTACGCCGACGTGAACATCGTCAGGCGGGCCCCCGCCTCGGGAGCGAGGCTAGTCGAGGGAACGTTCGGCCAGTTGTCGAAGACACCACTGCCCCGACGGGCCCGCAATCCCGTCGATGATTGCACCGCTTCTCCGAAGAGCAGCGGATCGAGCCCGGTGTGATGAAGACCCGCGGCCCCTTCCACGACCCAGGTCCCGAGGTTGCGAACGTCCCACGTAAAGGCGAATCGGGGGGACACCCCCCCCCGCTTGCGAGGGGTCGAGTCGTTCGGAATGCCGGACAGCGCCGTCCACCGGGCGTTGGGCCGGATCGCATCCTCCGGGAGCTTTTGGGCTTCGTAGCGGACCCCGAAGAGCACCTCAATCTCCGGAGTGACCCGGAAGGCGTCCTGAATGAAGACACCGAGGTCGGCGGTCTTGAAGCGGGCCGGCTGCTCGGCGCCGGTCGTGCCGAAGAACACGCCGCGGCCGGCGCCGAACTGATCGAGGCTCCCGAACCAGAAGATTCCAGCCCTTCCGTAGCGGTAGTCCTGATCGTGGCTGGTGGCGTCGGCGCTAGCGCCGAACTTCACCGAATGCCGGCCGCGGGTCAATTGGATTGCATCGGAAATGCTAACCGTCCGCCGCTCGAACTCGGCCGGAAGAGCCGCAACTCCGCCGAACCGAACCCCATTGTCCACAAGGTAGTTGCTGGCACTCCCGCTGCCGAGCCACTCCCGTCGTGACGAGGAAATCCCCACTCGGAGCTCGTTGGCCAGGGCGGCCCCGGTGGTCGTCAAGCCGAGGGCGATACTCAGGTCCCGGGCCCGGTGCTCGGCGCCCGCTTCATTGCCGGCGTCGAGCCCGAAGTCCGGGCCGGTTTCCTTCCAGGTCGCGAATCCGAATCGGGCCGCCACCAGGTTCCTGGGCGAGAGCTGCCAGTTGAGATTCCCAGAACCGCTCCCACCACGCCACGTCCGGACGAGCGGAACGGTAGAGGGGACAATGTTGGCTCCGAAGCTGTCCGCGGCAATCTGGGGCAGCAGAGCCCGAAGCGACCCGGCTGAACCGCGATAGGTTGCCTCGTCGAACTGCCACGGGAAGGCCGAGGGGGTCTTCAGGGACTGGAAATCGGCGCGGATGACGAAGTGGGCCGTGTCCGGCACCAGGGCACCGCTCAGGACGAAACCGCCATCAAACGAATTGGCGGCACTCTTGATTGGGTTCTGCTCAGCGAGCCCGCCGAACTGGGCGCCCGAGGCCGCGAGGTACGGTTCGAACCGGACCTTGTTGGTACCTCGGCGCGACTGACCATCGAGGAGAAGACCACTCGTTGCCCGCCACTCGGCGTCGGCCGGCACGGTGACCACTTGGGCTTGATCCAGTCCGCGCCGCTGGAACAACGGCGAAGAGGCGGAGACGGCGCGGAGACCCGGATGGCGCCACAACGGCTCCGGCAGGCCGTCCACAAACAGTCGACTGGCTTCCGCCGACCGACCGGCACCGGCAACCCCGAACCCCGATCCGCCCAGCGGGGAGGTCACGACTTCGGAGGTACTTCGACTCGCCGACGCCAGGTCCCGCCCGAAATCGAGTGCGGTGAGCTCGCGGGGCGTCAGAACCCTTGCCATCGACCCGCCGGCCGGACCGGCCGGCGCACCGATCTCGGTGACGGATGAGATCGGCGGTGGCCGCCGTTCGAGCGTCACAGCCACCGTGGTCGCGCGGCCCGAACTGACCAGCACCGTCAGCCGGCGCAGCGGTTGAAACCCGACCTGTTCCGCGAGCAGTCGATAGGAACCAGGCCCGACGAGGGAGAACCGGAACGAGCCCTCTGCATCGACCTCAGTCGAACGGATCGGAGAACCATCCGAGGCCTCCAGGGTAACCTGGGCCCCAGTCACCGGCTCGCCATCGGGGGTTCGAACCGTCCCGCGAACGGTCCCAGCAGTCAGGCTTTGGGCGGATGCCTGGGCAGGTCCCCAGCAAAGGACTAGGCCCCCCAGGCCGAGGGCGGCCGCAAAACCACGGGTGATGCGAAACAGCATGAGGACGTTTTTCCCGGTTTTGATTCGGTGACGCAAGCCGGTTCCCGGTTGGGCACCGACCCAAGGCGATGCTACGTGCCAACCAGCATGCAGATCGGGTGCCACCGCTTCGAAACCCCTAGTTCGTCCCGGTTCGGGCTCTGAAACAGCGGAGCGGTCCCTTGATGCAACACTCTGCACGCATGGGGCGTGCCCGCAACACCGACCCGGGACCGCTGCTGCGATCCATCGCCACCCTAAGTTTCTCTCCGGCGCGGACCAAGGACATTTCCCTGACGCCAATAGCATCTAATTCATTGCCATGAAACGGGTTAAGCCAAGACCTCTGACCAAAAACAGACCGACAATAAGTTCGACAGGTGGTGGCACGGACCCTGCCCAAGAGATCGTACAGTGCTGTCGCTTTCAACCAAGAAACTGGTGATTTGAAATGAGATTCTTTACTAAAGCTGCGGTCCTTAGCGCGCTCGTGGCCACCCCAGGCGTAGCCCAGACCGGGAACTTCAAGTTCCTGTCCGGCAGCTCGGTGTATGCCTGGGGCGTCTCGGTCGGGACCTACAAGGGCGTCCTCGACGGGAAGAACATCGACATTTGGTGCGTCGACTTCAAGAATCACATCTCGGCCGGCAACCAGTTCACGGTGAACGTGACAGGACTCGGGACCGGTGCCAACCTGTCGAACACGCGATTTGGCAACTTGGCCAACCAACCGAACGTCTACCGCCAGGCCGCTTGGCTCGCTTCGCAGTTCCGAACCCAGGCAACCACCGAGTGGGGCTACATTCATGCGGCCATTTGGAACCTGACCTCCGGGTTCGGGGCCAACTTCACCGGGAACAACCAAACCAAGCTCGCCTACTGGTTGAACCAGGCCAGTTCGAACTACTCCAAATATTACTACAACAACGCGTACGTCCTGACTGACACGCAGCTGAATCGGTGCCAGGCAGCGGCTCCAGCGGGAATGCCTTGGAACGGCTGCGGCAAGCAGGAGCAGCTGTACCTCGATGGGGGCCTGACCCCAGTTCCCGAACCGGCTACGATGGGCCTCATGGCCATCGGCTTGGTTGCCATGTCCGGGATGGGTTGGGTTCGTCGTCGGCGGCAGCGGCAGGCGTAGTCCGACGACCCGCCTTGGTCCTTGAAGGTTGAAAAGGCGCCGGCAATTGCCGGCGCCTTTTTCAGATCCGGCAACTGGCCCGAGGCGGCCCAATCCAGGACGCTCTTTGGGATTACCTTTCGCCATGCGCGGATTGACCTTTCGCGGGCGGATCTCCCTCACCCTATTCCTGATCGCCCTGCCCTCGGCCATGGCGATGTTCGGGTGGGCCTATTCAACGATCCGCTACAACCCCGCCAAGGCGGCCCAAGCCGTCGTCCGCCCGTTGCGTGAGTCCGGAATCCGGCTGCTCACTACCCTCGACACCACCCGGCTCTCACCGCCTGAAATCCAGGCCCTCAACCACTACAAAGTCCGCCTCAACGAGGCCCTTCGAGTCTCCCAACAAGCCTACATCTACAAGCGCCTGGAGACCTACGGCCGGGCCCTGTTGCTGGCGGTGCTCGGCACGGTGCTGTTCTATGCCGCAATCTTTCTGGGGCGAAACCTGGCCGCCCAACTGAGTTGGCCGATCGACGAGCTGGTGGGCTGGACGGGCCTCATTCAACGCAACGAGCCGCTGCCTCCCGACCCGCCCCGGTCCGGCGCCCCGGAGTTTGCGTCCCTCCGAACCGCCCTTCGGGACATGGCGGCCGGTCTGGCCCAGGCCCGGCGGTCCGAGCTTGAATCCGAACGACTCCGGGCGTTCCGCGAAGTGGCCCGGCGGGTGGCTCATGAGATGAAGAACCCGCTGACTCCGATTCGATTTGCCGTCACCTCGCTCAGCCGCAATGCCAGCGCCAACCAAGAAGAGGCGCTGGACGTGCTCCGAACCGAGTCGAGTCGATTGGAACAACTGGCGCGGGACTTTGCCAATCTGGGCCGGCTTCCGGAAGGACCACCGGCTGAGGTCGACCTGGGCGAACTTCTGGGCGAGTTGCTCCGAACCTCGCTCCCCGTGGAGATCGAGGGGCACCTCCAGGTCGTTCCCGAGACACCGCACGTGGTTGGGCACTACGATGCGCTTCGGCGGGCCTTTGCGAACGTGATTCGCAACGCCGCCGAAGCCATGCTGGGTGAAGGCCGGATCGAGGTTACCATCCGTCCGTGGCAAGGCGGGGTTCGGGTGTCGATCGCAGACCAGGGTCCGGGAATCCCGCCGGCGAAACGAAGTCGGGTGTTCGAGCCGTATTTCACGGATAAGAGCGACGGCACCGGTCTCGGCCTCGCCATCGTGAAACAATCGATCGACTTGCACCAGGGGATGATCGAGGTGGCCGAGACGCCTGGTGGAGGGGCGACGTTCGTAATCTGGCTTCCGCTGGTGCCCGAAAGCGCCAAGACTCGACCAACTGATCGACCTTATGTGGAGCGCCGAGTCGCGGACCGGCGGACGAACCAACGATGACCACTCGCGTCTTGATTGTCGACGACGAAGCGAATATCCGGCGAATGCTCGGGGCCCTGCTCAAATCGGAGGGCTTTGACGTCACCGAAGCGCCGAACGGCAACGCCGCTTTGCTGGCGATAGACGGCGGCCACCCAGACGCCATCTTACTCGACCTGATGATGCCGCCGGGGCCCGACGGGATCGCGACCCTGGAAAAGATTCGGGACCGGGACGAAACCGTTCCGGTCATCATGATGAGCGGGAAGGCGCAGTTGACCGATGCCGTCCGGGCGATCAAGCACGGGGCCTTCCAGTTCCTGGAAAAGCCGCTCACCCCCGAAGCCGTGTTGATCACGCTCCGGTCGGCGCTGGAACTGACCCGGACCCAGGCGGAAAACCGGGCGCTCAAGTCTCAACTCAAACGTCCCCGGATCGAGATGGTGGGGACGACCGAGGGGATGCGGAAGGTGGCGGAAGCAATCTCCCAGGTTTCGCCGACCGAGGCCCGGGTGTTGGTCTACGGAGAATCAGGCACCGGGAAGGAGCTGGTGGCCAATGCGATCCATCAGGCCGGACGTCGGGCCGGGAAGCCGATCGTGTCGGTCAACTGCGCCGCGATTCCGCGCGACCTGGTGGAGAGTGAGATGTTCGGCCACGAGCGCGGCGCGTTCACCGGGGCCACCGAACGGCGGATGGGCCGGTTCGAATTGGCGGATGGAGGGACGCTGTTCCTCGACGAGGTCGGCGACCTGAACCTCGAGGCGCAGGCCAAGTTGCTTCGGGTTCTCGAAACCGGCGAAATCCAGCGCCTCGGGGCCGAGCGGGTCCAGCGGGTCGATGTCCGGGTCATCTCAGCCACGAACCAGCGGCTCGACCAGGCCGTGGCCGCCGGCACTTTCCGAGAAGACCTGTACTTCCGGTTGGCCGTCTTTCCGATTGAGCTCCCGCCGCTGCGGCATCGGCTCGAGGACCTCCCGGCCCTGATCGCCCATCTCGCGGAGCGGATTCGGGGTCACCAGGCTCCCGCCTTCACCGCCGAGGCCCTGGTGTCAATGGCTTCATATGATTGGCCAGGCAATGTCCGTGAGTTGGCCAATGTCATCGAGCGGCTCTCGATCATCGGCGGCCCGGAAATCGATGCGGCGTTGGTTCGCCAGGTGTTGCCTCGGTCCCGGGGCCGGACCGAGCCTGGACCAACGGCCGACACTGCGAGCCAGCCGGGAAGCCTTGACCTCCAGGGGCGTTCGCTCTCGAACCTACTCGACGACTATGAGCGGGCGCTGGTGCGGGAAGGACTGGCCCGGGCCCAGGGCAACGTGGCGGAAGCGGCCCGGGCGCTGCAGACGGACCGGGCCAATTTGTACCGGCGGATGAAGCGGTTGGGGTTGTCGTGACTCGGCACTCGGCACTCGGCACTCGGCGCTCGGCTTGGGCGTTGGTTTTCGGGTTGGGGGTTGGGGCAGCTGGAGGGGTTCGGGCTCAGGACAGTTTGGTGATCATTCGGCCGGTGCCCGAGGCGGATACGACGGCGGTACGGAGTCTGCCGAGCGCGGTCGTGCGCCAGGTGGTTGCGGTGTACAACGATAGCGGGACGACGCGATTCGGAGGCAGTTTTTCGCTCCCGGCGGGGGCCCGGTTGGAGGGGCGGGTGGCGGTGTACCGGGGGACGCTCCGGGTCAACGGGACGATCACGGGGTCGGTCCTCGTTATCAACGGCGACCTGATCGTCGGGCTGGGGGGCACCGTGCTCGGATCCGTACTGGTCACCGGGGGGCGAATCGAGGTTCGCCCGGGCGGACGGCTCGATGGGGAGCGGACGACCTATGACGCATTGGCGCCAGTGTTCCGAATGCCGAGCGGGCTGCTCGAAGCCCGGGAGCGGCGAAAACCGCTGGGCGAAATCGCCGCGGCGCGAGCCTCATTCCAGACCGGCCGGATCAGCACCGAGCTAAGCCTGGAGACCGGCCGTACCTACAACCGGGTCGAAGGTCTTCCGATCGTCTTCGGCCCGTCCTTCACAACGCAGGGCTCCGACCGGGCCGACGCCCGGCTCGACCTCAGGGGCATCTTCAGGCCGACCAGCGACCGGACCAAGCTCCGCGACGACATCGGCTTCGTGGTGTCGACCGAGTTCCGGGCCGGAGCGACCCGCCGGTGGCTGAGCTTCGGGGCCCGTGGCTATCGGCAAATCCAGTCGATCGAAGACCAACCGTTGACCAAAGGCGAGGCCGGGTGGTCGGCTTTTCTATTTCAGCGCGATTATCGCGATCATTTCGAAGCCCGGGGCCTCGAGGGCTACGTCAGCGTCGCGCCGCTGCCCACCCTCCGACTCGGCCTCTCGGTCCGGGGCGACACCGAACGCTCGGTGCCATCGAGCGATCCGGTCTCCCTGCTCCGTAACCAGGACACCTGGCGGCCGAATCCCCTCATCGATGACGGATTCTATCGAACCAGCAAGGTGTCACTGGACCTCGATACCCGGAACGACCAGGCGAGGCCCTCGGCCGGTTGGAAACTCCACGCGGATTTCGAGAACAGCCGGAGTGACGACGCCTCGCCGGTGGCCCTCCCGGTCGCGGTCCGGCCGCCGATCGAGTCAGGGCGGTATGCCTTTTCGAAGCTCCGGTTTGACGTGGCCCGATACGCGAGGATCAATCCGAACACCCGGATCAACCTTCGAGTGCTGGGCGCGGGATGGGTCGGCGGCGATCCGTTGCCGGTACAGCGCCGCGTTTCGTTAGGCGGCCCCGACATCCTCCCCGGATTCGGTTTCCGCGACCTCAACTGCACCCCGCCGGGGTTCTCCGATCAAAGCCAGGCCTCGCTCTGCGATCGGATGCTGGCCGGTCAAATCGAGATCCGGACCAACCTGCCGATCAACCTGCCGTTCCGGATCCGAAACGCCGAACTGGCGGCGCTACAACAAATATTGGGGATTGAACGGGCGGAGTTGGTGCTGCTGGCCGACGCCGGCAAGGCCTGGCTCACCGGCGACGGCCCCGGCCGGGTGCCCAACAATCGAATCCCGAAGTTCGGCGAATGGGATGCCGATGTCGGCGTCGGCATCGACGCGGGTGGGATCGGCCTATACCTCGCCAAATCCGTGGCCGTCAATCGCTCGTTCCGATTCGCCCTCCGACTCCAGCGGCGATTCTGATGCGCCGAGCGTCGTTGGTGGTCGCGGGCCTGATGGCACTGGGCGCGGGGGCGCACGCCCAGTCGCGCTCGGTCGCCGCGTCGATGGCGCTCGACACGGCGGTGGACCGAACCGGGGCCCGGCGGGCGATCGTCTCGTTGAGAAACCTCTTGGCCGACCCGCGATGGGACGAGGCGCTCGACAATTCCCTGCCCCTGGTCGTGTCGTACACGCTCGAGTCGTGGCGATCCCGGGAGGGGTGGATCGACGAATTTCTCGGGTCGGTCGAATGGCAGGCGATCGTGATCAAGGAACCGCTCCAGGAGGAGTATTCGATTACCCGAATCGTGAGTGGCCGACCGGGCCGGCCCCTTCGGTTCGCGATCCGGGACTCGGCGGTCCGGGAACTCGACAAGCCCCAGCGGATCGAGTGGATGCCAACGCGCGCCGGCCGGTTCTACTACACCCTGTCGGTGCGGATCACCGCACTATCCGACCGCGATCTGGACCAACTGGAACAATTCCTGGCCGGCGACGCCTCGCTCGACACCCCGGAGACCGGAACGGTGGTTGGCCGGGGCATCCGGCGCTTTCTGCTCCGAATCGCTGGATTGCCCAGTCAGGTACTGGGCTCGCGATCGGAGCAATTTGAAGTGAAACCCGAGGAGTAGCCCTAGCCGCCGATCGCGCGGAGGGCTTCGGGGCCGTAGAAGAGCCGGATGTACTTGGCCTGGGTGTGGGTCAATCGGCGAACCGCCCATGACAGGTGCACGAAGTGCGGCTCCATCGGCAAAGTGGAGGGGTGCATCCCGCATTCCTCGGGCAACCGATTGCCCTTCTTCGTGTTGCAGGTGCTGCAGGCCGTGACCACGTTCCGCCAGTCGTTGCCGCCACCCCTGGAAATCGGAAGCAGGTGATCGCGGGTCAGACACTCGCGGGGCCGGAGTTCGTTCTGATGCCGATCGCAATACTGGCAGGTGTAAGCGTCCCGGGCAAACAGGAAGGTGTTCGTCACCTGCCGGCGGAACTTCCGGGGCACATGAACGAACTTGACCAGCCGGATGATCGCCGGTTTAGGGAGCGCGAGCCTCGCGCTCCGCATCTGTTCCCCTCCCTCCGCCTCGACGATCTCGGCCTTGCCGTCGATCACCAAGCGGAGGGCCCGCCGAAGCGGGACCATCGTCAGGGGTTCAAATGATGCGTTGAGCGCGAGACATCGCACCGCCAGTTCTCCGCGTCGTGGGACACAGCATTGTAGGAACAAGGGGGTAGGAAGATCAAGCGCCCCCCCGCCGGAAGACCGGCCGGCCGGAGGCGAACGTGGCCAGAACGTTACCGGGGCGGGCGGCCAGCAGGCGGGCCTCTACCGGCTGGTCACGGGCCTCTGGCGCCAGTTCAACCGCGATCAGATCGGCAAAGGTACCGGCTCCGAGCCACCCGACCTCGGCGTCGGCTGCAATCAACCGGGCGCCGCCGATCGTCGCCAAGGCCAGCGCCTGGCCCGGGGCCAAGCCGGCCAACGCGGCCGCCGCCCGCATTTCAGCCCAAAGATCAAGCTGCCCCACACTGATGACGGAGTCCGTGCCGAGCCCGACTCTAACCCCGGCCGCCAGCAGCCGGCTCAAGGGGGCCTGCCCATGGCCGTGTCGGGCGTTGGAGCAGGGACAGTGGGCCACCGGGGTGCGCCGGGCCGCCAGGATGTCGAGGTCGGCTTGGTCGAGCTGCACGGTATGGATGCAAAGCGTGTCCGGACCGAGCACGCCGTGGGCATCGAGCCAGCTCACTGGCGACCGCCGGGCGGCCACCGGGAGCGTTCCGTGCCGCGCGACGGGGGGAATCCCCCTGGCGTTCCATGCCTCGGCGAAAGGCCCTTCGTGCCGGGCCACCAACATGGTTTCCGCCGGCGATTCGGCCACGTGAACCGCGAGCGGTAGGCCCCGGGCCTTCGCAAACTCGGCGACGGCTTGGTAAAGCGGCCCGCTGACCGTGTACGGGGCGTGGGGCGACACGCCGAGGCGGACCCGGCCTCCGGCTCGGGGTCCGAGCTCCGCAACCCGGTCTTGAAGACCCAGCAGGCTCTCGCGGCATTGGGCGGGATCAGGACCGAAAACCTCCTGATAGGCAATGCCGGCGCCGCCGAGCTCGACGAGGGCCCCGAGGACGGCCCCGGAATCCCCGGTGTCCAGCACGGTCGTGATCCCGGCGGCGAAGGCGTCCCGCACCCCCTGACGGGCGGCGGCCTCGAACCAATCCGCGGTGAGGCCGGATTTGACCTGCCGGACGCCCCGGATCCAGGCCGAAAAATCGGATTCTTCGACTTGGCCGGCCAACCCGGTGAGTTCCAAGTGGGTGTGGGCATTGACCAACCCCGGCATCAGCGCCGCCCCTGGAAACGACACGGTCCCCACGCCCGGCGGCGCGGGGACCATCGCGGCAGCCCCAACCGCCTCGATCCGCCCGTCGGGGCCAATCAGCACGGCTCCGTCGGCAACGGGCGGTGAAGAGACTGGAACGACCCAATCCGCCGTTAGGCGGGTCCTTACGACCGGCCGGAGGATCACCGGTGGATCGGGCAGCGTTCGGTGGGTTCGGTGCCCGGGAAATAGAACTCGGGCCCGACTTTGTCCTTCGGGCAGGCCGAGGTGGCGAGGAAGCCGGTGGAGTGGTCGACGTCGAGCGACACGAGGCCCTCGGGCATGGGCCACCCGAGCGGCAGCTTCCGCCGCTCGTAGACGTCCTTCATCATGGCGCCCCAGGCCGGCGCCGCGAGCCGGCCGCCTTGAGCATCGCGCATGATGACCTGTTTTCGGTCGAAGCCCAACCAGACTCCGGTCACCAGATCCGGGGTGAAGCCGATGAACCAGACGTCCATCCCGTCGTTGGTCGTGCCGGTCTTCCCGCCGGCGGGCAGGTTGATCCCGGCGCGGGGCATGACCGAAGCAGCGGTGCCCCTCCGGAGGACATCGCGGAGCCCGTCGAGAATGAGCCAAGCGTGCTCAGGGTCAATGGTCCGAGTCTGTTTGCTCTCGGGTTGCCAGATGATGTTGCCGCTTCGGTCTTCGACCCGGAGGATCGCGACCGGCGCCACCCGAACTCCCAGGTTGGCAAAGGTCCCGTACGCCGAGGTGATCTCGAGCGGGGTTACCTCGGCGGCCCCGATGAAGATCGACGGCACTCTCGGAATCCGGCTCGCGATTCCGGCGGCGGCGGCTTCCTTGACAACGGCATCGATGCCGACATCGAGACCCACTCGCACCGCCACCGTGTTCCGGGAGTCGTAGAGTCCTTCCCGCATGCTCATCCGGCCCCGGTATTTGTTGTCGTAGTTCTTCGGCGACCAAGGCGGTTGATTGTCCACCGGGACCTCGACCGGCCCGTCCTCATACAAATCGCTGAGCCGGTATCCTGCCTTGAGCGCCGCCGAGTACACGAACGGCTTGAAGGTCGAGCCGGCCTGCCGCTCGGCTTGCGTGGCGCGATTGTATTTCGAGTCGGCGAAATCGCGGCCCCCGACCAAGGCCCGGATGTACCCGGTTTTGACCTCGATGCTGGTGATGGCTCCTTGGAGATATGGCGAGAACGGCCCCTGCTCGTCTTCGGTGGCGTTCGGATCTCGCTTCTCGAGGTACTGGCGAAAGGTCTGATGCGGAAACTTGCCGTAGGCTTTGGGATCCTCCTCGATCTTGATCAGCTGGGCTTCGAGCGCCCGCTCCGCCGCCTGCTGCATGTCCAAGTCCAGGGTGGTATAGACCCGCAGTCCCGAGCGGTAGAGTTCCGATCCGAATCGAGCCTGGAGCAGCTGCCGCACGTATTCGACGAAATAGTCGCCGACGCCGTTGAAGTCGGACCGGGAGGAAAGCGCCAGCGGGTAAGCTTTCCAGGCCTCCGCCGACTCTCGCGACAGTTTGCCTTGATCGCGCAACAGGTTGATGACCAAGTTGCGTCGCTGCACGGCAAAGTCCGGGTTGCGACGAGGGTTGTAGCGAGTCGGGGCCCGCGGAATGGCGGCCAGCATCGCACCTTCGGCCACATTGAGTTGCTTGGCCGGCTTGCCGAAGTACCGAGAGGCGGCGGTTTCGACGCCATACGCCCCGTTCCCGAGATTGATCTGGTTCAGATACAGTTCGAGGATCTTGTCTTTCCGGTAGTTTCGCTCGATCTCCAGGGCCATCCGCGCCTCGCGGAGTTTCCGGGTCACCCCGAGGAACCCTGAGCGCTTGTCGGCCGGGAGCTCGTCGGGCCAGAGGTTCCGGGCGAGTTGCATGGTGATGGTCGAAAACCCCTGGAGCCGTTTGCCGGTGAACAGAGCCTTGAACGAACCGAGGACCCGATACCAGTCAATGCCCCCGTGCTGGTAGAACCGGCGGTCCTCGGTGGCCAGAACGGCCGCGATCACGGCCGGTGAAATCTGCTTCAAGGGAACGACGGTCCGGCGAGTCTGGCCAAAATCGGTCACCAGGCGCCCATCGGCGGCGTAGACCTTGGAGGCTTGGTCGGGGTCGTACGTTTCGAGACCGGCAATTGACGGGCAGGATCCAACCGGGGCGCAGACATTGAGCCAGGCCCCCAGTCCGAGGGAGCCGCCAAACATGATGGCGGCGCCCATCGCAAGCAGAATCCGGTATCGGATCGTCGGAGAGTGCCACCATCGCGAAACACTCTTGAACAGCCGAGGGGCCATGAAGGCAAGGTAAGGCGGTGGGCCGGATCGGCGGAAGGGCAGACAGACAGCACCCGAGGTGGTAGTTTTTCCCTCCCAATGACGACTCTCCTGACCACTCTCGCGGCGCGCGGCCTGCTACACGACGCCACCCCCGGCCTGGCCGATCGGTTGGCCAAGGGGCCGATTACCGGCTATGTCGGCTTCGACCCGACCGCGGACTCGCTCCACGTCGGGAACTTGGTGCCGGTCATGGCCTTGGTTTGGCTCCAACGATTGGGCGGCACCCCGATTGCGTTGATCGGCGGAGGCACCGGCATGGTCGGCGACCCGAGCGGCAAGCGCGACGAGCGACCCATGCTCTCCGCCGACACGGTGGCGGCCAACTCCGCGGCCATCCAGAGGCAGCTGGGCCGGTTCCTCGACTTCAGCGGCACCAACGCCGCCACCCTCCGGAACAACGCGGATTGGCTGGTCGGCCTGGGTCTGCTCGAGTTTCTACGCGACACCGGAAAGCACTTCACGATCAACTACATGCTCCAGAAAGACTCGGTCAAAAGCCGGATGGAGAGCGGGATCTCGTTCACCGAGTTCGCGTACATGTTGGTCCAGGCCCACGATTTCGGCTATCTGCACCGGACCGTCGGCTGTGAGTTGCAAATGGGCGGCAGCGACCAGTGGGGTAACATCACGGCGGGGATCGAACTGATCTCGCGCCAGGGGGGCCAGGCGCACGGCGCGGTATTGCCGCTCCTGACGACGGCGAGCGGCGCCAAGTTCGGCAAGAGCGAAAGCGGCAACATCTGGCTCGATCCGGCGCGAACGTCGCCGTACCGGTTCTACCAGTTCTGGCTCAATTCGGATGATGCCGATGCCGAGCGGCTCCTGAAGACGTTCACGACCGTGACGCTGGAAGACATTGCCGCGGTGATGGCGGAACAGGCCGTTGACCCGAGCCGGCGGGTGGCCCAACGATTTCTGGCGCGCGACGTCACGGTCCGGGTTCACGGCAGCGTGACGACCGACCGGGTCATGGCCGCGAGCGAGCTGCTCTTCGGCGGGAGGACCCTTGCCGATGCCGACGCCGAGACGTTGGCCATCGTGGCGGGAGAGGTCACGACCATCGGCGTCGATCCGGCCCGGCTGGCGGCGGGTATCCCGATTACCGACGCCCTCGTCGAAACCGGCTTGGCCGCGTCCAAGGGGGAAGCCCGGCGTGGCATTCAGGGCCAGGGATTCTCGATCAACGGGCAGAAGGTTTCCGGCCCCGATGTTCTCATCGGCGCGGGCGATTTGCTGGCCGGCCGCTTCGTTGCCCTCCAGAAGGGGAAACGAAGTTTTGCGTTTTTGGACTCGGCACTCGGCACTCGGCACTCGGCCCTCGGCTGAGGGCGGAGGGCGGAGGGGCCGGGGCTACCAGCGCGAGCGGCGGGTTTGGCGGGGACGTTTGACGCCCAGTATGCCGAAGACCCCGCGCACGAGTTCCCGGCCGATCGTGCGGGCCATGGGGCCGGTGAGGGCACCCAGGAGTGCGCCGCCAGCGGCCTGCCCCCAGGTTTTTCCGGCGCGGGGCGGAGCGGCGGGTTGTTCTGGGTCGCGAAATGGGCCTCGGGAGGGAGCCGCGGCCGGGGGCGCCGCCGGGCGTTCGAGCCGGCGGGCCAGGATTTCATGGGCGCTCTCCCGGTCGATCGGGGTCCCGTACTCTCGCATCAGATCTGACTCGGCCGCTTCAGCCCGGAATTCTTCCGGCACCAACGGGCCCATTCGAGAGGTCGGCGGCACCATTCGGGTGGCCACCACGGGCGTCGGGACGCCTTTCGGGGAGAGCCCGGTGACGATCGCCTCGCCGATGCCGAGGGAGGTAATGGTTTCCTGGAGGTCGTAGTAGCTGGTCTTCGGGAAGGTCCGGACCGTGGCCTTGAGGGCCGCTTCGTCGTCCGGGGTGTGAGCCCTGAGGGCGTGTTGGACTCGATTGGACAGTTGGGCCAGAACGGCTTCCGGCACGTCCTTGGGCGTCTGGGTCACGAAAAATATCCCGACGCCCTTGGAGCGGATCAGGCGG
>SXGU01445091.1_pt1 | contig 36546 bp, 26 predicted proteins | sample 3174531 | NCBI WGS metagenome assembly SXGU01 (sample SAMN11356863, study PRJNA531348) | freshwater metagenome | isolation source: freshwater sample F1-140 | place: China: Fuxian Lake, Yuxi | collected 2017-12-25 | reverse complement strand
CCTTCCAATTCCCGGAGAAGCTCATCCCCGTGGTCATCCAGAGTATTCTGGTGCGCCGTTCTATTCCCGTGTACGGCGACGGCATGAACGTGCGCGACTGGCTCTTCGTGGGAGACCACGCCGAGGCACTCTGGCAGGTGTGCCAGCGCGGCCGACTCGGGGAGACATACAATATCGGCGGCTGCAACGAGTGGGCCAATATCCACATAGTTCAACTCATGTGCGACTTGGTAGACGAACTGGCACCTCAACTGGGTGGCAACAGCCGCAGCTTGATCACTTTCGTCAAAGACCGCCCCGGTCACGATAGGCGCTACGCGATTGATGCCTCCAAAATCGAACGTGAACTCGGTTGGAAGCCCGCTTACACCTTCGAACGCGGTATCCGCGAAACGGTGAGGTGGTATCTCCAAAACCAAGCCTGGGTCGAGGAAGTCAAGAGCCAAAAGAGTTGAGGGTCGGTCTCGCTGCTGTCCCGCTGGCGGGACTTTTTGAGTGCGGTGGCCCTCCACCGCTTTGTCTTCGGCTGAAACACGGCGAGGAGGTCTCACACTGAACAGGAACCGGCTCAACCGCCCTCCGTTCCCTCCGTGGTTTGCTTAGGTTTGTTGCTAGAAGTCGTGGAGCAGAAAGCCGCAGAGGGCTGCCGACACTCCAATACGATTTCACGGCTTCGGTCGCGCGCGGTAACGTTCGTAGAGTCGGGTGTGTTTCGATGCTAATGGAACTTCCTTTCCAGCAATCCACATCCGTTTCACCTGAGTTCGAATATCAAGAATATCACCGTCGGCAATAAACATGGACGCCTCCTTGCCGACCTCAATCGAACCGAGGCGATCACCCAACCCCAGCAACCGCGCGGGTTCGAGAGTCAATCCCTTCAGGGCATCCTCGCGCGACAAACCGAAAGCCATGGCTTGGGCTGCCGCATAGGGAAGATTGCGGATATTGAACGCATCGAATCGTTCTTGAGATCCTGAAACAGCGACACGTACGCCCGCTTTCACCAGAATTCCCGGCGCTGAAAAGTGGACATCATAGGGATCAATGTCCCGTACCGGGAGCGTGAACACATGTTCGAAGGCCACCGGAATTGAGTTCGTGGACAGGAGGGACGTCAACCGCCAGGCATCGCGGCCGCCGGCCAATACCGCCCGATACTTTCGTGCGGCGACCCAGTCGATCGCCGATTGGATCTGTCGATACTCATCGGCGTGCAAGAACAGCGGAACCTCGCCTCGCAGGACGGGCAGCAACCCTTCCCATGCGGGAACGGTACGAAACGATGTTGCGTCGGCAGCTCCCTTGGCCCTCGCGTAGGCCTCTCCGTCATCAAAGAACCCCGTGATCTCCCGGATCTTGCGATCGCGTTCCTTGATCTGGTCCTCGACAGATTTCCATTGGTCCTTGTTGGCGGCGCGATCGCGCGGCGTGGTGTCGATACCAAACGACGGCCAAAATAAGTGCATCCCGGATGACCGAAGAACGACCATATCCTCGATGGTCCAACCATTCAACGCGACAACGCCGGAATGCCCACTGAGAACTCCTCCGTGTGGAGTGACTTGCGCATGAGTATAACCATTCGCACGCGCGACCGGGATCAGTTCGGAATCCGGATTGACCGACAACCAAGCAAACACGTCCGGCGTATAACTGCCGACCTCCACGGAATCCACGGTGGCGCGAACCGCCTCAATCTCGACCAACCCCAAGATCGACAGCGTTGCGATCAAGCCGGGAAACACATGGGCTCCGTTGAGTTCGATGGTCGCATCGGCGGCTTCCTGAATGTCCGATCCGACAGCAACAATTCGTCCATCGCGAGAGAACACCGAGGCATTGGTTAACACCGGGCCGGCTGCGGTATGAACGATGCCTTGTTTGAGGAGCAGCGATGCGGCTTGGGTTGAGGCAAGTTGAATGGCGGCTCCAAAAACCATCCAAAACCAAGTAAAGCGCCTCATGGTGGAGTGTGTTGGGGTGCGATTCATCGGCGTTGAGGGTATTGGCAATCGAGACATTGTTGGACGCCGAGATGAGATGCCTGCTCCCAGGTTTTTCGGAAGAAGGCTTCGCGAGCTTTGTCGCTGGCAGTAGCGCCACCGGAGCCACCGGCAATGGCCTTGGCTTTCGCGATGAGTGCTGTCCGTTCCTCAGCCAACGCTCGCGCTCGATCCGCCTCCAACGTTCGATCAAAGTATTTTCGCCCCTCAATCCAGGTCTGGAGGCAGACACTGCTAGAATCCAAGGGAGATCCGCTCCAGAGCACAAAGTCGGCATCCTTTCCAGGTTCCAAAGAACCAACCCAACGATCGACCTGGAGCTGTTTGGCGGGATTGATGGTGACAAACTTCAAAGCCTCAGCTTGAGGAACGGCACCGTATTTCACCGCCTTGGCCGCTTCCAAATTCAAACGCCGCGCGTGGTCGCTTGAGTCTGAGTTAATACTCACCTGCACCCCGCGCTCATGCATCAAGGCCCCGGCATAGGGGATGGCGTCGACGACTTCAAACTTGTAGCCCCACCAATCCGCAAATGCGCTTGCGCCGGCGCCGTGCTTGGCAATTTCGTCGGCTACCTTATACCCCTCAAGAATGTGCTGTAATGTTGCCACTCGCACACCAAAGGATTCCATGGTTCTTAGGAATGCCAGGATTTCGTCCTGTCGATAACTGTGACAATGAATCAGCCGCTTGCCCTGAAGGATCTCCACCAAGGCATCGAGTTCAAGATCCTGTCGCACCGGAGGGCCGCCAGCGCTTGCACGTTGCTGGGCGGCCGCATACTGTTGGGCAGCGGTAAACCGATTCTTGTAAAATGTCGGTACACCCATCCGGCTTTGGGGAAATCGGGTCGTGAATTTGTCGCCCCAGTTGGCTTGTTTCACGTTTTCGCCCAGGGCGAACTTGATGCCGGGCGGCGCGTTCAGGAACTTCAACCCCTCCGGTCCCAGTCCCTCCCGCAGTTTGATCACGCAGTTCTGTCCGCCGATAGGATTGGCTGAACCATGGAGGAGGTTCGCCACAGTCAATCCGCCAGCGAGTTGTTGATGGATTGTTTCGGTCTCCGAATTCACCACATCCCCTATCCGCACCATGGCGCTACTAGGAAGAGTGCCTTCATTGACACCACCCAAAATCATGGAGTGGCTGTGACAATCCAGGATTCCAGGTGAAATATGAATCCCAGGCATATCCAAAACGACGGTTCCGTCAGGCAACGAGCCAGTGGGCACAGTTCCAACGCTGCGAATTGTTCCATTCACCACCAGCAGAGAGGCATTGGTCAGAATGCCTGCCTCAGCCGAGGTCCAGATCACCGCGTTCTGAATCAGAACTGCCGGCGGCGTGGCCGAAGGCCCGCGTCCGGCCCAGGGTTGGCGCGCCAAGCGTTTCTTGCTTCTTTCCCTCGCCTCCTTCTTTTTGGTCTCAGCCTTCTCTTTCTCGGCCTTGGCTTCGGCGGTATCCGTGGTGTTGGTTGATTTGCCGCCAGACGCCACGTTAGTTTTTCCAGTGCTCTCCCCAGCCACATCAAATAATCGCCCCTGGACCCAAACCGAGCGCACGACGCCTTCTGGATCGAAGTAACCCTTGGAATCGCAGACTGTCAGGTTCGCAAGTTTGCCCGTTTCGATTGATCCAAGTTGAGCCTCGACACCGCACAATCGAGCCGGAACTAAAGTGAGGGCGGCCAGGGCATCGGTCTCACTGAATCCGCGGTCCAGCGCGGCGCGGAGATTCTTGCGAAAATCCTTCCGTTCGCCGAGCGCATGGGTAGTCAACGCTATCTCCACACCATTCTGACGAAGCACTGCCGGGTTTTCCGCCGCCCAATCCCAACTCCGAAGCTGGTCCAAAGAGATGCTCTCCCAACTGGCGTCATCCGGAAGTTTCGGCGGGGCGGGGAACGCAATGGGCACAATAAACGAGGCCGCTGTGGCCTTTGCGATTTCCGGTCGCCGCCACTCCTGACCGCTCGCGACCACCTGGAAGGTTAAGCCAATTTCGCGCGCCACAGCGCCAGCCCGCTCCACCATGAGCGGACTCTCCGGATCAAACACAACGGTCTGGCGCGGATTTCCCGACAGGGTCGTCTGCAACGCCTCCAGGGCCGCGTTGTAACGTGGCAGTTGTTTGGGCACGCCAGAAGTCGAGGAAGAGTTGCGGTTGGCATAATCGCGCGCATCGAGAAAGGACTGCCGGACCAATGCGATCGTGCCCATCAAGGAATTGGGAAAGGCGTTGTCACCTCCACTGACAGAGAACGCTATATGCTGGGCGCTCTGCGCTCGAAGGATGGATTCATTCGGACCTCCATCGCCAAAGACCACCACGGCGCTCTGTCCGCGAATCACCCCTTTGGACGGAACCACTTGTGCCCCAGTGAACCCCAGTTCCCGCATCCCATCGATCAGTTTAGCGTCGGGTGTGTACCTCGCTGCCATCCGAAACTCTGGGATGACATCCGCATTGGCGTATCCAGGTCCCGCTCCACCTGGATCTCTCTCTTGTCCCGAAACACCAAAGAACCGATATCCACCGGATGCCGCCACAGCGGCTCCAGATTCGGGAATGTCCTTGGATGCCCCGCTGCTGGAGGAGTCCAGACTCGTTCCCTCAGGCCTAGCACCCGTCGCGGTCGGGAGCGCGAGGTATGGGTCAAAAAAGCCCGGATAAATGATATGCCCGGTAACATCCCAAACCCGGGCATCCGAAGGAGGTCGAACGTCGGGTCCCACATCGGTGATCCATCCGTCGCGAAAGACAATCGTGCCTCGTTCCAACAAAGTACCCGGCTTCAAAAAAATTCGCGCGCCAACCAGGGCGTGTACCCCCGGTGCGCCCGGTCGAAAACCAGGGGCTGCCAAGTCGGCAGCGTGCGCGCTTGCCATGAGCGTCAGACCCAAGGCCTGCTGAATGATCCAGGAATGGAATTGCTGTCGCCATCTGCGCATGAGCCTACCCTACCCCTCTGAGAAATGATGTCCAACCCGTTCATCAGGTTACCCACGGTTCCTGCTTCACCCCGAGCGTCTCGACTGGTACACAAGCGGACATCGTCACACATGAAACCGAACATTCGCCTCACGTTACTCTCCCTGGCAGTGATGCTCTTCAGTGGCACCGTACTCGCCGCGGACCCCGCCAAACCGATCAAGCACTCGTTCCTCGCCGCGGGCGGCCACACGCGCATCGTGGCCGAGGATGGCAGCGCCACTTGGAACTATCCCGCCTCCACCCGCGATGGTTGGATACTTAGGAACGGCAACCGGCTTTTGGCGCTCTCCAAGAGTAAGGATTTTCCAGGAGGCGGGTTTGTGGAACTCAACCCAAAAGGAGATGTCCTGGCGAAATGGTCTGGGACGCAGGATGAAGTGAACACGGTACAGAAGTTGCCGGGCGGCGGTTATATGGTCACCGAGGCCGGCCGCAATCCGCGCATCCTGGAACTCGATCGGACGCTTAAGATCGTGGCAGAAATTCCAATGCTCTGTCAGGTGACCAACTTCCACATGCAATCCCGCATGGCTCGCAAGCTGGACAATGGAAACTATTTGGTGCCACAGCTGCTGGATAAGGTGGTTCGGGAATACGACAAAAAGGGTCATGTCGTCTGGGAAGCCAAGACGCCAAACTGGGCGTTCACTGCCATCCGTCTCCCCAATGGCAACACGCTTGTCGGCTGCACTTACGGCAACGTCGTCGTGGAGTTCAACCCAAAGGGGGAGATCATTTGGCAGGTATCTAACGACGATCTCCCTGGTAAACCCATCAAGGATGCCTGCGGCGTTCAACGCCTGCCCAATGGCAACACCGTCATCACCAGTTACGGATCCAAGCCCGGTGAAATCCGGCTCACCGAAGTCAACCGCGACCGTCAGATTGTCTGGACGCACACCGATCAGCAGCCCAATGGGATTCACCACTTCCAGATCCTGACCACCAACGGGCGCAAGGTGCGCCAGGTGCTGAAGTAGCGGTTGGAACCGTATCTAAACCTGGGCAGGCGATACGACATGCATGGATCAAATGACTGGGAGAAATCATGCGTAATCCATTCCGCAAACACCACCGAGTGGTGTCGCACAGCGCGGGTTTGGTTGCCCTAACCTTATTTCTCGTCAGTGTCGGCCATAGCCAACGAAGCCACGCCACAGATTGGCCAACCTATCGCGCGGACAATCAGCGCAGCGGGGCGACTGCAGAATCTCTCGACCTGCCCCTTCAACTCCAATGGACCTTTCAGGCACACGTCCCGCCCGCCCCTGCCTGGCAAGCCCCAGCTCGCGCCAGTATTTGGCAAAGACTCGATCGAATCCAACCCCGAGTCGACGACGACCGCGTCTTCCATCCCGTTGCTGTCGGCGATCATGTTTTTTTTGCCTCTTCTTCGGAGGACCAAGTCACCTGTCTCCATCGCGACAACGGGCGAGTGGTTTGGAGATTTTTTACTGACGGCCCGATTCGATATGCGCCGACGATTGCCGACAACCGACTTTTCGTCGGAAGCGACGATGGCCACATCTACTGTCTGGACTCTACAGAGGGTCGACTGCTCTGGCGCCAACGCGTTGCGCCCGAAGACCGACGTATTCCTGGAAATGGCCGATTGATATCCACGTGGCCGGTGCGAACGGGGGTCTTGGTGCAAGACAATATCGCGTACTGCGCGGCGGGCCTGTTCCCATCACAAGGGGTGTTTACCGCGGCGTTCCGAACCCACGATGGCACGCCGCTGTACCGCACCGAAATCCAGGAATCGCCTGAAGGCCAGTTGCTGATGGGTCATGGCGAATTATACGCGCCCACAGGCCGGGGTAGTCCGATCGCAATCAACGCTAAGACCGGAGAAGTCTTGCGCCAATACTCTGGAGTGAACGGAACGTTTGCGCTGGTTGTGGAAAATCAGCTGGTGGCTCGAAACCACGAGGACGGCGCGTTGCAATCGATCCCGACCACGGCCCGCGTAAAATTTGCCCATTTCCCCGGGCGCCAAATGGTGGTCAGTAAGGAGGTTTCGTATCTAATGAGCGATACCGAGATCGTGGCGGTGCATCGGACGCAACTCTTGGCCCTGACCGCAGAACGGATTTCACTTGAAAAATCCCTCGTTCAACAGCGGAAGGCCTTGACCGGCTTGGACCCGGAATCACCAGGGACCCAGACCTCTAGAGAATCATTGCGGGTGGCTTCCCGGCGCATGTCGAAGATTCAGGATGAACTGGCTGCATGCGAACGTTGGCGGATCCCGGCGATCGGTTCGGAATCGCTTGTGGTTGCAGGCAACCACGTGGTTGCAGGCGGCCAGTCCCGGGTCACCGCCATGGATCGGACGACCGGGCGTCATCTTTGGGAGCATGAGATCAAAGGGCGAGCCCTCGGACTAGCCGTCGCCAATGGCGGGTTAATCGTCAGCACCGACCAGGGCCAACTGTCCTATTTTAGGAACACGCCCGAAAAAGCCGGCGCTGGCGCAATCAGCCGTTCCCCTGCCTCGCCGGCAATATCTATCCCGTCGTCTTCAGTGCATCAAAAACGCATCCAAACAATCCTGGATCGAATCCAAGGCACGCCAGAGGCCCGGCAGGGTTACGCCATTATCGTCGACAGCATTTCGACCGAATTGGCTCGGAGACTTCTAGAAAAAACGACCCTGCGCATCACTTTGGTCGAACGATCCCTGGAACAAGCCAGCGCAAGACGCCAAGAACTTTCGGATGCGGGATTATATGGGCCACGATTGAATGTGCTGGTGTGGGCATCTGATTCGCTCCCGTTCACGGATGGATTTGCGAATGTGGTGGTGGATGAATGCGCTCTCGATCAACGGCCTGATCGTCGCTGGCAGGAATCCGAGTTGCGCCGGGTACTGCGTCCCTTCGGTGCCTTGGCCTGGTGGACCGCCAACCTCGAACCCTTTCAATCACCGGCCGAGCCCAACACCGGCAGTTGGACACACCTCTACGCCAACACCGCCAATACAGCGTCCACCGAGGATCGCATGGTACATGCCGACCTCGCGTTGCAATGGTTCGGTGGACCAGGTCCTCAAACGATGACCGACCGCCACTTGCGCGCCACCGCCCCACTCGCCAGCTATGGAAGGATGATTCTAGTTGGCGAAAATCAGCTGATCGGCGTCGATGCGTTCAATGGCACCGAATGGTGGCAGCGCTCGATTCCAAAGCTCTCGCGCTATTCAATTCCCTACGATTCCGGATACGTGGCTCTGGATGAAACCACTGTTTATGCTGCGGTGGAAAATCAACTCTGGCTCCTGGACAGTGCGACTGGGGACATACGCACTCGGCTCGCGCCACCGTCCAGGCCCAACAAACAGCCCAGCCTCTGGGGCTACGTTGGGGTGACACAAGACTCTCTTTTCGGGTCAACTCAGGGCACCAACGCGTCGCATCGCGAGGCCACTTACCAAGCGGTCGACGACGCTTACCGAAGCCAACAACCCATGGTCACCAGCGACCAACTGTTTTGTCTCGCACGACCGGGTCATCGATTGGCCTGGACCTATCAAAACGGGGCAATCCTCAATGCCACAATTACCATTACTCAGGACGGAGTCTATTTCTTCGAGAGCCGCAACCCGCAGAATCGCCAACGCGCCGGGGAGCGCATTCGTCTCCCGGATGTCACCCAACCAACCAACGAGTTCTTCCTCGTCTGCCTCGATCCGCGTTCAGGACAAAAACGATGGGATCGCTCCCTCGACCTGACGGCCTGCGGCAACATCCTTTATTTGTCGGCGTCGCGCGATGGGTTGGTGATCGTCGGCTCCGGTGTCGATCTCAACCAGGATGCCCTGTATCATGTGAGAGTTTTGAGGGCGGCCGACGGTTCGGATCGGTGGATGGCATCGCATCCAAATCGGAAACGCGGTGAATTGGGCCACGGAGAGCAGGTACACCACCCCGTGATTCTGGGAAACCGTCTGGTGACCGAACCGGTGTTCTACGATTTGGAGACGGGACATCCCTATAATCCTGATGGTCAATCCGGGCATTGGCCGATTGTGAGGCCAGGGCACAGTTGCGGGACCATGTCGGGTGCCGGTGACGCCCTGTTTTTTCGCGCAAACAATCCCACAGTACTGAACTTAGAATCCTCGGTTGTGCAGGGTTCGAGGTTTAAGCGCCTGGCGCCCAGTCGGCCGGGATGTTGGATCAATATCATTCCGGCCAATGGTTTGGTACTACTACCCGAAGCCAGTGCCGGTTGTGTCTGCAATTATTCGATCCAATCTTCCATGGCATTCCGTCCGCGGAAACGCTGAAAAACCCTCTGCCGATCCATCAGCCGATCAAAGTGTAAACCAGTTGGGTGAAGTGATTCCATGAAGCGGCGAAGCCCGTGACTCCGATGGCAGCCATCGCGACTGCCGCTGTTGCGATGCCCATGAGAGTACCAAGGAAGATCAATTCCGCGCGATCGGAGTTTGTATCCGGGATCAAGCCCTTGAGATCGCGAACGACTGATCGCTGAGAGCGCTGTCCAGTTTGAGGGACGAACTGGAAGGGACGTGGACGCAATTCCGGGCGCTCACTTTGGGGTGCCAATCGGAGGGCGGGCCGCCCCAGACGGCCCCGTCCAAAAAGTTCAGCTACATTGTTATCCACTGACTTGTAGTTCATGGTGATCGTTGTCACATGAACCCAAACCCGGCTGCCACCGGGTTTGTTTCATTCAATTCGAAGATTTTTGAACTGCGGTTGCCCTCAACCGCTTTCTCCATGCAGCAACCATTCAGTTCCCTCCGATCGCATAAAGTGCGCGATTGGATCGCAGCAAGAGCCGGTTCCCACCGACGGCGGGACTCGAATTGAAGACCCCGCGATTCCCTTCCAACGTATTCTCCGCAAGTTTCTCAAATGCAGGCTTAGCCGCCACCACCCCCGCCCGCCCGCCCCGACCGATGTAGAAGATTCTGCCGTCCACGAGCACCGGTGACGCGTAGATCTGTCCAGGCGACGGTTGGAGCCGTTCTTCGTAAACCAACTCCCCGGATTTCGCATTGACGCAATAAACGATGCCCAAGTTTTCATGAGCAAAATAGAGGTGCCCCTCATGCAATATCGGCGACGGAACATTCGACCCCTTGTTCAGTTTCCAAACCACGTGTGTACTCGTCACATCGCCCCGTCCACCAGATCGCACCGCTAAAGCTCCGTTTGGATTGCGTCCGCCGATGGCATAGACGATACCCGCTTCTACGAGTGGTGTCGGGCACATATACCAATTGATGCCCGTGTCCGCATGCCACAGCGGTTGACCTTTTTCGGGATCGAAGGCGGCCAATTTTCGGAACATGGCCACAACAATCTCGGTTTTGCCCTCCGGCGTGGTGACGATTGCGGGCGCGTGCCACGATTCTTTGATACCTCCTGCCCGCCAGACTTCGCGGCCGGTTTTCTTATCGAGTGCCACCAAGGACTCGCTTTCAATGCTGGCATTGACGATGACCCAATCCTTGTAGAGTACGGGGGAAGAGGCGGAACCCCATCCATTGAGGGTCGAGCCTACCTTGGTGCGCCAAAGTTCTTTCCCCTGATGATCCAAGGCAAATACGCCCGATTTGCCAAAGAACGTATAGACACGTTCGGCATCCGCAACCGGAGTGCTCGACGCATAGCCGTGATCCTCCCGGATCCGTTCCTGTTCAGGCAATTCTGCCGCCACCGCTGTGTCCCACAGAATTTTGCCGTCGGCCAAATTCAGACTGAGCACATGTCGCTTTAGCTGGGTTTGATCGCCAGCGTTCTTGGAACCGTCGGCGTATCCGGAGTGACAGGTGATGAAAATGCGATTGCCAAGAACAATCGGACTCGATGCTCCGGGCCCGGGCATCGGTGTCTTCCAGGCGATTCCTCGGTCATCGCTCCAGCTCAACGGCAACCCTTTGACGTTGCCTTTACCAGACGCCCCAACCCCACGGAACTGAGGCCAATCAATCGATGCGGAGGTTTGGGCGAACGACGATGATGTCAGAGAAATCGATATCTGAATCGCCATGGAAAGCGTGCCAGCGATAGAGGGGAGCTTTCGGGAGGTTCGAGTGGCCATGATTCAAATCCTACGGAGTTTGCAAGCGATAGCAATCGCGATGGTCGGTGCTCACTCTCACGATTCACGCCAGTGAAGACTGGTAAACTCCAATCGTTTCGTGATCGAGTTGGTGCATGAGATTACGATTACGATTACGATTACGATTACGATTACGAAACGGGACGGGACGGGAGAACGCGAGAGAGTGACCGTGAGATCCGCACCGCAAGTATCCCGGCTTTTCCAAGTCCCCTCATGACCGCAGAACCTCGTATACGGCTCGATCAACTAATGTCCCGCTATGGATATTGCTCCCGAGGGCAATCCCGAGCCTGGGTCAAAACCAAACGGATCACCATCGCAGGCGTGCCGGCCAAGGATCCCAGTGAGAAAGTGCTGATCTCCCAAATCCTGATCGATGGAGAACCCGTCGAGTGCCCAAACGGGGTCCTGGTCGTCCTAAACAAGCCCGCAGGATACACCTGCACGCATGATCTGCGGGAAGGGGCTTCGGTCTACGAACTATTGCCACCCCGTTGGGTGGATCGAAATCCGCCAGTGACAACCGTTGGGCGGCTCGACAAAGACACCACGGGTGTGCTGGTCGTGACGGACCATGGGGATTTGGTTCACCGCTGGACCTCCCCGCGACACAAGATCTCCAAAGTATACGAAATCACGGTCGGTCAGGAACTCGACGATCAACTAATTCCCTTGTTCGCGAGTGGTTCGATCGTTCTGCCGGGTGAAATTGACCCCTGCCTACCCGCCAAACTCGAGATCCTAACGTCCACAACGGCGCGCCTGGAGCTGGTTGAAGGACGGTATCACCAAGTGAAGCGGATGTTCGCAAGCGAGGGTTATGAGGTGCTCCAACTCCATCGCAGCCGCTTTGGCGACTTTGAACTCAAGGGCCTCGCCCCGGGTCAGTGGCGTTTTGAGCCCCGGATCGAACGACCCAAGTAGTGTTTAGAAACTCGACCGAACCGACCCAACAGTTATTTAGGGGAGGCCAAATCGGGGGAGAATTCCCGCAAAAGCACCTCGATCAACGGCAAATCCGCACGGGTCGTCACTTTGGGATTCGGTTCCATGCTTTCCACCAACTCCACCGGCTGACCAATGAACTCGCAGGCCGCTGTGTCATCGGTCACGACCAATCCCTGTTCACGCACCGATGCCAAGGCACGCCGAATAATCTCCGATTGAAAGCATTGAGGTGTTTGGACATTCCAAAGACGACCGCGATCGAGGTGGCGGGCGATGATCGAGCCGCCATTCGATTCCTTGATCGTGTCCGTGGCTCGTTGGGCCGCGACGCTGGCTCCAAGGCGTTCCGCTGCCCTGAGACAGCGACGAATCAGACCCGGATCCGTGCAGGGCCGCGCCCCGTCTTGTATGGCCACCAACCCAGAAGTTGCGTGGATCGCTTCGAGCCCATTCCAAACCGAATCCTGGCGTTCCTTGCCACCGATGGTGAAGCGGTAAGGTTTCGAAAATCCGTACTGCTGTGCAAGGTCTGTAAAGGCCGACTGCATGCCATCCCGAACGACCAACACGATTTCGTGTATATCCGGTGACACGTCGAATCGTCGCCATGTGTGGGCGACGACCGGGGCACCGGCAACCTCGAGGAACAATTTGTCTACCATCGGCCCCATGCGGGTGCCGCGTCCGGCCGCAACGATAATGGCAGTGGTCATAACGGTAAGGGTGACCCCAGCCAAAACCCGGCAGCTGGCACGGTCGCGGATGCTCTACGACGTCATCGCCCACCCGATCACGTCGGTCGGACGACGAACTACTTGCTCTTCTCGTCCTTGCCCTCTTTGGCCTTGCCGGAGTCCGCCGGCTGGGTCGCGTTCAACTTGGTCAGGACCGAATCGCTGATGTCGTTCTCGCCATTGGTGAAGAGCACAATGGGAACTTGATTGATGGATTCGGCAGCCGTGTCTAGAACGAGACTGAAGCTGGAGGTCTTGGCAATCTCCGAGATGACGTCTCGGATATCACGCAAAACGTTGTCGCGCATGCGGCGCTGTTGTTCGGCGAGTGTCTGTTTGCTCTGGCCATCGAATTGGCGGATGCTGTTTTCGAGGTCCCTGATTTCGCTGAGTTTCTTTTCGGCATCGGCCTTCTTCTTTCCTCGTTCGTCATTGCCCAGGGCGACGTCACCGGAGGCTTCGGCCATCTTTTTGTACTCTTCGTTGGCTTTTTGGTAATCCTCAATGAGTCCGCGGCGCGCCTTGTCAAAATCGCCTGCGCGCTCCTTGAGTTGGGTATCGGCCTGTTTGGTTTTGTAATAACCGTCAAAAACCTTCTTGAGATCAATAATCGCGATTTTGGTTTCAGCGAGAGCCGTGGGGCTGAACGTTGCGGCGATCATGAGGGCACTGATCGCTGAGAGCAGATTCCGTTTCATTTGATGGGTCAATATACGTCGAACTGGGTCAATAAAAAAGACAACCTGTCAGAACTCACGACTGTAGCCAACACCGAATTGGAAGCGACCGCCACCACCCACCCGGGTGTCGTGGTTGATCGGAATACCGTAATCCAAACGGAGCGGCCCGATAGGCAGATTCAAACGGATACCCACGCCCCAGTTGTCGTTGTACAACTTCGTTGTGGCCCCGTTAATTAGCGTTTGAGGATCAAAACTGTAAGAATTTTGATACACCATGCCAACATCATAGAAAAACGCCAAGCGCAAGCGTTCAATAATCGGGATGCTATACTCCGCGGAACTGAACCAATAGGTGTTGCCACCCAACGGTTCACCACTGAACGGATCGCGCGGACCCACCTGGCGGAACCGGAATCCGCGCAAGGAGTACAAGCCTCCAAGGAAGTACCGGTCGAACAGTGGCACCCGGTCTGCACCGCGATCGCCATCGCCATACGCCTCGATCACTCCCACCCGCCCAGCTATTTCAAGCACATGCCCCGAGAAGAATTCTTCCCAGTTGCCTTCCATCTTGAAGTAAGTCAACGGGTTAAAGTACTGCGCCGCACGCAACTCGACCCGGTAGTAGTCAACATTGCCACCAAAGGGTCCACCCGCCAGATCCGCCGTCGCCTCGACCCGATGCCCCTTGGTCGGAAGCAACGCATTGTTGCGCGTGTCGTGCGCCAGGGAACCACCCACCCGCGAAACCAACCGCTCACCGGCCTCATCCAGCAACAGCGGGCGATTGGGATTCGGTTGCACCCCGTTGGTAATGATCGTACCGCTGGGATCCGTGATCGTGATCGGAATCTCCTTCGGATATTGATTCGCATAGAAATCCGAGAAATCGATGTCGATGCGCTCAATCGTGTAATTAATGCCGGCGATAAAATTAAACGGCAGTTGCTTCGTGAGCCCTAGGCGGGCTCCTGTCTGGATCTGCTCGAAATTGTCTGAGAGATAATTCAGCTGCCGATGATACAGCTCCGTGCTGAATGACAAACGGCGGCCGAGAAACCACGGCTCGACGAAGGTCATGACATAATCCTGGCGGCGGGACCCGAATTGCGCACGCAATCGAGCTTTTTGGCCGCCACCGGTAAATGTCGGGGGGTGGAACAAATCGAAGTTCCCCTGGCTGACCTCGACAAATCCGACGACGTTATCGATGGAACTGAAACCGGCGCCCACGGCGATATTGCCCGTGTTCTTTTCTTCCACTGAGATCACCAAATTGCGTCGATTGGACGTATCCGTGGGCTCGTCTGTGGTCTCAACCTTCTCGAAGAACTGCATCTGCTCCAGTTTCGATTTGCTGATTTTGACCCGGACCATGTCGAACGATTCCCCGGGAGCGATGGCCAATTCGCGGCGAATGACGCGGTCTTTGGTCTTCCAGTTGCCTTTGATATCGATCTTTTCGACATAGGACTTCTCGCCCTCATCGATGTTGTGGACCACATCGATGGTGCCCTTTTCGATGTTGGCATTCTTTTGGGCCCCGATGCGGGCGTCGATGTAACCGGCGGCACCGTAAAGATCGCGGATGGCTTGCTCGTCCCGATCCAGATCTTTCGGTGAAAACACCGTTCCTTCCCTGAGTTTCAGTCCTTTGATGGACTTCTCACCCTTGCGAAGATCCAGGGTCTGGGCGCTCTTCCGGATCTCTTCTTTGCTGTAAATCTCATTTCCTTTGAAATCGACGCTCCCGACCTTGTATTGGGTGCCTTCGGTCACCTGAAGCTTGAGCACCATGCGATTGGTCTTCGAACCAGGATCCTGCTTCACGTCCCTAAGATCATAATCGACATAGCCTTTGTTGGCGTAGAAATCCCGCAACTTCTCCTTGTCCTCCTCGAACTGCTCATCCTTGAACTTACCGCTGCCGGTAAGCCACGAGAACATCCATTTGCGGCGGGTCTTGATCTGCCGGCGCAATTTGCGTTGGGTAAAAGCCTTGGCGTCTTCAAAAACCACGTCCTCGATCTTCACCTTAGGCGTCTCCACGATCTCGAAGGTTACAATGCCCTTGCCCAACTGCTCGGTGATCACTGGCTTGGGGTCAACCTTGGTCTTCTGTAGGCCGGCTTTCTGATACATCTTCAGGATCTCTTGCGAGTCATTGAAGAGCTTCAATTCGTCAATCGGTTCGCCGACCTTCGATGTGATCTTACGGCGCAACCGGCTATTGCTGTATTTCTTGTTTCCAGTGAATCGCACTTCCGTGAGGACCGGCTTGCCCTGGACACCATAAACCAACACCACGCCCTCGGGGGAAACTTCATAGCCGACGCGCACATTGTAGAAGAACCCCGTGGAATAAAGATTCTGAATGTCGTTATCAACGTTGGCAGGGTTGTAGGTGTCTCCAGACTTGATACGGATATTGGCGCGCACCAGTTCGTCGCTGACCGCAGCGGGACCGATATGGCGCACCTTGATATCCTTGACCCGCGCGCCCGGGCGCAGGTCTTGAGCCAGGGCGAACTGGAGTGTGGCAATCATGATTGCGCACCAGTGGATCCGTCGCGACGAGATTCGTTTCATCAAAATTAATTCAGAACCACCCGACTCAGGAACCGGCACTTCCACGTGCTCGGGGCACTAAGAACCATGGCGGTGCCGCGATTCCGCTTGAGTCAGTCTTCGGCATCGACTTTGGCTGCGCTCTCAAACCGGGTAAAGCTCTTTAAGAACGTCAAGCGAACATCGCCTGTCGGCCCATTGCGTTGTTTGGCGATCAAAAGGTTCACCGGGATCGCCTCATGAGGTTCTGCCGGAGCCTCTTCATCCTCCTCAACCGCCGCCTTGTACAACAACCCCACCAGATCCGCGTCCTGTTCAATCGAGCCGGATTCCCGAAGATCCGACAGCCGAGGCTTGCGGTTCTTGTCCTTTTCCAATTCCCGGTTCAGCTGACATAGAACGATGACTGGAAGTTGGAGCTCCTTGGCCAAGGCTTTGACACCCGCCGAAATCTCCGCGACTTCCTGTTGGCGGTTGTCCTTAGCTTTTTTTGAGCTCGAATGCAATAACTGGAGGTAATCAATCACAAATAACTTAATCCCATGCTGTTGCCACATCCGGCGAGCTCGGGCACGCATCTGCAAAATGCTCAACCCTGGCGTATCATCGATGTGCAATGGCGCCTTCGAGAGTTTGCTCGCCGCCTGAAACAAGCGGCGCATGTCGCCCTCGGTCATGAATCCGTCCCGGACAGTCTTCATATTGACCTTGGCCAGGGAACACAACAGACGCATGACCAAGGATTCCGAGGTCATTTCCAGGCTAAAGACCCCCACCGGAAGCTTTTCGTTCACAGAAACATGCTCCGCGATATTCATCGCCAAGGACGTCTTGCCCATGCTGGGGCGCGCGGCGATGACCACCATTTCCCCTGCGTGCATCCCATTGGTCATCTTGTCGAGGTCGCTGAACCCCGTCGGCACACCACTCAACGCCCCCTGCCGCTTGTGGAAATCCTCAATGATCTTGATCGCTGAGGTCACCAGTTCTTTCATTCCCCGCGTGCTCCCTTCCTCGCGATCCTCAGAAATTCGCAGAATATCACGCTCCACTTCGTCCAAAAGAGAATCCACGTCACCCTCATATTCGTGCACCCGGGAAATAACCCCGCCGCAGGCTTGAATCATGCGGCGCAGCACGAATTTTTCGCGCATGATCCCAATGTAATACTCTAGATGGGAGGCGGAGGGAACGGCATCCTGAAGGTTGGCTAGATACACCAAACCGCCAACACTTTCCAATTGCCCTTGATCTTTGAGGTGTTGCTGGACCGTGATCAAATCGATCGGTTGCTTGGAATCATACATGCCTGACAGCATTTCAAAGAGCGTCCGATGCCTCAGATCGTAAAACGCCTCTGAACCGCTCTTGAGCTTCTCCAAACACAACCCCATGGCCTCATTGGGAGATAGCAGAACACACCCCAAAACTCCTTGTTCCGCCTCAATCGAATGCGGGGGCAGGCGGTCAATACGCCCAACCGTGGTCGACGGCACATTCTTTTGGCGTCGTTTGGGCGCTTTCTGGAGATCAGGGGCCTCCGGAGGCGGCACGCTGGGTGCCATCACAGGTTCGGGCGCCTGCGGCAATGCCTCAAAAAAATCCGGGGGCGGTTCCGCCAAGGGTTCGCTACTCGGATCGGGAATGGAATCAGACACGCCGCTCATTTCGCCGTGGAATCTCTTACAGAGCAACACAGCGTTATCCGCAAGTTGCTCAGATCGGGCCAATGGAATCTTATCACCCCTCGCGGCCGCTCTGGATTTGACGTTTAGAATCCCTTTGCCACATTCATGAGGAAATGCGATCGGTGTGCTCACAATCCAGCTTTTGGTTCTACGGGTTCTATTTTGGCCCGGCCTGCTGGCTTGTGGGTGGTTAACTTGACACCTCCACAATCCGCCGCAGGCCGAACGCCTGCGGCTTTTTTATTGAGCCAAGGGCTGACGCCACTCGGCACTCTCCAAATCCATCCATGATTATCGTACTAAAAGCTCAAACGACCAAAAAAGACGAAACCGCCGTGCTACAGGAAATCCGACGACTCGGCTACAAACCCCATGTCATGCGAGGCGTGGCCCGGACTGTGATCGGCGCCATTGGCGACGAACGCTCCAATAAATCCCTCGAATCGCTGATTGCGTGGTCCCAAGTCGAGTCAGTCACCCCAGTCCAGAAGCGATTCAAACTGGTCAGCCGAGAGGCCCATCCTCCCGATTCCAACATTGATGTCCGGGGGACAGTGATCGGCGGCCGAAAAGTCCAGGTCATGGCAGGCCCTTGTTCCGTCGAAAGCGAAAAACAATTGATGGCCACAGCCGAAGCGGTGGCCAAGGCAGGCGCCACGATCCTACGGGGAGGCGCCTTCAAACCCCGAACATCGCCCTACGAATTCCAGGGTCTGGGCGAAAAAGGCCTCAAACTCTTGGCCAAAGCCCGACGCGAAACCGGTCTCCCAGTCATCACAGAACTACTGTCGGAAGACCACACCGAACTGATCGCCGAATACGCCGATATCCTCCAGATCGGTGCGCGGAACGCTCAAAATTTCCAATTGCTCATTGCTGCCGCCAAAACTGGCAAACCAGTGCTGCTCAAACGTGGCCTTTCCATGAAAATCGAAGAATGGTTGTTGGCTGGAGAATACGTCCTCGCCAATGGCAATCGCAACCTCCTCTTCTGTGAACGCGGCATCCGCACCTTCGAAACGTACACCCGAAACACGCTCGACCTTGGCGCCGTTCCCATCGTGAAAAATCAGTCGCACCTGCCCGTCGTCGTCGACCCAAGTCAGGGCGGTGGACGGGCCGATCTGGTCTCGGCTTTCTGCAAAGGAGCGGTCGCCATGGGAGCCGATGCCCTGCTGATCGAAGTGCATCCGAATCCCAAGGAAGCCTTGAGCGACAGTGCTCAGCAGCTTTCCCTGGAGGCCTTCGGACGGCTCATGGAAGACCTCAAACCCATCACTGCCGCCGTCGGTCGAGAATAAGGGCGACAAGTGGTCGACTGTCTTGCCCACAGCCTCGATGTCGCCCATGATTGGGGTTTGTCATGAGTTTGCTTCCGTTCGGACAACTGCCGCCGCATTCGCCCCGCCGATTTGTTCCTGCCCTGGCTAACCTGGGGGAGTGGGCACAGATCGCACCCTTGTTCGACCAACTGGAAGCCCAACTGGCCCGTGCGACTTCGATCGCCGAGCTGGAACAATGGCTCCTGGATCGTGGAGAACTGGATGCCGCACTCGACGAGGAAGGCAGCCGTCGTTACATCGCCATGACTTGCCACACGGACAGCCCAGAAGCCGAAAAGGCTTACCTGCACTTTGTGGAACATGTCGAGCCACAGCTCAAGCCCAAGCAGTTCCAGTTGTCCAAGTGTTTCCTGGAGCACCCGATGCGCCCTCAGCTCCCCAAGGAGCGCTTTGAAGTGCTCGACCGTGACACTGCCGTACGCGTGGAGTTGTATCGCGATGAAAATGTCCCGTTGGAAACCGAGGAAGCCAAACTCGGCAATGAATACAACAAGCTCACCGGGAACTTGACGGTGGATTTTCGGGGAGAGGAACGCACCCTGGTGGCCATGGGGAGATTCCAGGAAGACACGGATCGTGCGACGCGGGAAGAGGCCTGGAAGCGGGTGACCGAACGTCGACTAAAGGAGGTTGATCGATTGGATGAATTGATGGACGGACTGGTCCGTCTCCGCCATCGGTGTGCACGCAATGCGGGATTCGAGAATTATCGCGATTATGCCTTTCGACTTCGAGGCCGGTTTGATTACACGCCGGCGGATTGCGAGCGCTTTCATGATTCGATCGAGAGCGAAGCGATGCCACTCTTACGGACAATCCAGGGATTGCGTCGCCAGAATCTGGGGGTGCCGGCACTGAACCCTTGGGATTTAGCCGTCGATCCACTCGGGCGCCCGCCCCTGGCTCCGTTCAATACCACGGTCGAAATGGAACAAGGAACTCAGACAATTTTCGACCGGTTGGACCCCGAATTAGCTGAGGGATTTGCCACCATGCGGCGGTTGAGACTTCTCGACCTCGACAACCGCAAGGGGAAAGCCCCGGGTGGTTACCAAAGCACCCTCGCCGAAGCCAGACTTCCGTTCATCTTCATGAATGCTGTCGGATTGCAGCGCGATGTGGAGACCATTCTCCACGAAGCCGGCCACGCCTTCCATGCGTTGGCGACGCGCGACGAGCCACTCTACGCCTACCGCAGCGCACCCATCGAATTCTGCGAGGTCGCCTCGATGGCCATGGAATTGATCCCCGCCGAGCATCTCGATGTGTTCTATTCTGCCGCCGAAGTCCGGCGCGCCCGCCGCGTGCATCTCGAAGGCATTGTCGGCGTGTTCCCCTGGATTGCCACCGTCGACGCCTTCCAGCACTGGCTGTACACCCACCCCGAACACAGCCGCGAAGAGCGCCGTCATGCCTGGTTGCAGTTGATGGATCGGTTCGGCGGCGACGTGGATTGGAGCGGCTTTGAATCCGCGCGTGCAAATCTTTGGCACAAGCAACTGCACATCTTTCTCTACCCCTTCTATTACGTGGAGTACGGAATCGCTCAATTGGGCGCCTTGCAGGTGTGGACAAATTCCAAACAGGACGCCCCTAAAGCTCTCCGCGCTTACAAGGAAGGACTCGCTCTGGGTGGGTCCCGTCCACTGCCTGAGCTATTCGCCAAGGCAGGCTGCCAGTTCGATTTCAGCCGCAAGACCGTCAAACCGTTACTTGAACAAGTGCGCGCGGAACTGTCTAAGCTGAACTAAACTGCGTGGCTAACGAGAGCGAACAGCGGGGAATGGTCCGACTCAGCCGTGAAGTGACCTACGGGTTGCTGGTGCTGAATTTCGCAGCGTTTTTGTATGAGCAGTTCTTGCCACCTTGGGCTCGAATTCCCTTTAACAGTCGCTACGCCCTCAGTCTGGCAGGTATTCAGGGTGGCTCATGGTGGCAGTTCCTGACTTACCAGTTTCTGCATGGTAATTGGGTGCACCTGATCCTAAATCTGCTCTTCCTCGATTCGCTGGGACCGGTGCTCGAAACCACTCTGGGCGCTCGTAAGTATCTCGCACTTTACTTGGTCAGCGGTGCCCTGGGAGGCCTCGTCCACCTGGTCGGTGCCGCCATGTCACCAACTCAATTTGGACACTCGGTCGTCGGCGCTTCCGCCGGCCTTTGCGGCTTACTCGCCGCCCTCGCCACCATTTATTCTGAAGACCGTCTGCGCGTGATGATCCTCTTCGTCTTTCCGCTAACGCTCAAAGCCAAGTATCTTCTGCTAATCTTCGGGGTCGTCACCCTCGCCGGAACCATCGTACCCCTCGGCAATGTATCACACTTAGCCCACCTTGGCGGCTTGGTAGGTGGTCTCTGGTTCGTCACCCTGCTTAAAACCGAACCCGTCCTTCAACTGGGCGAAGAAGAACCTACCCGCCCAGTCGCCGAACCACCCTCCACAGGTTAACCTGCCTCCCCAGAAAACCGCCCCTTTAACTACACCATCACTGTCAGGTTTAATTCTCACCCGGTTGAACTTTATGAAAAAATTCGTCCATCGCCTCCTCGCCACCGTTTTTGTCAGCGCCGCGATCCCCCTGGTCAGCACTTCTCAATTGAGCGCCGCCGAGTGGCAAACCCTCTTCGACGGCACCTCCACCAGCAACCTTCGCGGCTTCAAAAAGACCGAGTTTCCCGCCAAGGGCTGGGCGGTCGAAAAAGACACTCTCCGCTGTGTCGCCAGTGGTGGTGGTGGCGATATTATGAGTCGTGAGACCTACACCGACTTCGAACTCCGGTTCGATTGGAAAGTCTCCGCAGGCGCCAATAGCGGCGTCATGTACCGGGTCGCTGAATCCGCAACCGCCCCTTACGAAACCGGCCCTGAATACCAAGTCACGGACGACGCCAAACATCCCGACGGCAAAAACCCCAAGACCAGCGCGGCTGCCCTGTACGCTCTGATCGCATGCAATTCCACCAAAGCCCTCAAACCCGTCGGTCAATGGAACAAGGCCCGCATCGTCGTCAAGGGCAACCACGTCGAACATTGGCTGAACAAGACAAAAGTCGTCGAATACGACCTCAATAGCCCGGAACTCACCAAACTGATTGGCGATTCCAAGTTCAAGTCTTGGCCGGGATTCGCCAAACAGCCCACGGGCCATGTCTGCTTTCAAGACCACGGAGACGATGTCTGGTTCCGCAAGATCAAGATCCGCAAACTCTGAACGAAAGCGACTATAAAGCCGCTTCCTTGACCAGGTTCGGCGGATTCGTACCAATCTAGCCTTAATGCACCGTTGATATTGGCTGAATGACCTTTAGGTTCCCTAACTCGACACAGTCGACCGCTAGCCCGTAAACCTAAGACCATGTCCGTCGCCGATCGCGATTATTGGAAGGACGAGGAACCGTCCACGTTTTCGTCATTGCCGTCTTGGCCCGTGACGTACTGGCTCATGGGCATCCTCGTCGCGTGCTTCGCGGGCCAGTGCATCAACGATGTCTACATCAAAGCCTCGATTGATCCGTATTTGGCGCTGACCCGAGAAGGCATTCTCAGCGGGTGGATTTGGCAGCTTCTGAGCTTCCAGTTCCTTCATGGTTCCACCCTCCATCTCATCTTTAATCTGCTCGGATTATGGTTCTTTGGACGTTCCGTGGAGCAGGTTCTCGGTCGCTCACGGTTTGTTTTGGCCTATTTCGGATCTGGAATCGTCGGTGGGATTCTTCAGAGCGTTCTCATGTGGGCCTTCCCCGCGTTGTACGCTGGTTATGTCGTGGGCGCTTCCGCAGGGGTTCTTGGGATGCTGACCGTCTTTTGCCTACTGCACGCCGATGCTACCTTCCGATTGTATCTGCTCATCCCAATGTCGGCTCGGGTCTTGCTCTACATCACTGCCGGCGTGGAACTCTTTTTTACATTGGTGCCTTCCCACCGTGACGGCGCGGTGGCACACCCCGCCCACCTTGGCGGTATGATGCTTGGCGCGCTTTGGGTGCGCTCCGGATGGCATCAAGACTGGAATCCTCTACCTGGAGCCGCCTTGGTGGACCGGATCAAAAATCTATTCTACCGCCCGCATCGTGCCCCAAAATTGCGTATTCTACAGGGTGGCACCCATCCCACCTCAAGTCGCATCAAAACCACGCCGGCACCCACAGAGGTAAACACTGAGGATCTGGCCCCCGATGAGTTCATCGCTCGCGAGGTCGACCCCATCTTGGATAAGATTGCGGCTCATGGGATGGCGAGCCTGACAGAGAAGGAACGCCGGGTTCTGGCTGCCGCGCGCGACAAGGTCAGTAAGCGCTGACATGGCCCCCCAGCCATTCCAACAACCACTCGGCCAACTCCACTGAATCGCGACAAGCACTCACGGTTCCACCCTCGCGGCATACCGCAAACCCAGGTCCGTAGGCGGCACCGTTCAGGACACACGCATCGATTCGATTCTGGCGCACTTGGCGCCATGCCATTTCGAGAGCCTCCAACTGGGTTCCAGCGAGTTCATACTTCCATCCCACCAGTCGCGCAGTCGAAAACCACGAACGCAGCTTGGGCAACAATTTGGCCGCAGGCTCTAATTCCAGTGTTAATCGGCCATTTCGAGTCGCAATTTTCGGCGACATAATTTCCTGCCCATCCGCGCCAAACACCCGTGAAACTCGATAATCACACAGCGCCGCAGCGTGCAACACCACGTCAAATGGCTCAGCCCGTGACAACCTCTCCAGGCGGCCCGCCAAATCATCGTTGGTCGTGAAGGTTTCCAGGTCGCGAACGTGGAGGGGTCCCAGAAAACTGGACCCTTCGCCGCGCAGGCAGTGGACATGCCATCCCGCAGCCCAAAACGCATTGGCCAATTCGGTACCCAATCGTCCGGTCGACATATTCGTCAAGCGCCTCGCCCCATCCAACGGTTCATACGACGGCCCAAATGTAATCAATAAGCGCATAGCAACTCGATCCACACCCCAATTCTCCCGGAATTATCCGCAGTCACTTCAATAATTCGGCGGACAACTGACGGAAAGCCAACTTCGGGACACCAAGCCAAGCAGCGACTCGGAATCTTTCAGCAGATGATTTCCCGGCATCTGCCGCTCTCGTCACCCATCCAGCCAGGATCCGCCAAGGTGGCGGAGTGTTCCAGGCCAAAAATTTCTCATTGTTTAGCAAGTAACGGGAGGAATTCCGTTGATGTTGGTTCCAACTGTCGTTTGCGTTCGGATGAAGCAAAACACTGTGAACAGCGCCATTTGATATGAAATCGAACAACCAAGATCCGTGGTCGGTTTTAGAGTCCGATTATCCAGCTCAGGGCACGCAGGCCGAGCAATGGGAATTCCTACTGCGTTACGCCATCCTGGCGCCCTCCAGTCACAATTCTCAGCCATGGAAGTTCCGGCATCGCCACGCCTCACTCGAAATCCATGCTGATCGCGAGCGCGCGTGTCCGGTCGTCGACCCACAGGATCGCGAATTAATCATGAGCTGCGGCTGTGCACTTTTCCACTTCAAGGTGGCCATGCGCCACTTCGGCTGCCTCGGGCAGATCGAAATCCTACCGGAGCATAACCCGAACCTATTGGCGCGATTGCATTGGGGAGCCGAGGTTGAGACCGAAGCGATTCAGTCCAAGCTGTTTTCTGCCATCACGGAACGTCGGACTAACCGCCAACCCTTCAAGGATAAACCTCTGCCCTCTGAGCTTTTCGAGCAACTGAAAGGGACAGCCGCCTCCGAAAACGCTTCGCTCCACTCCATTGAGGACGAACCCACCCGGTTTGCACTGGCAGATCTCATCTGGAAGGCCGACCGAACCCAATGGGCCAATGCCGAGTTTCGTCGAGAACTCTCCCGCTGGATACTCCCCAACCACAGCCTACGTCAGGATGGTATCCCGGGCTACGCGGCGGGTGTGGACGATCTGATGTCCAGCGTCGGTCCATTGGTCGTGCGTACGTTCGACCTCGGCGAAGGAGAAGCGGCTCGGGACCAGGAACTGGCGATCGGCTCTCCTCGCTTGGTAGTCGTGTGCACACCAGGGGACTCGCCCCGCGACTGGGTGTCCGCCGGACAAGCCTTGGCCGCGGTGCTACTCCATGCACGTTCCGAGAACATCTGGGCCTCGTTCCTGAATCAGCCCATCGAGGTTCCAGGAATTCGACATCAACTGAAGTCACTGATCGACACGACCCAATCCCCGCAATGCATCCTGCGACTAGGCTATGCCGATGCTGTCAGACCCACTCCGCGCCGCGAAGTCGAAGAGGTCCTGTTCTGACGCTTCGACTGCCGATGACCCTGGAAACGCAAGTTGTGCGCCTTCGAGATGCGCAACAGCTTGAGTGTCGATGGCTTGCAGAAAAGCCAGGCATCTCGCCACCGGAATACGGTGAGCTTCCACAAAAAAATTTAGCACCAAGATCTTGCGTCCGTTCGGGCGCTCTTCTCTCACGTTTTCGGTCCGAACGAAAAGGCGACTCAGGATAAATGCACTCCCAAAACGGCACTATTCCTCTCACCCCGTGCCAAGTGCCTCGGCCCTGCCGCGGGGTATCTTACCGCAGTGCTGGAGGATAAACCCGTGCAGAAACGACTGTAACTCACGTACGGCCCGCCCATTGGGCTGCAATTCCGTCAGTTCGGTCCATGGGGCACGGATCAGTGCCTCAGCCAGCCCCTGCATTTCCAACGAGGTCCCTTGACCTTTCCAATCGGGCTCAAGTCCCAAGGTCACCAAAAACTTGAGCTCGAAAGCAAAGACATTTCGCGGACGTACCGATTGCGAGGCCAGATGGCGGATGTACCCGATGACTAGTTCGAACAGCTCGGGAATCGGTGTCTGGACCTCGGTCATTTGCTCCAGGAACGCCACGCCGTACGCCGCTTGATTGAGACCGGCCAAATCGGTGCGTAGTTGAGAATGGGTTTCATGGATCATGACTTCCCTCAATGCATGTAGCTCCGATCGGCTGCTCCGTTGAAAACTCAGCTCGCCTTCAAAAAACAGGTCGAGCTTGCCCTGAAATGAAGATTTCCCCCGACGGGCACCCTTCGCGACTGTTGACAACCGACCGTGCTCCGCTGTCAGCCAATTCACGATCAGGCTTGTGTCCGTGAGCGGGCGCGTCCGCAAGATGATCCCAAACCCCGTCTCAATCACTCCGGAAGTCAATCACTCCACCCGGCCCACGCGCAAAAGGTTTCACCAACTGAATCCGCGCATGCCACTGCAAATCCCACCATCACTTCTTATCGAATCACTGGATGCATCGTTTGACACCGAGATGGATGAGGAACGATTGCCGATCAGAAGTCAGAAGGACACCTCAGTCAAAGCCACAACCGTCAGTAGTGCTAACTTGAATCATTTCTTCAGCGATCATTAACCGCTCGACGCAAAAGGGGACAACCCTAGACATGCCGCGTGTGTCTTGCATGTCAATTGGACCTTGCCTTTGAAACGGACACCGGCGTTACTGGAATGGCAATCCCAAATCCTTGCCACTGGCCGTCATGAAGACTCTTATTTCTCGTAACTGTCCGCGCCGCCGCCATCCGTCAGTAAAAGGCTTCACCCTCATCGAGTTGCTGGTCGTCATTGCCATCATCGCGATTCTCGCCTCGATGCTTCTTCCCTCGCTCGCCAAGGCCAAAGCCAAGGCCAACTCCATTCGCTGCGTCAACAATGTTCGGCAAATCTTGATCGCCGGTAAAATGTACACCGACGACAACGCAGATAAACATGTGGTCAGCTACATCTTTCCGCCCTACACCAAAGGTTTGGTGACATGGTTCCAATTGCTTCAACCCTATCTAGCCTCCACGAACATCCTGCTCTGCCCGTCGCGTAAGGGCAAAGCCTGGGAGATCGAACGTTGGGAAGGGGTCCCCAACAATACCCCGTCGGTTTCAGATTATGCGCTCAATCATCAGCTCGCGGGCGAGCTCAGTTCCTACGTCGAGTATGTCCATAAGAAGGAACTCTCCATCCGCAACCCATCCAAGACGGTTTACATGACCGATTCGGGCACACGCCCCACCGCATCCAAAAAACCCTTTATCGATGCCAAGACGCCCAAGAAATACGGTTCTTGGATGCTGGGCGATCTCGAGGCTGGTCAATGCCCGACTTGCGTCACGGGTGACAACCCCAATTGGTGTGCTCCGGATCCCCGTCACAACGAACGCGCGACTACCGCCTTTTCCGATTCGCACGTCGAATCGACCAAGATGAATTGGTATTTTCCAAAAACTCCTTGGCTCGACCCGCTGCGCGGCGGCGAATAACTCCGATTTTTCGAAATGGGGTTCCCCGCCCCAACCTCAAACTCACTCGGGAAGCACCCCGTCCAAGCTGCAGTCATAGACACCTTCCCCGCATAGGAGAACTGGATTCGCTCAGAGATCCGCTACGAGGCCTTCGTCGCCTTGGGTTTCATCTTGGTCACTTTGTAGACCTGACCCTTCTTGTCATAAGTGGTCCAATCGCCCACTTGCACACCGTTCTCGAAATGTCCGGAGCGCATCTTGGTCCCGTCCAATCGAAACCACTCCCAATACCCTGTCGGGACTTCATTGGACGTTTGTCCTTTGGCCCAGACGCTGCCATCCTGATGGTACTGAACGTGCTTTTTTTGGTCTGATTTTTTGATGGCCATCGGGTTTTTGCATGTGGGTTATCCGGCCTGGACTCAAAACGTTCACAAGAGTTGCTCACGGATGCCTATTATTATCAAGAACCGCTCACGCTAGTGGACGACTCCTAATTTACGTCAGCATTCGGACTATCGCTTTTCACTCGTGCGTTCCTGAAGCCATCGAATGTCTCTCGGATCGGCGGCGGCATTGAAACCGACCCGGTCCCAGTTGATGAAGCGCACCGGCACGGCTGTTCGCTCAACCGACCACCGCCTAATCTCAGAGTGGCCATCGGCGAAAGCGAATCCGCACGCACGATTGTGGTAACTGGCAGGCATGTCCACCCAATTGGGATTAGTCATGTCCGTGTACATCGCGCCGTCATTGATCGTGTCGGGGTGTTCATCCACAAACACCCAGCCTTGAGATGAAGAGAGCCGCTGGTAATCGCCAATCTTTTTATAGACTTTCCCCCGCCAGCTATCTGCGCCCCAATCCTTCGCGCCCTTGGGCGAACCATCGCCCACAAAAAAGTTCATGGAATAACTGCGAACGCGTGCGGTCCAGCCCAACTTCCGCTGCGAATCCGAAACAAATTTGTCCGCGGGACATTTGTAGATGTTCTTGGTCACGCCCACGTACTCGGCCAGCTTGGAGTACTTTGGATCAAGGACGTAGGCCACGTTGGTGTTATCCTTGGCCGTGGTCCAGGTCAGGAACCCGGTGATCCAACTTCCCTCGACACTGCCCGGGCCACCCAGATTCATGTTCTCGACCAAAGAATCATTGTTGTCATTGGCATACATCACCCAGCCGAGGGCCAGTTGTTTGGTATTGCTCAGGCACGCGGTGCCCTGCGCTTTGGTCTTGGCCTTGGACAACGCGGGCAGGAGCATTCCAGCCAGGATCGCAATGATCGCGATGACGACCAGCAGCTCGATCAGCGTAAAGCCGGTGGGGCTCGAAGAATACCGCGAGGGGTGCGATTCCGTGAGTGGCTTCATTCTGAATTTCTATTTCAGCGCTGGAGGTTTGGCAATTCATCCTTTCAACGGCTGATCCCCCGTGCCTCCGGGCCGGACACACTGGTCAGCGAGATGTTTCGCATCCTACTGCCGACCGCAGTCACCTCCAGCCGTAGAAAATCCACACCCTGGGTTCGGGGTCAGTTTTTGGCCTGAGCCGTTTGCAGGAGGGTATTGCGAAGTAATTGGGCAATTATTGATAAGGGCGGCGGCGGCGCCTCCCGCTTGGCCTGACTGACGGGCGGTAGGAGCTGGGCAAAGCGGTAGCTTTGCCGTACCAAAGGGGCAACCCCGGTTGCACCCGCCTTCAGGCTCAGCCGAAAACGCGCTTCTTTGTGACGTGATTTCTCTCTCTATTACGCATGATAGTAAAGCAACGAGTACCACGATGACGGACCTGCAAATATTCATGAACGCTCCGCCAGAGGCGTCCGTAGAGGAACTCAAGAGGTACGTCGACCAAGCGTGCGGGAGCGACGTGACGCTCCGGGAGCGGGTTGAGTCTCTATTTCAAGCGGAAGCAAAGGCCGACGGATTCATGGCACGTCCCGCTATGGATGGTCTGACTCAGGCGATCGAAAGCCCCTCCATTATGGAAGGGCCCGGGAGCCAGATCGGCCGTTACAAGCTGCTCCAGGAAATCGGTTCGGGCGGGTTCGGCGTGGTTTACATGGCCGAGCAAAAGGAGCCGGTCAAACGCCGCGTCGCCCTCAAAATTATCAAGGTGGGGATGGACACCCAGCAGGTCGTGGCCCGGTTCGAGGCTGAAAGGCAGGCGTTGGCGCTGATGGATCATCCCAACATCGCCAGGGTGCTCGACGCCGGCGCCACTGACACAGGCCGGCCTTACTTCGTGATGGAATTGGTCAACGGGGTTCGCATCACCGAGTATTGCGATGAGAATCAGTTGACCACCCGGGAACGGCTGGAGCTGTTCATTCCTGTCTGCAAGGCCATCCAACACGCTCATCAGAAGGGGGTCATCCACCGAGACATCAAGCCATCGAACGTCATGGTCACCTCGCACGACGGCGTGCCGGTACCTAAAGTGATCGATTTTGGCATCGCCAAGGCCACGCAGGTCGAGCTGACGGAGAAAACGATTTTCACGCAATACGGCCAGTTCATCGGGACGCCGTCCTACATGAGCCCGGAGCAGGCAGAGATGAGCGGGCTAGACATCGATACGCGCTCAGACATCTACAGCCTGGGCGTGTTGTTGTATGAATTGCTCGTTGGCCGCCCCCCTCTGGAAACGAAGGAACTTCTGAGCGGAGGCTTTGATGAAATCCGACGCCGGATCAAGGAGGAGCCACCGGCCAAACCGTCCACACGCCTCCGAACGTTGGAAGGAGACGAGAAGACGACCGCGGCTCGACGCCGCAAGATACGGCCGGAGCAATTGAGCAGCGAATTGCGGGGGGATATGGACTGGATCGTCCTGAAGGCGTTGGAGAAAGACCGGAACCGCCGCTACGAGACAGCCAATGGACTGGCAGCTGACTTGAGCCGGCATCTCAACAATGAACCCGTCACGGCCCGGCCGCCCTCAACCGTCTATCGGTTCCAGAAATCCTGGCGGCGGAACAAGCTGGCCTTCACGGCGGGCGCGGCCGTCCTGGTGGCCTTGGTCGCTGGGCTCGCGATCAGTTCGTGGCAGATGCTCGTCGCGCAACGCGCGCGGAACAACGAAGTGACGCAGCGTACTAAGGCCGAAGCGTCGGAGAAGCTGGCCGAAGCCAGCGCGAGGGACGCAACGGCCAGCCTCTACCACTCGCTGCTCGGCCAGGCGCGTGCCACACGCATCGCGCGACAGGTCGGCTACCGCGAGGAGGTCTTCGCTCACTTGCGGAAGGCCCGCGACCTCGACACACCAGCAAAGCAGCTCGCCGCCCTTCGCCTCGAAGCGGTAGCCAGCATGGGCGATTTTGTCGGGTTCCGCCCGCGCCAGATCGTGTCCGCACCCGCCACCAATCGCTTCGAGTGGGTGCTAATGAGCTCTGACGGCCGATTGCTCGCCTTGCGCGACGCGAGCGGAGGCATCCAACTTCGCGAGTTGCCCTCCGGCCGGGAAGTGGGCCGATGGCAGTTGGAAGATCCGGTGCGTCACTTCGCCTTCAGTAGCGCGGGAGATCGCCTCATCACGATTCAACTGCCTCGTGGAACCGAGGACCGGGCTGGCGCCCGTGTGATCGAGTTCGCACCTAACCTGACTGGGAAGTGGCAGCAAGCGGGGTCGTGGCGAGTGCCCGGCGCCTTTGGTTGCTTCTCCATCAGCAATTCCAGCGTCGTGCTGGCGGCCGACCGCTGGCCCATTCACAAGATAAACTTGATCGAGGCCGAGTCGGGGCGGACGGTCCATTCGTTCCAACGCTCCGAGGGTTCATGGAACAAGATGGCAGCAGTCTCGCGTGACGGCCAAAAGCTGGCGCTGATCAGCAACGCTGAACCCGGAAACCCCGAACCGTCGATTGAAATCTGGGATCTGCCAAGCGAGCAACTTCTCCGCCGACTCCCGCCCGGCTTCAGCACGAATCCCACCTTTGCCTTCAGCGCGGATGGCCGATACCTGTTAAGTCAGGCGATGCAGGGCACGCGAATCTACGACACCACGACCTTCAGCGTCGTGGACGAATTCTCCGGTTTGGGTAATTCAGCCAGTGCCAGCTCGTTCCTGCCAGGAACGACGCTGGCGGCCGTGGCGCGACCGCAGCAGCGCCGCTTCGTGATCCGGGATTATCAGAAACATGAGACGGTGGCCGTGTTCGAGGAGTCCACCATGTCCACTGCGGCACTCTTTGCTCCGGGAGGAGAGTTCCTGGTCACTTTCGACGATTTCGGAGTGAACCTCTACCCATTCGCGGGAGCCGACGAATGTCTGACGCTGGCCGGACATCGACTCAGCGTGCCGGGAATCGCCTTCAGTCGCGACGGCACGCGGCTGGCCTCCGTGTCCAAAGACCGGACCGTGGGCCTGTGGGATTCAAGCTCTGGCCGAAGGATCTGGGAAGGAGACCAGCTGCTTCCCAGCCCGGGCCAGGCTGTGGCCTTCAGTCCCGATGGCCGGTTGCTCGCCACGGGAGACTGGGACACGCCCACGGTTCAACTTTGGGACGCGGAATCCGGGCGACAATTGCTGCAACTGACTAATGCACCGAATCGCCAGACCTGGTCGCTCCAGTTTGTGCCGGATCCCGAGCGCGGCTTGCTGTTGGTACGCGGCGGGGACGGCGTCAGTGTCTGGCACGTCGGATTGGTCGACGAGATCCTGGACCGCGGCCCGGCCGCAGTCCGCTTGATTGGTTCCCGCTTTCTGAAAATGGCGACAGGAATCGTTATCTTTCCGGATCGAAAACGGATCGCGTTCAACTTGGAGAACTCCATGCTCCTTCAAGATCTGTGGGGCGAAGAGTCCCCACGCACTCTTGCGCCGGACTCCAGCGACGGGTCTGTCCAGCCGGTGGTGGTCACTCCGGACGGAGAGTCCTTGGCCTTTCTCACCAAGGAGAACCAAGTCGCAGTGTTTGACGGGGCGACCGGGGCACTGAGCCGAAGTTTTGCCATCAGCGGCTCGAGCACTAGAGGACGACAAATCGTCTTGAATCACACGGGCCGATGGCTGGCGATTACTTCCTCGTCGATGCGCGGGCTGGATATCCATGATTTCGCCACCGGGGAACTGCGCTACTCGTTGCCCGACCGCGAAGGCACCGTCTATTGGCTGGCGTGGCATCCCAGGGAACCGCGGCTCGCCATCGCGCGCGACAACGGCGACATCGCCATCTGGGACCTCGCGAAGATCGACCGGCACCTGTCGGAGCTGGGGCTGGGGTTCGCGCAGTAAAAGTCTCGCCCTGTTAACTGATTTGGGGTTGTCTTGCCTTGGAAACGGCAACCCGATTTCTGCCAGCCGATGAATGAAGTCACGAAAATCCTGCGAACCGCCGAAAGCGGAACGGGCGGCGAGAACGTGACGGAGAAACTTCTCCCTCTGCTCTATGACGAATTACGCCGGCTGGCCGCGCATCAGCTGGCGGGACAACGGCCGGGCCAGACCCTGCAAGCCACGGCTCTGGTTCACGAAGCCTACCTTCGGCTCGTGGGTCAGGACGAACCAGACCGCCAGCACTGGGACGGACGGGGCCACTTTTTCGCCGCAGCGGCGGAGTCGATGCGACGGATCCTGATCGATCGCGCCCGTCAGAAGCAAAGCCTTAAGCGGGGCGGCGATCAGGCGCGGGCCACTTGGGACGAATCCAAGGTGGGGGACGCCGCTACGCCGGAAGAGATCCTCGCCGTGGACGAAGCGTTGACGAAACTCACCCGGGAAGACCCGGACCTGGCGAGAATCGTAAACCTTCGTTACTTCGCTGGCATGACGGTGCCCGAAACTGCCACCGCCCTTGGGGTGTCGCCCAGCACGGTAGATCGGCAATGGTCCTGCGCCCGCGCCTGGCTCTTCCGCGAAATCAATGAAAGAAGGTAACCGCCTGCGAGGAAGACCTATTGAATTATTGATATTGATAAGCCATTTCTTTTGATGCCCCGCGAAGAAAGGCTGATTTGAGTCCATATCGTCCTACCGCGTGACTCGAAAGAATTGGGCGGCGTGCTGGCTGGGTGTCAAGCGGTGAGAGCCTTGTGGATTGCCCGGAACGTTTTGCCAGGGCGAACCGAAGGTGTCAGTAGCTTGCAACACCCCTCCGCCATTCCAGAAGATTTCGAGTTCGCTTCCAACCCGGCGCACTTGCATCACAATTGGAGAGGTGGAAGCCGCCGGAAGGCTGAACGCCTCGAACATTAGCGTGCTGTTCGAGTTGGCTGGCGACTGCCCCTGGCTGATGAACACCAAGGTATGTTCCGTGTCACCGGCATGTTTTGGCAATGTGATGTTCAACGCGGTCGACTGGTTGGGCAGCAGGAAAACGTTGCCGAGGCGGTTGGACGCGGCGGTCAAAAGATTCGGATTGCTGAAATCGAGGCCTTCCAAATCGAGCGGTTGACTCAACACAGCGAAACCAATCTGCCCTCCCCACGGATAACCCCAACCGCCGATGTCGTCGCCTCGCGCCAGTTGCCGAACCGTAGAACCACCGCTGCCGGCGGGCGAGTTGAGCGATGCGGACTTGGTCGGGATTTTATCCTCGTCCGCTGGCGGATCACTGGTGGGCGTCCAGTAAGCGCGGAGAAACCGGAGGCTTTTGCCCAGGACGCGATAGCGGAAAATCATGAAGTCACCCGGGCGAACCATATCATTGGGCGAGTCCCAGCAAACCATAGTTTCGTTCTTAATGGGATCATGGGTGATGTTCGTTTTGCCCCAAGGAGCCCCAACTTTGACGGCGCCTTTGCCATCAGCGCGCTTGGCCTCGGCCTTGCCATCCGTCACGTCGCCGGCAAAAATCATGTGGAAATCGCTCTTCAATTTTCCGGTGCCGTTCAGCACTTGCAGCCCGATGGCCGTGGGATCGTCACCCACGACGACCTTCTGCGGGTTCGGATCGAAAATTTCGAAAGGCGGGGGAGTATTCGCCGGATACAGCATGCGGCGCTCGCTGCGCGTCTTCCATTCGAAGCAATTTGCCGGCGGCTCCCGCGACTTCACCCAATCGTGCGCCTCACAGTCGTCCACGAATTTGTCTCCATTGGCATCGGCCGCCCCAGCCTTCAAGCATTCCGAGAAGGCCCGGGCGTAAAGCGATTCAGCGAAACTGTTGCCTGCCGAGTCACTAAATGCAGGGCCTCCGTAGCTGGTGCGATTCGAGTTGGCGGAAGTGACAATGGTGCTGCCGGCGGGGAAGGCCCAGTAGTTGTTCGTGTCCACCAAGCTGAACGAGTAACAGGCGTTAATCAACATGTGTATGGGCACACCCTTGACTCCGAGCGTGTTCAGTTTAGTGCAAAGTTCCCGCGCGGGCACGCAATCCTTCCCAAGCTTCAGGCACCCCACGCCGCCATGCGAAGTGAAGCGGACGTAAATTCGGGAGCATGCCGGCTCCAGCTTGCACAGTGCCTCGATGGCTTTCACCAGATCCTCGCACGACGCCACACCGCCGTCCGCAGCCATCACGATCCGCTTCTCCGGAACGCCAAAGTGTCCGACCAAATCGCTCTGAAATTGTGCCGCGTTGTTCGACATATGCCCGTCGCTCGAGCCGCGGACAATGAGGGCGCAGGCGGTCCCGCTGCCAGCGGGCGGTCCGGCCAAGGCCGGCACCCGGCGCGGCGGAACGGGATCCAGGTTCACGGTTCGCAGGGGTATTTTTCCCGCCACCGCACCGTCGCGATTGAGCGGGCCGATGGGCTCGTCACTCGTGCGCTGTTCCGAGGTTTCCCAAAGTTCCAGCGGCGAACCGCCGGGGACACGCAGCACCGGCCACCAGCCGTTTGGCGCGACACGAATGCGGCCATTGGCAACCGTCGGCGCAGGGTGATCCGCCGCGACCAGGACAAAGCGCGTCGCGTGGATGAAATCGGCGGCAGGCTCGTCATCGATCCAGAAAAAATACGCCACGGTCTCATTGGTCAGTACTGCGCCGGGCCAGGGCTGAACGCCGAGGAATCGTGGTTCGGCGATCGTCCCAACCGGCGCCAATCCCTCTCGATCCACGCCCTCGCCGAAATCCACAAATGGACACCAAACCGCCGAGGCGCCTTCGATTGCCACACCACTGGCGGGAGCCAGTAACGCTGCCAAGGCTTCGCGGCGCCTGAGAGTGGCGGCGTTGCCGAATTCAAAAAGGTGGAAGGCAAACAGAAAGAAAAACCAAATACTGAGCCGGTTCACCACAAACGTGGACTGAAGCGGGTTCACAGCCCGCTTGTACGCCTTGGAAGCCTTTTTGTCGAGAAGTGTCAGAAATCAATTCCAGGCTGCCAAGCCTGGGCCATCCCGCGCCCACTATTTCACAGTGAAGCTCCTTTGGTAGCCCTTGGCTGGGATGCAGACGGCGTCGGTTTTCGCCTTGGTCGGAGACGGGGTGGCAGTGAAAGTGTGCACGACGACAGACTATCCAATCGGCGAAACGATCCGCTGAAAGTGAACCCAACCCGTCCGGCGGAGTTCCCGCTTCACTTCAGCATTCCCCGCTGGCGCCCAGAGCCGCGCCTATGGGTCAATGGCTTAGAAATCGGAGCAGATTCCCGCGACTGTTAGAGATTTGCTTTTCTACCCTCGGCGGTTAGACTGTTGGCTGAGTCGGAAATAAGAATGAATTCACGAAAAAATCCATTGAAGACGCGGAGTCGTTGGACGCGCCCAGAAATTCAGAAGCTGCAGCGGCTTTACGGCTCCCACAGCAACCAACAGGTCGCCCGCTTGTTGGGCCGGAGCGTCGCCTCGATCGAACGACAGGCTGAACTCTATCGATTGGCCAAGGACAAGGTGTTTGTCAAAGGGCGTCTCGGTAAGGGGGTTTACCAGATGCCTCGTTGGCTTCCGGAAGAACTGAAATCGCTACGGCGAATTTACAAGAACCTCTCAAACCTCGAAGTGGCCCGGTCGCTCGGTCGCTCGGTTTCGAGTGTGGTGGCGCAGGCCAATAAGCTTGGGTTGTATAAATCCGCCCACCGCCTAGAAGGAATGGGACGCGAGAACATACGCGGACGCTGGCACCCCAAGTCACGCGCCGGCAGGTAAGCGTCCACGTCAAGGCGGACCATGCGTCGGGCAGCGTCAAAGAAATTAGCGCTGTACGTTCGAACGTTAGGGCCGCTCCTGCGTCAACTTGGGCGGGAAAGAATGGTGGCTGCGGCCGGAATCGAACCGGCGATTCGGTTCCAATCCTAAAATTCCTACAATTGCCAACGAAATGCCATGT
>SXGU01492393.1_pt1 | contig 36575 bp, 29 predicted proteins | sample 3174531 | NCBI WGS metagenome assembly SXGU01 (sample SAMN11356863, study PRJNA531348) | freshwater metagenome | isolation source: freshwater sample F1-140 | place: China: Fuxian Lake, Yuxi | collected 2017-12-25 | reverse complement strand
CCGAAACGGGACGAAATTATTGAGTGAAATTGCCATATTATAGAAGTTCATTTTCTTACAATTTCTATAAATGACTTTACACTATCCGTAAACCACTTTACATGTCACGTGAACACTTTTTAACCGAAACGGGATTTTTTGGTAAAATAAACAAACCAAAACTTTTCCCGTCAACTGGTTCTTTCCAAATAACGATTTTATTTTATTGGCAATTGGTTTGCCAGTTTTTTATGATTTTTATTTATATATAAGTGGTATTATTATTATGGAATTTAAGTGTACGAATATAAACCTAAAATTTCTTAAACATTTTCATATATTTTTTGAAAATTTTAAAAAAAATGTCCAAAAAAGAGTTTGATATATTAGTTATTGGAGGAGGTCCGGGAGGTTATGTTGCCGCAATTAAATCATCTCAACTTGGTTTTAAAACTGCTATTGTAGAAAAAGAAAAACTCGGTGGAGTTTGTTTAAATTGGGGATGTATTCCAACAAAAGCACTTCTCAAAAATGCAGAAGTGTATAACTATTTTAAACATTCTGATGAATTTGGAATTACACATAAAGAACTAAAATTTGATTTCAAAAAAATTATTGAAAGAAGTAGAAATGTTGCTCAAATAAATTCCAAAGGAATTGAATACTTAATGAAAAAAAATAAAATTGAGCACATTTCAGGAAGTGGAAAAATTTTAGGAAAGAATTTAGTTACAATTTCAAAAGATGGAAAAGTTGTTGAAGAAATAAAAGCAAAACATATAATCATTGCAACTGGAGGAAGAGCAAAAACAATTCCTACAATAAAGGTGGATGAAAAAAATGTTATCACAAGTAAAACAGCAATGACATTAAAAACACTTCCAAAATCAATGACAATAATTGGTGCTGGAGCAATTGGAATTGAGTTTGCGTATTTCTATAACACATTTGGAACAAAAGTTACACTTATTGAAATGCTTCCAAATATACTTCCGATGGAAGATAAAGAAATCTCAAAACTTTTGGAAAGCAATTTCAAAAAACAAGGAATTGAAATTTTAACCGAAACAAAAGTTGAAAATGTTGTTGAAGGAAAAAAAATAAAAACAGTTATTTCAAATAAAAGTGGAAAGAAAGAAATTGAATCTGAAATTGTATTGAATGCAATTGGTATTCAAGCAAATATTGAAAACATTGGATTAGAAAATGTTGGAATAAAAATAGAAAAAGGATTTATTGTTGTAGATGATTTTGGAAAAACAAATGTAGATGGAATTTATGCAATTGGAGATGTTGCAGGACCACCACTTCTTGCTCACATTGCTTCAAAAGAAGGAATCATTTGCGTTGAAAAAATTGCGGGAAAAAATCCAAACCCAATTGATTGGGAAAACTTCCCATCTTGTACATATTGCGAACCGCAAGTTGCAAGCATTGGAATGACAGAAGAAAAAGCAATTCAAAATGGATATAAAATTAAAGTTGGAAGATTTCCATTTTCCGCAAGTGGAAAAGCAAGAGCAATTGGAAAAACAGATGGATTAGTCAAACTTATATTTGATGAAAAATATGGTGAACTTCTTGGAGCACATATTTTAGGAAGTGAGGCAACTGAAATGATTGCCGAACTTTCTGTTGCAAAAACACTTGAAACAACAGTGGAGGGAATTGCACATACAATTCATGCACATCCAACACTTTCCGAAGCAATTATGGAAGCAGCAGAAAATGCATATGGAAAATCAATTCACATTTGATGAAAAGTAAAACTGTAAAATTACTTTCACTTGGTATAACAGATTTTTATGATATTTGGAATTTACAAAAAGAAATTTTTTCTCTTCGCAAAGAAAATCAAATTGAAGATGTTCTAATTTTAACTGAACACAATAGTGTTTATACAATTGGGAGAAATGGAAGTGAAACGCATCTTCTTGCAAATGAAAGTGAACTAAAAATTGATGGAATAAATACTTACAATATTGATAGAGGTGGTGATATAACATTTCATGGAATTGGACAAATTGTAGGTTATCCAATTTTAAATTTAGAAAATTATTATTTGGATATTCATAAATATCTTCGAGATATTGAAGAAGTAATAATTTTGACTTTGAAATATTTTGATATACAAGGAAAAAAAGATAGTGATTTTACAGGTGTTTGGGTTGAAGGAAATAAAATTGCTGCAATTGGAATTAAAGTAAAAAGTTGGATAACAATGCATGGATTTGCTTTAAATGTAAATACAAATTTGAATCATTTTGAAAAAATTATTCCGTGTGGAATTTTTCACAAAGGAGTAACTTCAATAGAAAAAGTTTTGAACAAAAAAATAAATTTAAGTGAAGTTCAAAAAAAATTAGTGGAAAATTTTAGTCGAGTTTTCAATGTAAAAATAGAAGAAATAAAAGAAGAATTTATAGGAAGATTAAATAACAAATTACAATTAACATAATGTCATCAAAAAAAATTTCTGCAAAAAATCCATTCAGTGGATTAAATGAAAAAGAATTGTTAAAAATATTTCGTCTGATGTTGGTTTCGAGAAAGTTAGATGAAAAACAACTTATCTATACTAAACAAGGAAAACAATTTTTTCATATTGGTGCTCCAGGACATGAAGCAGCACAAATTGCCGTTGGAATGACTTTAAAACCAACTGTTGATTGGGCATTTCCTTATTATAGAGATTTAAGTTTATCTCTTTCACTTGGTCTCACTTCAAAAGATATTTTGCTTTCAGCACTTCATCGTGCAGAAGATCCAAATCATGGAGGAAGAATGATGCCGTGTCATTACAGTTCAAAACATCTTCGCATTCCATCACAATCAAGTTGTACGGGAACTCAATTTCTTGAAGCAGTTGGAACAGCAATGGGAGCAAAGAAAAATACGAGTAAAGAAATTGTATATGTTTCATCGGGAGAAGGAACAACAAGTGAAGGTGAATTTTGGGAAGCATTAAATTGGTCAACACGAGATAAACTTCCAGTTTTATTTCACATTCAAAATAATAGATTTGCAATTTCAGTTCCACTTCACGAACAAGTTACAACGGGTTCAATTTACACTCTCACAGAAGGATATAAAGGTTTAAATCGTTATCACGCAAATGGAGTTGATTTTTTTAATACATATGATATTGCACTTGATGCTACAAAAAAACTAAGAAATGGAGAAGGTCCTGTTCTCATTTGGAGTGATTGCGTTCGTTTGCTTCCACACTCATCTTCTGATGATCACAAAAAATATAGAAAGCAAGAAGAAATTGAAGAAGACAAAAAGAAAGATCCAATTCCAATTTTTGAAAATTTTCTTTTGAAAAATAAAATTGCAAATGAAAAAACAATTCAAAAAATAAAAGAAGAAGTTATTGAAGAAGTAAATTCATCTGCTTATTATGCAGAAACCGCTTCTGAACCATCACAAGAAACTTGCGAACTTTATGTTTATTCTTCAAATGAAATTGTTTCAAAAGATAATTTTGTTGAACCTGAACATAAAGGAAATAATATAGTGCTTGTGGATGCAATAAATCACGCACTTGCAGAAGAATTAAAACATAATCCTAAAATGCTAATTTTTGGAGAAGATGTTGCAGGTGATAAAGGTGGCGTTTTTACAGCAACAAGAGGTCTTACAAAACAATTTGGAGAAGATAGAGTTTTCAATTCTCCAATTGCAGAAGCAAGTATTGCGGGACTTGCAATGGGACTTGCACTTCGTGGCGATTTTAAACCCGTTGTTGAAATTCAATTTGGTGATTACATTTGGCCAGCATTTATGCAAATTAGAAATGAAATTTCTACATTTCATTATCGTTCAAATGGAAGTTGGAATTGTCCACTTGTGATTCGTGTTGCAGTTGGAGGTTATATTCACGGAGGAGTGTATCATAGTCAATCTATTGAAAATTTCTTCACACACATTCCGGGACTTCGTGTTGTATTTCCATCAACAGCAAGCGATGCAAAAGGACTTTTAAAATATGCAATTAGATGTGACGATCCTGTAATGTTTTTAGAACACAAAGGAATGTATCGCCAAAATTTTGCAGCAACTCCTGAACCAGATGAAAATTATCTTCTTCCATTTGGAATTGCAAAAGTTCGCAAAGTTGGAGATGATATTACAATTTTAACTTATGGAATTATGGTTCAACGTTCACTTGAAGCAGCAAGAACAATGGAAGAAAAAGGAGTGAGTGTAGAAGTTATTGATTTGCGAACTTTAAATCCACTTGATTATGATACAATTTTAAATTCCGCAAAGAAAACGGGAAAAATTTTAATTGCACATGAAGACACTTTATTTAGTGGATTTGGTGGCGAACTTGCAGCAATTATTTCAAGTGAAGCATTTGAATATCTTGATGGACCAATTCTTCGTGTAGCAGCAAAAGATTCTCCCGTTCCATATGCTCCATCAATTGAAATGGCAATACTTCCACAAACACAAGATATTTTAAATGCTTTGGAAAAATTGGCAAAGTATTGATTTAATTTTCAGAAGAAAAATAAGTTGAAAAATAAAACCACAAAAAAAATTTCTAAAACATATTTGATAAAAAAGAATAATCATATTTCTTCAAATATGAAATTGCAATTTTATTATCATATGCAATTGATGAGAAAATTTGAAGAAACGGTTTTCAAACTTTATCGTCAAGGAAAAGTTGTTGGTGGTGCATACAGCAGTGAAGGAAACGAAGCAACTGCAATTGGAAGTGCGTTTGCATTAGAAAAAAACGATTACCTTTTTCCAATGCATCGCGATATTGGAGCACATTTTGTAAAAGGTCAATCGGTGAAAAACTTGATGTTAAACTATTTGGGAAAATCCCAATCTCCCGCAAGAGGACATGATGGAACTGGACATTATGCTGATATGAAGTTAAAAATTTTTGGAAACATATCTCCGCTTGGAGCAATGATTCCACTTGCAAATGGAGTTGCACTTGCAAGCAAAATGAAGAAAGAAAAATCCGTTGTTTTAAATTATATTGGAGATGGTGGTTCAAGTATTGGTGATTTTCACGAAGCACTTGTAATGGCTTCCGTTATGAAACTTCCACTTATTTTAATAATAGAAAATAATCAATATGCATATTCAACTCATATATCAAAACAATTTATTGTAGAAAAACTTTCCGATAGAGCAATTGGCTATGGAATCAATGGAATTACAATTGATGGAACAGATGTTGAACTTGTATATAAAACCACAAAAGATGCTGTTGAAAATGCTCGCAAAGGAAATGGACCAACACTGATTGAAAGTGTTACAATGCGAATGCAAGGACACGCAATTCACGATGATGCTTCGTATGTTCCAAAAAAGTTAATGGATTATTGGAAGAAAAAAGATCCGATTGTAGTTTATGAAAAAAAACTTTTTGCGGAAAAAATTTTAAGCGATAAAAAGAAAAACGAAATTTTAAGTGAAATACAAAGGCAATTAGATGAAGCAAGTGATGTTGCTTTAAATTCACCATTTCCAGTTTGGGAAGATGCGAATGAAAAAGTTTTTGCAGAATGAAAATAAATTTTTAAAATAAATCCACTTTGAAAACTTTAACTTACATAGAAGCAATTTCTGAAGCACTTTGGGAAGAAATGGAACGAGATAAAAATGTCTTTCTTTTAGGAGAAGACATTGGGAAATATGGTGGTGCGTTTAAAGTTACAAAAGGTTTTCACGAACACTTTGGCGAAGAGCGAGTAATAGATACTGTGCTTGCGGAAAATGCAATAATTGGTGCTGCAACTGGTGCTGCAATGATGGGAATGCGTCCTATTGCTGAAATTCAATTTGCCGATTTTGTTTCAAATGGTTTCAATCAACTTGTGAATAATTCTGCAAAAATTTTTTGGAGATGTAATATTCCTGTTCCAATGGTTGTGCGACTTCCAAGTGGTGGTGGAATTCATGGAGGTCCATATCATTCTATAAATCCTGAAGCATGGTTTTTTCATATTCCGGGATTAAAACTTGTTGCTCCATCAACTCCATATGACGCGAAAGGACTTTTGAAATCAGCAATTCGCGACAATAATCCTATATTGTATTTTGAAAGTAAATTTCTATATCGCAGAATTAAAGGTGAAGTTCCAACTAATGATTACACTGTTGAAATTGGAAAAGCCGATATCAAACGCAATGGAAATGATATTTCAATTATTACTTATGGAACGGGAGTTCATTGGAGTTTGGAAGCAGCAAAAATTTTAGAAGAAGAAAATATTGATGTAGAAGTTTTGGATTTGCGAAGTTTAATTCCAATTGATAAAGAAGCAATTTTTTCTTCTGTGAAAAAAACGGGAAAAATTTTAATCGTTCACGAAGATACTTTAACTGGAGGAATTGGAGGTGAAATTGCAGCATTGATTTCAGATAATTGTTTTGAGTTTTTAGATGCTCCAATCAAACGCATTGCATCACCTGATACTCCAATTCCGTTTGCTCCAACATTGGAAGACCATTTTCTTCCAAATACAAAAAAAGTTTTAAGTGCATTAAAAAGTTTAGCAAAATATTAAATCCATTTCTAAAAAGTAAAATATTTCAAGCATAAAATAATTTGTAAATTGATAAAGTTTTAAAATATTTAAATAAAAAAAATCTTATGGCAAAAATAGAAATCCCAATGCCACAACTTGGCGAAAGTTTAACCGAAGGCACAATTATAAAGTGGAATAAAAAAGTTGGTGACACAATCAAGAAAGATGAAACACTACTTGAAATTTCAACTGATAAAGTAGATTCAGAAATTCCATCATCAACAAGTGGAGTTGTTTCAAAAATTTATTTTGAAGAAGGAAAAACTGTTCCAATTAAAACTATAATTGCTGAAATTGAAACAGATGCAAGCAACGTATCTCAAAAAGATATTCCACAAAAAAAAGAAGAAGTAAAACAAGTTGAAACAAAAATAGAAATTGAAAAACCAATTTCTGTTTCTTCTCCAGTTCAAAAACTTGAAAAACCACAACCGGGAAGATTTTATTCTCCACTTGTTTTAAACATAGCACGAACAGAAAATATTTCAATGAGTGAATTAGAACAAATTGCAGGAACGGGAGAAAATGGAAGAGTTTCTAAAAAAGATATTCTTGCGTATGTGGAAGCAAAAAAACATGGAAAAGTTTCTTCAACAATTTCCTCTTCTTTATCTACACAAAAAATTGAAACAACTTTAAAACATGTTGATAGTGGAGAACTCATAAAAAAATATCCACAACCACAATATGAAATTCTTCAAATGTCAAATGTTCTTCAAAAAATGGCTGAACATATGGTAAAAAGCGTTCAAACATCACCACATGTTCAAGCAATTCACACTTGCGATTTTACTGAGATTGCAAAATTCCGTGAAATAAATGCAATTGAATTTGAAAAACAAGAGGGTTTTAAACTTACATTTATGCCTTTCATTGCAAATGCTATTGTGCAAGCATTGAAAGAATTTCCAATTGTAAATTCATCAGTTGAGGGTGATAAAATAATTCTCAAAAAATTTATCAATCTTGGAATTGCTGTTGCAAGTGAACAAGGTCTTATTGTTCCTGTAATAAAAAATGCAGAAGAAAAAAACTTTTTAGGAATCGCAAGAAACATCAATGATTTAGCACTCAAAACACGAACTAAAAAACTTCAAATGAGTGATATTGAAAATGGAACTTTTACAATTTCAAACTATGGAGTATTTGGAAATATAATTGGAATGCCAATAATAAATCAACCACAAGTTGCAATACTTGGAACTGGTGCAATTAAAAAACAACCAGTTGTAATCAATGATGCAATTGCGATTCGTTCAATTTCATATTTTACACTTTCATTTGATCATCGCATAATTGATGGAGCAATTGGAGGGCAATTTTTAATGTCAGTTATTCGCAACATTGAAAATTTTAATTTCAAAAACGCAATTTAATTATGTCATTTGTAATTGCTGAAATAGATTCAGAAAAAATCTCTGAAATAAAAACTTCTTCGCGTCCAAACTGGTTGAAAGCAAAAATTCCATCTGGAGAAAATTATTCTTTTCTAAAAAATGTAATTGAAAAAAATTCTCTTCACACAGTTTGTGAAGAAGCAAGATGTCCAAATATTGCTGAATGTTGGAACGCAGGAACTGCAACATTTATGATATTGGGAGATGTTTGCACAAGAAGTTGTGGATTTTGTAATGTGAAAACTGGAATGCCAACTGAACTTGATGTAGATGAACCAAAACGAGTTGCAAAAGCAATTCATATGATGAAAATAAAACACGCAGTAATTACATCTGTAAATCGTGATGAATTATATGATGGTGGTTCAATGATTTTTGCTGAAACAATTCGTGAAGTGCGAAATCAAAATCCAAATACAACAATTGAAGTTTTAATTCCAGATTTTAAAGGAGAAGAATTTGCTTTGAATAATGTGTTGGATGCGTTTCCCGATATTCTAAATCATAATGTAGAAACTGTTCCACGGCTTTATAAAAAAGTTCGACCGCAAGGAAAATATAATTGGACAATCCAACTTCTTCAAAGAGCAAAACAAAAGGGTTTTAAAACAAAAACGGGAATGATGCTTGGACTCGGTGAAAAAGAAAATGAAATTTTTGAAGTAATGAAAGATTTAAGAAAAGTTGATTGTGATATTTTAACACTTGGACAATATCTTCAACCAACAAAAAACCATTTGCCAGTTGAAAGATATGTAATCCCAGATGAATTTATTAAGTGGAAAAAAATTGGAACCGAACTTGGTTTTAAACATGTGGAAAGTTCTCCTTTTACGCGAAGCAGTTATCACGCAGAAAAACAATTATAAAAATTTATTTTAAGTTTTTATCTAAAAAAGAAATGACAGTTGAAATATATTTTTCTTTTTCAACATCAATTGCATTTATGTGATTTGCATTTTCAATTCGTAAAATTTCTTTTTCACAAGTTGCTTTTTCATACAACTCTTCAGAATATTTTGGTGCAATTCTATCATCACTTTGACTTGCGATAAATAAAATTGGAATTTTGAGATTTGTAATATCCTCAATTGGAGAAATTTGTTTTGAGTTAAAGTTTGCTATTTTTTCACAACGAGAAAAAACTAAATTTCTCAAATAATGAAATGGAAGTTTGATAATTCTTCTTTGATAATCATCAAAAATTTTTCTTAAAGTTGTAAAAGAATTTTCTGCAATCATACAACTAATTCTATCATCAATTACAGCAGTTTGAATTGCAATTGCTGCTCCCATTGAAATTCCCATCAACGCAATTTTTTTATTTTGAAAATCATTTCTTTGCAAAATAAAATCAATAATTTTTTTCACATCATATTTTTCATAAAACCCATATGTGCAAAATTTTCCGTTGCTATTTCCGTGTCTTCTAAAATCAAATAACACAACATTGAAATTATTTTCATATAAAAATTTTGCATACGGCAAACCAAATAATTTACTCTCTTCAACTCCGTGAAGATAAATCACAATTTTTTTTGAATTGGGATTTTTTATCAACCAAATTTTGGTGTTGAGATTTTTTTCCAACTCAAAATCAATTTCTTCATATGGAAGATTTAAATGAGACGGATGATATGGTTTATTATTTTTTTTGTAATATGTGAAAGTTGTGCGATGTGGATAAATAAGTTTTTTCTTTCCAATCAAATAGGCAATGATTGAAAATAAAATTAGAAATAAAAAAATTGACAAAAAAATGTAAATCAACTCAAAAAAAATTTTTTAAAGATGAGAAAAAATATCATTTATTTAATATAAAAAAATCCCGTTTCGGTTCAAAAAACCACTTTTTACTATACAAAAAGTCAATTTTATGACACAAAAAGTGATGTACTTGACATAAAAAGTGGTTTACATGGCATAAAATACACCGTTTATGATATAAAAAGTCGTTTACTTGACATGTAAAGTAGTTTACATGTCATAAAAAGTCATTTACCTAATAGGTAAAGTGGTTTTTACATCATGTAAAGTCGTTTTCACACAATATTTACAAGGTAAATTGGAAAAAGTTTTTATTATTATTCAATCGTTTCTATTTCATTTAATTTTTCTAAAAACTTTTTTGTATTTATTGTGTCTCCAATTTGTGAAGAAAATTTTGCTTGATTTTTATAACTCTTTGAATAAAACTGTAAAATTGAATTTGTCAAACGTCCTTTATTTTCTATTGGACGAAACTCAAAAAATTTCGGAGTAAAAGTAATTTCATTCGGAGATTTAAACACTCTAAACACCAATCCCGATGGGATTAAAATATAGTTTTTTACATATTCTTTTTCAATTTCCGGAGAAATATAAATTGGTTTTTCGTCAATATTTTTTTCAATAAAACTTGTGATAAGTTTCTGATAAAATTGTTCAATATAATTTCCATCAAAAGGTAAATCATTTTCAAATGGTTTTAGAGATTCTAAAAAATCGTCAATTTCTTTTTGAGATTTTTTTACAACTTCTGGATATTTTTTTTTGAGATAATTAAAATACCATGAACGACGAAGTAGTTCTTTATCAATGACAATAACATCTTTTCGCAAATTTTCAATCTCTTGAAAATAATAAGATGGTGAAACAAAAAAATCCCATTGATACGAAATAATAATTGCATTTTTTTCAACTGAAGAAAAAATATTTTTTGTATAATCTTCCGCAGCAAAATTTTTACTTTCATCCACATTTAGATAATTCGCAAAAAGTGGAACGATTCCAATTACAGAAAAAATTGCAATTTTTAAATTGGAATAATTTTTTTCCAAAAGAAATTGCGTTCCGAAAAAAAATAAAATTGCAATTGAAAAATATGCAAACAAAAAATATGAATCAATATCATGAATATCGTAATTTGAAGAGTAAAAAATACAAAATAAAAATAAGAGTAAAACAAAAATAAAAATTGACTTTGATTTTTTTAATAACTGAAAAACACCAATAAATACAATAGGAATTGACACGTAAGAAAATTCTTTTAGCAAATCAGAGAAAAAATATTTAAGTTGAATTTTCATTGTCTCAATTGAAGAAAAAAACCAACCGCGATATTGTTTTCCACTTGTATGTCGTAAAAATTTTTCCCAATCAATTGGATTTCCCCAATTATACGTTGGAGAATTTTTTGCTTGTAGTGGAAGATAAACATAAACAGAAAGTCCAATTACAAATGGAATTATAAACCACAAAATTTTTTGAAATGAATTTTTATTAAATCCAAATGTTTTAAAAAATAAAAATAAAAATGCAGGAGCAAATAAAATTGTCGTCAAATGATTTGCAAAACTAAGTCCCAAAAAAAATGCAAATAAAATTCCATCATGCAATTTTTTCGTAGAAATAAATTTTACAAATTGAAAAAGCAAAATGGAAATAAATAAAATATGAAGTGAATAAACTTCAATAATAATAGATTGTTGCCAAAACGTTTCTGAAAACGCAAGAAGCAACGTTGAAATTGTTGCCGAAAAAATTAGGATGGTTTCATTTTTAACTTTAAAATTGTTTTTGAAAATAAAAATCAAAAATTTGAAAAAGAAAAATAAACTCAATGAACATAACAAAGACGATAATAAATTGAGTTGAAAAATTTTTGAAATTCCTAATGGAAGTTTGCTCCACAAATTTCCTAAAATTGTAAATAGTGGATAACCTGTTGGATGAGCAATTCCAAGAGTGAGAGAAACCGTTGCAAGTTCTCCTGCATCAATAAATGAAACCGTTCTTGATGCTGTAAAAAAATAAATCACAAATGCAAAAACTGAAATTGAAATTGCAATTATGTTTTCTCTATTTCTAATTTGTAAATTCATTTTCAAAAAAATTTTTAAAATATACACAAGAACTTATTTTTATATTTAAAAAATAATTTTGTAAATGAATTTTGTAAATGTTTTATTTATTGGTGACATTGTTGGAAAAGTTGGATATCAAATTATTGAAAAATTTTTGAGAAAATTTTTAGATGAATACAAAATTGATATTTGCATTGCAAATGGTGAAAATATTGCCAATGGAAAAGGTATTTCAATGGATGATGCAAAAAATCTTTTTGAATTAGGCGTAAATGTGATAACATCGGGAAATCATCTTTGGGATAATTGGGAAAGCAGAAAAGTTTTAGCGAAATACAAAAATGTGCTTCGTCCTCTAAATTATCCAAAAGAAAATCCCGGAAACGGATACACAATTTTTAACGTAAACGAAAATGTAAAAGTTGGTGTTTTAAATCTACAAGGACGAATTTATATGTCACCAATTGATTGCCCATTTAAAGTTGCTGATTGGGCAATTTCAAAAATATCGGAAGAAACAAAAATTATTTTTGTAGATTTTCATGCTGATGCAACTGCTGAAAAAATATCTCTCGGTTGGTATTTAGATGGAAGAGTAAGTGCCGTTTGTGGAACTCACACTCACACACCAACTGCTGATGGAAAAATTCTTCCAAACGGAACTGCATATATAACTGATGTTGGAATGACTGGTCCATATGATTCTTCCCTTGGAATGAAAAAAGAAATTGCAATAAAAAGATTTATCACACAAACTCCACATAAATATGAAATGGCAAGTGAAGATGTTCGCTTTTGTGGAGCATTTATTCAAATTGAAAAAGAAACAGGAAAAGCAATTAAGTTTGAACAAATAATTTTTCCAAAATTTTAATTTATGTCAGCAAAAATTATAGATGGAAAATTGATTTCAAAAAAAATTTTAGAAGAAATAAAAATTGAATTTGAAATTTTAAAAAAAAAAAAAAATATAATTCCAGGAATTGCTCTTATATTAATTGGAAATAATCCTGCTTCACAAATTTATGTTTCTTCAAAAGCAAAAATATGCAATGAACTTGGGTTTCATTCCGCTATAGAAAGAGTTGATGAAAAAATTTCTGAATCGGATTTATTGAACATAATCAACAAATTCAATAGTAACAAAAGTATTCATGGAATTCTTGTTCAACTTCCACTTCCAAAACATATTGACGAAAATAAAATCATTGAAGCAATTGACTACAAAAAAGATGTAGATGGATTTCATCCAATAAATGTTGGAAAACTTGTGTTGGGACAAAAATGTTTTATTCCTTGTACTCCACTTGGAATTTATGAACTTTTGCTTCGCTATCAAATTGAAACAAGTGGAAAACATATTGTAATTATTGGGCGAAGTAACATTGTTGGAAAACCAATTGCAAATCTTTTACTTCAAAAAAATAGTGGAAACGCAACAGTTACAATTATTCATACAGGAACAAAAAATATTTCCAGTTTTACAAAAGAAGCAAATATTTTAATTGCTGCAATTGGAAAACAAAATTTTGTTACAAAAGAAATGGTAAAAGAAAATTGTGTTGTGATTGATGTTGGAATAAATAGAACAACTGATAAAAAAATTGTTGGAGATGTTGATTTTGAAAACGTAAAAGAAATTGTGAGTGCAATAACTCCTGTTCCCGGAGGAGTTGGTCCAATGACAATTGCAATGTTGGTGAAAAATACATTTAGTGCTGCTTTTGAAAATGAAAAATTTTAAAATAATAATTTTCTTTTTGTCAATTTTATTTTTTTCATGTGAAAAAAAAACTTCTGAAAATAAAATTGACATCAAAAAAGAAATTTCAATTCCAATATTTAATAAAGAAAATTCTTTCAATTATTTAATTGCACAAACTAAATTTGGTCCAAGAGTTCCAAATACGCAATCGCATAATTTGTGTTTGAATTTTTTACATAGCGAATTAAAAAAATTTGCTGATACTGTTATTCTTCAAAATTTTTCTCAACAAATTGAAACCCAAAACTTAAATCTCACAAATATCTTTGCGCAATTTGAAATTCAAAGACAAAACAGAATTCTTCTAATTGCACATTGGGATACACGTCCATTTGCTGATAGAGATGAAATTTTAAAAAAACAAAATTTACCAATTCTTGGAGCAAATGATGGAGCAAGTGGAGTTAGTGTTTTGTTGGAGATTGCAAAAATTTTAAAAATTCAAAAACCAAATTGTGGTGTTGATATTTTGTTTGTTGATGGAGAGGATTTTGGAAAAGAAGGAACGGAAAATTATTTGCTTGGTTCAAAATATTTTGCAAAAAATTTTTTGTTCAAAACGAAACCGCAATTTGGAATTTTACTTGATATGGTTGGAGATAAAAACTTAAAAATTTTAAAAGAAAAAAATTCAATTTATTTTGCCCCAAACATTGTTGATTTAATTTGGAATACCGCAAACGAAATTGGAATTTATGAATTTGAATTTAACGAAGGAAGTGCTCTTTTAGATGACCACATTCCATTCAATGAAATTGGAATTCCTACCGTTGATATCATTGATTTTGAGTATCCTGATGAAACAAATAAATTTTGGCACACAACACAAGATATTCCAGAAAATTGTAGTGGTGAAAGTTTGGAAAAAATTGGAAAAGTTATATTAAAAATAATTTACACACAGTGAAAACTTTTTTAGAAATTTCAATTGAAAATGCTTCGTTTGAAAATGAAATTTTAATTGCAAAATTAATTTCAATTGGATTTGAAAACTTTTGGGAAGACAAAACTTTTTTGAAATGCTATTTGGAAAAAAATGATTGGAATGAAATTTTTCAAATTGAATTTTTTGAGTTATTAAACGAATTTAAAATTGAAAAAAGTAAAGTTAAAATTTTAGAATTGGAAAATAAAAATTGGAATGATATTTGGGAAAACTCAATTGAACCAATTCAAATCACTGAAAATATAATTGTAAAACCATCATGGAAAAATTTATCTATTAAAAATAAAATTGAAATTATTATAGATCCAAAAATGTCATTTGGAACTGGACATCACGAAACAACTCGTCTAATTGCAAAACTAATTGAAAAATTTTTACAAAAAGAAAATTCTATTTTAGATATTGGAACTGGAAGTGGAATACTTTCAATTGTTGCAGTTAAACTTGGTGCAAAACGTTGTGTTGCAATTGATAATGATGAGTGGTCAATTCAAAATGCAAATGAAAATGTAGAAAAAAACTTTGTAGAAAATAAAGTTCAAATTTCTTTGGGAACAATTGAAGATGTTTTGGAAAATAGTTTTGACTTAATAATTGCAAACATTCAATCGTCTGTGATTTTACCAATTTTAAACAAGATAAAACTCAAAACAAAAACTGGTGGAAAAATTTTGCTTTCAGGATTACTCAAAACTGAATATGAAAATTTAGTTTCTCAGTTTGAAAAACATTCACTCAACATAATTGAACAAATTGAAGAAAATGAATGGATTGCATTTTGTTTGGAAAAAATTGATTAGATATTTTTTTAAAACCAATTTCTTTTTCTACACATTTATTTCTCTTAAAAAAACATGTTTTTTAACATAAACCAATTTAAAATTTTTGTAAATAAATAATTTTTTTTAACTTCTTCAAAGAAATTTTATTCACAAAAACATAAACGATTATGAACATTACGTTAAAAACTAAAAATATTATTGCAACAATTTTAATTTGTGTTGCATTTTTTACTGAAACTTTTTCACAAACACCTGAATGGCAATTTGCTAGAACTTCTGGAGGAAATGGAAATGATTATGGACAAAGTATTGTTACGGATAACAATGGAAACATTTATATTACAGGATATTTTGAAAGTTCGGAAATAACAACTTTTGGTTCAACAATTTTGACAAGTAATGGACTTGCAGATGTTTTCGTTGTAAAATATAATTCAAGTGGAAATGTTGTTTGGGCAAAAAGTTTTGGTGGAACAAATACAGATGAATGTAAAAATATAGATATTGATGACAATGGAAATATTTATATTACAGGATATTTTAAAAATGCTATTGAATTTGGCTCAACAACTTTAACATCTGCAGGAAATGAAGATATATTTATTGCAAAACTTTCTTCTGCTAATGGTGAAGTTGAATGGGCAAAAAGATTTGGAAATGAAAACGCAGATTATAGTTTAGACATTGCAACAGATAATAACAATGTGTATATCACTGGTGTTTTTTATAGTAACACAATTACGTTTGGAAACTCTGCTTTGTTTAATAATAGTGATACAACTGTAAGTGGAGATATTTTTATTGCAAAACTTTCAACTGCTGATGGTGAAATTACGTGGGCAAAAAGTTTTGGTGAAGAATATAACGATGTTGGAAGTGGAATCACAGTTGACAACAGTGGAAATAGTTTTATTTCTGGATTTTTTTATAGCTCAACACTTACATTTGATACAACGGCAACTTTAACCAATGATGGAGATGCAGATGTCTTCATTACAAAGTTTGATGCAGATGGAGAAGTTCTTTGGGCAAAAAGTGGAGTTGGTGGAGATGAAGATAAAACATATTCACTTGATGTAGATGACAATGGAAATGTTTATACAGTTGGATATTTCAAAAGTAATTCAATTGAATTTGGAAGTGGTTCTGTAACAAACCATCAAGGAAGTGGAAGCGATATTTTTATTGTAAAATATGATGCAAATGGAATTTTTAAATGGGTAAAAAGTGCAGGAGGAACAAGTGATGATTTTGGTTGGGATATTTTTGTAGACGGAAGTGGAAATAGTTTTATCACGGGATATTTTTCAGGAACATCAGCAAGTTTTGGTACAATTACAATTACAAATACATCTACAACATCATCAGATATTTTCATTGCAAAATATGATGCAAATGGAAATGTTGTATTAGTTGAAAATGGTGGTGGTGGTGATTTAGATAAAGGTCAAAGTATAACAGTTGATACCGATGGAAATTATTTCATAACAGGATATTATGATAGTCAAGTTATGACATTTGATTCTGTTATGACAACTAATTCACATAGTTCATATGATATTTTTATTGCAAAATATGGATTTGAACAAAACATTTCAGGAAAATATAGAACATTCAAATCTGAAATTTCTCTTTCAGATAAATTAAAAAAAATTGTTTACAACAAAGATAAAGTTACATTTAAAACTGCTCCCAATCTTGTTACAGCAGTTGAAAACGTATTTCAATCACAAACACCAAAAGGAAGTGCAGTTGTATTTGGTGTAAGTACAACAAATACAACTTTAGCAAAAACAATTGCGTGGATTGAATTTAAAAAATCAACTGATTTAGGAAAACTTTATACTTCTTCTCACACAATTTCTGACACATCATTCCCACTTGATTATGTGAGAAATGTTTCAACAGGAAAATCTACGGGAAAAAAACTTGCTAAAGCAATAAAACCAAAACGCGATAACTACAATAATAAATTTTTGGAACAAGGAATGTTGTTTAAACTTAACATTGCTGCAAGTAAAGTTTTTGTTACACCAAATGGATTTGAAGATCTAATTTTAGATACTTCATTTACGTTTATGGGACGAGATATTTATGGATTATCTTTAAAACAAATTGCAAACTATATGGATTCACTTGCAACATTTTGGTCTTTGAATAGTGTAACAAATTCAGATGCGTATAAAAATTTGTATTCATTTTCTGAAAATATTTTGCGAAGAATAAATGAAGGATTCAGTGCAACATTTGATACATCAAACTATACTGTTGATCAAAATGCTGTTTTAAATTTGAAAAAATCTTATGCAGTAACACTTGATGGAGTTGCATATCCTTCAATTGATGTTCCAATTGTAAAAGATAATTCAGGGAAAAATTTAAACGAAGATTTTCTTGATGCAGAAAATTTTTCACCGACGAAATTTTCTTTGCAACAAAATTATCCAAATCCATTTAATCCGAAGACAACGATTTTATTTTCGTTAGTTGATGTTGAAAATGTGTCGTTAAAAATTTATGATGTTCTTGGACGTGAAATTTCTACACTAATAAATAATGAAGAAATGGAAAGTGGATTTTACGAAATTGATTTTGATGCAACAAATTTAAACAGTGGAATTTATTTTTACAAATTGACGACAAATAATTTTTCTGAAATGAAGAAAATGATTTTAGTAAAATAAATTTTTAGTCGTTATCGTCGTTAAAAGAAAATGGGATACAAAGTTTTTTTGTGTCCCTTTTTTATTTTTGTTTTAAAGAGGAAATTTTTTCCTGTTTAATCTATTGATTCGGAATACTATGTTTGTGACCGAAATGATGATATTTTTCCAAAAATAGAATGTATTTTTGCAAAAATATCATCATTTCGGTCAAAAGTAAACCATTTTGACGAAGAAAAACACTCTTCTTTTGGGAAAAAACACACCAAAATTTTTCAAAATAAATTCAATAAAAGAAAAATAATTATTTATTTTTACGAGTTTAAATGTGTTAAAACAAATTCTTTCAATAAAACTTTCTTATTTTTATACTCAATTTTTTTATGAGAGTTGCCTCAATTGACATCGGGACAAACACATGTTTACTGCTTATTGCCGAGATTCAAAATAATTCTTTGGTTTCACTTTTCAATGCAATTCGTTTTCCAAGAAGCGGAGAAAATGTTGATAAAACAAATTTGATTTCAAAAATATCACAGGAAAAATTGAAAAATGTTTTGATTGAATATAAATCAATCATTTCAAATTTTTGTGTTGAAAAAATTTTTGTTGTTGCAACAAGTTCATTTCGTGATACAAAAATTAAAATTGAAATTTTAAATTTTATAAAAACAGAAACCGATTTGGAAATTGAAGTTTTAAGCGGTGACAACGAAGCGAAACTCACATTCATTGGAGCACTTCACAATTTGAATTTGGAAAATAAAAATAAAATTTCTGTTTTTGACATCGGTGGAGGAAGTACAGAAATTACAACTTTGGTTGAAAAAAATTTAATTGCAAAATCAATTGATGTTGGTGCTGTGAGATTGAAAGAAAAATTTTTTGAAAATGAAATTCCAAAGAATTTTGAAATAGAAAATGCAAGAAAATTTATTCAAAATGAATTGCAAAAGTTTGATAAGAATTCGATTTCAAATTCAATTGCAATTGGAGTTGCTGGAACTGTTACAACTGTTGCGGGATTAAAACAAAAAATTTTATTTTTTGATGAAAGAGAAATTCACAACACAAATTTAAATTTTTCTGATGTAACGTTTTTTTTTGAAAAACTAAAAATAATGCATCACAAAGAAATTTTAAATTTATCAACAATTACAAAAGGGCGAGAAGATATAATATTTTCAGGGGTTTTAATACTCTACGAAGTGATGAAATTTTTTAATTGGGAAAAAATAATTGTTTCAACTTGTGGTTTGCGTTATGGGGTTTTATTAAAAAATATTTTGGGAAAAAACTTTTAATTATATTTTCAAATTCTCTTTTTCAAACTCTTTTACAATTTTTCTAAAACTATTTGAAACACGTTTTGATTTATTATTTTTTGGATTCAACCAAACATGATAAGCAACATTTTCTGCAATAATTCGTTTTGAATTTTTTTCTTCTAAAATTCCTTCAAACACAAAACTACTATTTCTAATTTCGGAAATTCGTGTGTAAATATTTAATGTTTCATCAAATTTTGCAGGCATTAGATGGTTGATTTCATTTCTCACAAGCACAATTTTTGAATTTGTTTGAATTGATTTTAAATCAATTTGTATTTTCAAATTTTTTAAATACTCAATTCTTCCAACTTCAAAATACAATAAGTAATTTGCATTATGCACAATTCCTTGCCAATCAACTTCGTAATTGCGAACACCAATTTGCGAACAAAATTTGAAAATATTTTTTTCCATCATCGTTTTATTACGAAATCTGTTTCATACATAGCGTACTCCGCTTCGTTCATTCCAAGTTTATTATAAACGGATCGAGCTGTTTTATTATTTTTTTCTACATACAATCTTATTCCACAAACATTTTTATTACTCTTCGCATTAGTTAAAACATAATTATATAATGTACGGTAAATTCCTTTATTGCGGAATTCCGGCAAAACATAAACACTTTGAATCCAAAGAAAAAGTCCGTTTCTCCAATCACTCCATTCAAAAGTTATCATAAGTTGCCCAACAATTTTGTTTTCAATTTCAGCAACAATATAATATCCATATGAAGGATTTTTCAAAAGATTTATTACACCATTTTGTATTTTTTCATCATCCAAAAAAATGTGTTCAGTTTCAAATGCTATATTTTTATTAAATGTGTAAATACAATTTAAATCGGTTTCTGTTGCTTTACGAATTTTTATATTCATTCAAATAACATTTTAAAAATTTCAATTCCCTTTTTTACTTCTTCCATATCAACATCAAGATGAAAAACTGCACGAAGGCTATTATAGTTTCCAGAAGTTAAAAGAATTTTATTTTCTTTTAGAAGATTTAAAATTTCAACTTGTGATTTTTTTGTTTTTTCAAATTCAATTAAAACAATATTTGTTTGCACGCTTTCTAAATCAATGTGAAGTGAATTTAATTTTGAAATTTCTTCTGCAAAAAATTTTGCTTTTTTATGATCTTCTTTTAATCGTTCAAAATTATTTTCAACTGCATACATTGCAGCAGCAGCAATAATTCCACATTGTCTCATTCCTCCTCCAAAAAGTTTTCTGATTTTTTTTGCTTTCTCCATAAACTCAAAACTCCCCGCAAGAAGCGAACCAACAGGAGCTCCTAATCCTTTTGAAAAACATACAGAAACCGAATCAAAATAACTTGCATATTCTTTCAAACTAATTCCCGTTTCAATAGATGCGTTCCAAAGTCGCGCACCATCTAAATGTATTTTTATATTTTCTGATTTTACAAACTCAGAAATTTTTTTAATCTCATCAATTGGAAAAATTGTTCCTCCTGCTCTATTGTGTGTGTTTTCAATTTCAATTAATTTTGTTGTTGGCATATAATATACTTTTGGACGAATATGTTTTTTAATTTCTTCCAAAGTAAAAACTCCACCAACTCCTTTTATTGTTTTCACTTGCACAGATGATAAAACTGTTGGCGCTGCAACTTCGTAATTGAAAATGTGAGACCCTTCTTCACAAATTATTTCGTCTCCAATTTCAGTATGAACTTTGATACAAATTTGATTGCTCATTGAACCAGATGGAACAAAAAGAGATTTTTCTTTTCCCAACATTTTTGCCATTTTTTCTTGCAATAAATTTGTTGCTGTATCTTCTCCAAAAACATCGTCTCCAACTTCTGCTAACATCATCGCTTCTCTCATTTGTTGAGATGGTTTTGTGACAGTATCACTTCTTAAATCAATAAATTTTTTCATTTCACATTAATTTTTTTTATGATTGAAAACACGAAAGCAAAAGATAAAAAAATTGTAGAAAAAATCGGAAACCAATCTATATGATTTGCATAAAAAGTTTTTTCACTATTTGGAAAAATATTTTGAAAAATTATTTTTTTTGTGTCATATTGAGTTGGTTTATGAACATTCCCAAATGGATCTATGAAACAAGAAATTCCACCATTTGCTGAACGAACAATCCATTTTCTATTTTCAATTGCTCTTAAAATTGCAAAACGATAATGTTGAATTGCACCACTTGTATTTCCCCACCAACTGTCGTTTGTAATTATTGTAAAAAATTCAGCACCATCAAACTTTGTAAAATGATGCGGAAATACTGATTCAAAACAAATTATATTTGCAAATTTCGTGTTTTGAATTTTGAAAACTGTGTATTTATCTCCAACATTCCAATCGCTTATTCCAAATCCCCAACCAAAATTTTTAAGAAAAGAAAAATTTTGTGAATACGGAACATGTTCAGCAAATGGAACAAGTTGCATTTTAGAATATGTATAAAATTTTTTTTTATTGGGAAAAAAAAGCATTGAAGAGTTGAACGCTTGATAAAAACTATTTGTATTTGAAATTTGTTTTGCTCCAAAAGTATTTTCTGAAACATATTTAAAAAATGGAACTCCAGTTAAAATTGGTTTTCCTATTGAATTGAGTTCAGAATATATTTTTTCATTTCCTAAATAATTTTCTTCTAAATTTAGATATTTTGGAATTGCAGTTTCTGGAAATACAATCAAATCAGGATTAAATATATTTGTAATGTTTGACATCTCTTTCAAAACTGTAATTTGTTTTTCAACGCTATTTGTCCATTTGTCAAACGGATCTATATTTGGTTGAATAATTGCAACAGAAATTTTTTCCGTTTCAGAAATTTTTTGATTTTCTAAAATATAATTTCCATAAATTTTTGGAATAAAATACAAAAGTAAAATTCCCAAAGCAATCGAAATTGATTTTATTTTACTTTCATCTTTAAACTCATATAAAAACACAAATAAAACATTTATCAATAAAACTAAAAATGAAATTCCATAAACACCAAAAACAGAACTAATCTGAATAAATTGTAAATCGTATGTTTGTGTGTTTCCAACTGTAAGCCATGGAAACGCAAATTCTGTGTAAGAGCGAAACCATTCATATGAAGTCCAAAGAAATGGAAATAAACTCATAGCAATTGTTTCACCTAATTGGTTTCTAAAAAATGTGAAAAGTAAAATTGCTGGAAGAAAAAAAAATGGATGAACAACAATTGTTAAAATTCCAGCTAATACCAAATATCCATCTTTCAAATGTGTAAAACCACTAATCCAATAAAGTGCAATAAGATTTGCAATAAGAAAAAATATATAAAAACTTCTAACTGCTGAAAAATAATTTTTTTCTTTTTTAATTACAAATAAAAATAGAGTAAATGAAAAAAATGCAATTGCTCCAATTGAATCTGGTGGAAAAGAAATTCCAAATAAAATTCCAGAAATTATAAGAGAAAAACTTTTTTTCACTTTTCTTTGAATATAATTTTTTTTGTAAGAAAAGAAAATAAAATTCCAATTGCAATACCAGATAAACTTCCAACAATTACATCACTTGGAAAATGAACTCCAACATAAACACGTGAATATGCCATTACAAATGCAATTGTATAAAAAATAAATTTTTTATTGGGGAAAAAATTGCTTAAAAATTTTGCTCCTGCAAAGTTATTTACTGCATGCGATGAGGGAAAAGAATATCCGCTTCCGCAACTTACAAGAAGTCGCACATTTTCTTTGAAAGAAATATCATTACATGGACGCAGTCGCTCAAAACTTTGTTTAATAAAATTATTTATTTGATCAGAAAAAATAACGGTTGGAATTAAAAACAAAATTATAGTTCTTGTTCGTCTATCTCCTTTCCAAAAAACAAATGTTACAAAAAGTGAAATTAAAAAAATAAAAATTTTACTTTTATTTATATCGGTGATAAATGGCATCAAAAAATCAAAAAACGAATTTGTAAACTGTTGATTAAAAAATTTGAAAATTATTTTATCAACCTCCAAAAATTTTTCAAACATTTTTTTTCAACCGTTTACTTTTATGACGTTTAAGCAATATGAAAAGAAACACCAAAATCACAACAAAAACTATTACTATCCACATTACATTATTAAATGTGGAAATATAATCCAACGCAATCTTCCAATTTTTTCCAAGAGATTTTCCTAAATCAATTAAAAATAAATTCCAAAAAAATGCACTGATAAAACAAAGAGCAGTTGTCTTTCGCAAATCAAGTTTCATCATTCCCGCAAAAAATGAAACAACAGCTCTTGTTCCTGGAAGAAATCTATTTATCACAATCAAAGCGTAACCATATTTTGTAAACCAAGAATCAACTTTTCTCATTGAAGCAGGTGAAATAAATTTTTTTTTGAAGTTGGAAAATTTTCTTGAAGCACTTTTAAACCCAATATAATATGCTAACACAAATCCAATTGTGCTTCCAATTGTTGTAAAAAAAATTAATGCCCAATTTGAAATTTTTCCCGTTCCACTTAAAAAGCCACCAAATACCACAATCACATCACTTGGAGACGGTGGAAAAATATTTTCTACAAAAGCAAAAAATGAAATTATAACATATATCCAAACCTCATCTTGATGCTCTAACCAATCCAAGATTTCTTGAATATAAATTTCAACTTTTGTTGTATCTTTTTTTTCAGTGAGAGTTTTGTGTTGTGAAAAAGAAGAAAAAAATAAAACAAGAACAAAACTTAAAATAAAAATTTTTTTCATTTTATTTTTTTTAAAAGTACTACAGATGTTGCAATTGCCCCTTCTTCTTTTCCAACAAATCCAAGCTGTTCAGTTGTTGTTGCTTTGATGGAAATTTGTTCAATCAAAATGTTTAAAACAGAGGAAATATTTTTTTGCATTTGTGGAATATAATTTTGAATTTTTGGTTTTTCTAAAAGTATTGTAGAATCAATGTTTATGATTTTATATTTTTTTTTCAAAATCTTTTTATTTACTTCACTCAATAAAACCAAACTAGAAATGTCTTTATATTTTTTATCGGTGTTTGGAAAATGTTTTCCAATATCTCCAAGCGAACTAGCTCCAAGCAAAGCATCGCAAATTGAATGAAGCAAAATATCTGCATCAGAATGACCTTCAAATCCTTTTTTGTGTAGAATTTCAACTCCACCAAGAAACATTTTTTTTCCAATAGTTAATTTATGAATATCGCTTCCCGTTCCAACTCTATAACTCATTCTATTTTTTTGTTGTTTTAATTATTTTAAAACCGTCATATCCGTTGTGATAATTTTTCCATTCAACTTGAACTTCTTCTATGTAACTTTCTATTGGACCAATTTTAATTTTCTCTAAAAGTATTTCAATATTATTTTTTTTACCTTCAACTTCAATTTCTACGCTTCCATCAATATGATTTCGAACTGTTCCCAATAAATTTAATCGCTTTGCGTTTTGAAAAATAAAATATCTAAATCCAACACCTTGAACTCTTCCAATAATTTTTACAAAACAATAACTTAACATAAATAACTTTTTAAAAATACAAAAAATAATTTTAAAGATATATTTTTTAAAAAAAACTAAATTTGATTTAAATTAAATATATTTTCAAAAATGTTTTAGTATAATGAAATTATCCGTTGTTCAAACAAATCCAGAATTTGGTGAAATAAAAAAAAATATAATTGATGCAATAGAATTAATGAGTTCTATATCATCAGATTTTTTTGTGTTGCCGGAACTTTTTTCAACGGGTTATAATTTTATTGATAAAACAGAAGTTGAAAAACTTTCCGAAAATATTTTTGGTTTTACATATCAAAAAATTTTTGAATTTGCAAAAAAGAAAAATTGTTATGTGTGTTATGGATTTGCTGAAAATGAAAATGGAAAATTTTTCAATTCATCATTGATTGTAAATAAAAATGGAATTGTTGGGCATTATAGAAAAGTGCATTTGTTTTACAAAGAAAAGATTTTTTTTGAATTTGGAAATTTAGGATTTCCAATTTTTGAAACTGAATTTGGAAAAATTGGAATGATGATTTGCTTTGATTGGTATTTTCCTGAAAGTGCAAGAACACTTGCATTGAAAGGGGCAAACTTAATTTTACATCCTTCAAATTTGGTGATGGAATATTGTCCAAACGCAATGATTACAAGATGTTTGGAAAATAAAATTTTTAGCGCAACCGCAAATCGTGTTGGAAAAGAATTTAGAGGAGAAAACAATTTTACATTTATTGGATTGAGTGAAATTGTTTCACCGAACGGAAATATTTTATGTCGTTTGGGAAATGAATTTCCTGAAATTGCAACTGTTGAAATTGATTTACGTCAAGCAGAAAATAAAAAAATAAATGAACTCAATGATTTATTTTTTGATAGAAAAAAAAATTTTTACGAACTGTAATTTTTATTCTTCATCTACAATTTTATACGAATGTGTAATATTTATAGTCGCTTTTAGCATTGCAGATATTGAACAATATTTTGTTGTTGAAAGTTCAATTGCTTTTTTTACATCGTCTTCACTTATTTTTTTTCCGTAAAAAATATATTCAATATTTATATCGGTAAAAATTTGCGGATGCTCTTCTCTCACATTTCCGGTTAAGTTTATTTCAAATCCTTTCAAATCAATTTTCTTTTTTTTAAAAATTGGAATCACATCCATTGCAGTACATCCACCAAGTGCCATAAATAAAAGTTCTTTTGGAGAACTTCCCGAATTACTTCCGCCAAATGTTTCACTTCCGTCCATTACAACCCAATGATTTGAATCTGATTTTGCAATTAAAGTTGTGCCTCTTAATTGTTTGAGAAATGCTTTTTTGGTTGCCATAAATTTATAATTTTTTTTCTAAAATATACGAAGAGATAAAATTTGTTTGCAAAATATTTTTTATGAAATTAAATTTTATTTTGTAAAATTGATTGAGTTGACGTTGTCTCGTAAAGCACTGTAATTATTGATGATTTTTTGGGGTTTATTTTGAAAATTTCGGAGTGTTTTGTGACACAAGAAGAGTGTTTTTCCTCGTCGGAATGGTTTACTTTTGACCGAAACGATAGTGTTTTCGTAAAAATACACTCTATTTTCGGGAAAGTGTAATCAAATCGGTCAAAAAACGCTTCACCGAGACGAAAATGAAGTCATTTTGTTTCGAAAAAACACCAAATCTATTGAGTGAAATTTCTTTGTATTATATAATAAATTTCTATAAAAAACATATCAGAACGGAAAAACTTTCCACTCCATTCATATGATACAAATCATAATTTCAGTCAATAAATATGGCACTAAAATGAGTGTTCTATAAAATAAAAAAGGTAAGTTTTTCAACTTACCTTTTTATTTAAAAAACAGTATAAACTATTTTTTCTTTGCACCAAGCACAGCATCTTTACATGCTTTTGCAACACGAAACTTCACAACTTTTTTTGCAGGAATTTTTATTGTTGCACCAGTTGCAGGATTTCTTCCCATTCTTGCTTTTCTATTTACAAGAACTAATTTTCCAAGACCTGGAATTGTGAAAGAATTCTTTGCTTCTTTATATGCAAGTCCAACAAACTCATCAAGAAAAGTTGTTGCCAATTTTTTTGTTGTTGCAGTTTTTTCTGCTAAATGTGCGATAACTTGACCTTTGGTTTTTGCCATAATTTATTTTGATTGTGTTAATTAATGCGATTAAACATATTCAAAAAAAATTAAATGTGCAAATAATACTGATTTTATTGATGTTTTTTTATTTATATTTTTTTTTAAAATCCTTTGTATTTAAAAAATAGTTTTGTAACTTATGCAACTTTTTTTAAAATCATTTTACTATGCAAAAAATTTTTTTTCTTTTTTTATTTTTAATTGGAAATACTTTTCTAAATAAAATAAATTCTCAAACAAATTCTCAACAGGGAATTCGCACAAATAAATCAACTGTATTTGCGTTGAAAAATGCAACTATTGTGCAATCGCCAACAAAAACAATTTTAAATGGAATTCTTTTGATACACAATGGCGTAATTGAAAATGTTGGTGAAAATATTTCTATTCCAAACGATGCTTTTGTAATTGATTTAAAAGGCAAAACAATTTATCCAGGATTTATTGAATCATATTCTATTGTGGAGCAAAAAGAAAAAAATAAATCACCGCAACAACAACAATCACCTTCTACAAATGCGATTTATTGGAACAAAAAAGTTTTATCTCACAAAAATGTTTTGGAAGAATTTTCAAAAGACGAAAATAAATTTAATGAACTTCGTAAACTTGGATTTACTTCTGCGTTATTTATTTTGCAAAAAGGAAATATAAAAGGAACAAGTGCTCTTTTAAATTTAAATGAGGAAACAGAAATTCCAAATTTAGTGATTAGAGAAAATGTTTTTATGCACTCTACACTCAAAGTTGAAAATGTTGAAGGAGAAAATTATCCAAATTCAAATATGGGAGTAATCTCACTTTTGCGACAAACACTTTATGATGCAATTTGGTATAAAGATGCAAAATTATTTTCTGAAAAAAATTCTCTAAAACCAATTGAAATAAATAATAGTTTAGAATCGCTTCAAAATGTAATTCAAAAAAAACAACCGTTTGTGATTGAAACTTCAAATCATTTAGAAGTTTTTCGTGCAAAAAAAATTGCTGATGAATTTAATTTGAATTTAATTTTATTGGGAAGTGGAAATGAATATAAAAGAATTGACGCAATAAAAAATTTGAAAACACAATTTATTTTGCCACTCAATTTTCCAAAAACACCAAATGTTGATACTTATGAAAAGTCGTTGGATATTGATGTTTCTGAACTTTTGCATTGGGAATATGCATCAGAAAATCCAAAAATATTTTTTCAAAACGGAATTGAATTTTCTCTCACATCACAAAATTCAAAAAATGATTTTTTTAAAAATTTAAAACTTGCAATTAAAAAAGGACTTCCAGAAAATATTGCTCTCTCGTCACTTACAACAGTTCCTGCAAAAATGTTAAATGTTGAAAAAATTTTGGGAACGGTTGAAAAAGGAAAAATTGCAAATCTAATTGTATCAAATGGAAATATATTTTCAAATGGAAAAATTTTAAGTGTTTGGGTTGAAGGAAAAGAATTTGAAATTGAAAAAGAAAAAAATTTATCTGTTTGTGGAATTTGGAAATTAAATTCAAATGAAACGTTGTTGGAAAATTTTTTTATAGAAATAAAATTTAAAGAAGAAAATTTTTCTGCAAATATTTCAAAAAACGATTCTATACAAAATTCTATTAAAGCAAAAATATCAATAAACAATACGCTTTCATCAATTTCATTTGATGGTGATTCTATTGATGTAAAAGGAAAAATTTTACTTGACGGAACATTTTCTCAAAATAATTTCTTTGGTACTTTGCAACTTCCAAATGGAAAAATTTTATTTCTAAATGGAAAAAAAATTTCAGAACCAAAAATAGAATTTGACTCATCCAAAAAAGAAATTGAAATTTCGCTTACGTCTTTTCCAATCACATTTCCAATGACAGCATTTGGAAAAGATAAATTTCCTGAACAAGTAGAATACATTTTCATAAATGATGCGACAATTTGGACTTCATCTCTACTTGGAAAAATTGAAAATGGAGACATAATAATTCACAAAGGAAAAATAAAAGAAATTGGAAAAGATCTTTCCAAACCAAAAAATTCTTTTGTGATTGAAGCAAATGGAAAACACATAACAAGTGGTTTAATTGATTGTCATTCGCATTCTGCTGTAAGTGGAAGCGTGAATGAAACGGGACAAATCATAACATCAGAAGTTAGAATTGGAGATGTAATTGATTCAGAAGATATTTCAATTTATCGCGAACTTGCAGGAGGTGTAACAACAATAAATGCTTTACATGGTTCTGCAAATTCAATTGGAGGACAAAATCAAGTGATAAAACTTCGTTGGGGTTTTCTTCCTGATGAAATGAAATTTGAAAATGCAAAAGAGGGAATTAAATTTGCTCTCGGAGAAAATCCAAAACACAGCAATTGGGGAGAAAATAATTCAAATCATTTTCCGCAATCAAGAATGGGAGTAAATGAATTGATTCGTTCTGAGTTTAAAGCAGCAATTGATTACAAATTATCTTTTCAAAATCGTAGTGAAAAACAATTTCCAATTCGTCGTGATTTAGAACTTGATGCAATTGTAGAAATTTTAGATGGAAAAAGATTAGTGCATTGTCATTCATATAGACAAGATGAAATTTTAGCAATGATTAGAGTTGCAGAAGAATTTAATTTTCGCATTGCAACATTTCAACATATTTTAGAAGGATATAAAGTTGCAACAGAAATGGCAAATCATAAAGTTGGTGCGTCTACATTTTCTGATTGGTGGGCATATAAATATGAAGTTGTTGATGCAATTCCTTTTAATGGAACAATGATGCATAATGAAGGAATTGTGGTTTCGTTCAATTCTGATAGTGATGAAATGGCGAGAAGATTAAATACAGAAGCAGCAAAAGCAGTGAAGTATGGAAATCTTTCAGAAGAAGAAGCACTAAATTTTGTAACAATAAATCCCGCAAAACAACTTCAAATAGATAATCGTGTTGGTTCATTAGAGATTGGGAAAGATGCTGATTTTGTTGTGTGGAATGGAAACCCACTTTCCACATATTCAATTTGCGAACAAACTTGGATTGATGGAAAAAAATTTTTTGATATTGAAGAAAATAAAATATTAAATCAAAAAATTCAAGAAGTTCGTTCAACTCTTATTCAAAAAATTTTAAACGAAAAAAATAAATAATCGCCATGAAAAAAAACTTTATTCTCTTTTTATTTTTTGTCAAAATTATTTTTTGCAACGATCAAATTCCTGCAAAAAAACAAATCAAACCAATTGCAATTATCAATGGAACTGTTTTCACGGCAAATGAAATAATTGAAAAAGGAACAATAACTTTTCGCAATGGAAAAATTGAATTTGTTGGAAAAAACTTTTCTTTAACTTCTGAATATGAAATTATTGATGCAAGTGGAAAACATATTTATCCCGGACTTTTTAGTTCAATCACAACTCTTGGATTAAATGAAGTTCAAGCACTTCGCGCAACTCACGATAATGTTGAAGGTGGAAAATTTAATCCGAATTTAAAAACAGAAGTTGCCGTTTATACTGAAAGCGAATTGATTCCTGTAACTCGTTTCAATGGAATTACAACTGTAAATGTTTTACCACAAAGTGGAATTATTTCTGGAAGTATTGCAACAGTAAATCTTGACGGATGGACTTATGAAGATATGCTTGTAAAATCAATGTCAGCAATGGTTTTGAATTTCCCAAGTATGAAAATAAATACTGCGTGGTGGGAAACAAGAAGTGAAGAAGACCAAAAAAAAGAAAATGAAAAATCTGTAAACGAACTACAAATATTTTTCAAAGATGCAAAAGCATATTTCGTTGCAAAGAAAAATAATTCACTACAAAAATATGATGCAAAATTTGACGCAATGATAAATGTTTTTGAAAAAAAAGTTCCACTTCTTGTTTGGGCATTTGATATTTTACAAATTCAATCTGCAGTTGCGTTTGCAGAAGAATATGACGTTCGCATAATAATTGCAGGTGGAAATGACAGTTGGAGAATTGCAAATCTTTTGAAAGAAAAACAAATTCCTGTTGTTGCAAATATGACTCATCGACTTCCCGATAGAAATTGGGAACAGTATAACGAACCATTTTTACTTCCAAAAAAATTGTATGAAAATGGAATCCAATTTTGTTTTTCTGCAGACGAAGGTGGAGATGGAAATTATCGCAATCTTCCATATCAAGTTGGAACTGCTATTGCTCATGGACTTCCAAAAGATATTGCATTGAAATCCATTACACTTTTTCCCGCACAAATTTTTGGTGTTGATAATAGAATTGGATCGTTAGAAATTGGAAAAGACGCAAATTTAATTATTGTGAATGGAGATATTTTTGATATTCGTTCAAATGTTGAAATGGAATTTATTGACGGAAAAAAAATTGATTTAACAAGTCATCAAACAATGTTATATGAAAAGTATAAAAAAGATATGAGAAATAAAAATTTATTTGTGTAAAAAAATTTTTTGTATTGTGAATTTAATTTTTGTTTATCAATTTAATTATTGGTTTGTAAATTGAAGACATTGATTTAAAAATAAAAGGGCAACTCAAATTTTTTGAATTGCCTTTTTTTATTTTGATAAATTGAAATTGGAAATAAAATTTTAAACTTGTAAATCCAGTTTTATTTTTCTGTAAATGGATTTTCTTTTATTTATGAAACCAGATTTTGGAGTGATATTTATTTGTCTAAACTCGTTGTTTTGGAGAACAAGTTTGGAACGGAAAAATTTATCGTTTTGTTGTCTAAAAGAGGAAATCTTTTCCTATCAAATCGATTGATATTGTAATAAAATGGCTTTTTGTAATATGGAGATTTTAGTCAATAATTTCGTCCCGTTTCGGTCAAAAATGACTTCATTTTCGTCTCGGTGAAGCGTTTTTTGACCGATTTGATTACACTTTCCCGAAAATAGAGTGTATTTTTACGAAAACACTATCGTTTCGGTCAAAAGTAAAGCATTTCGACGAGGAAAAATACTCTTCTTGTGTGAAAAAACACTCCAATTTTTAGAGAAATAATTTGTCATTATTAAACTAATTTTCCAATTTCCCAAAAACAAAAATGGGACACAAAAAACTTTGTATCCCATTTTCTTTTAACGACGATAACGACTAAAAACTTATTTTACTAAAATCATTTTCTTCATTTCAGAAAAATTATTTGTCGTGAGTTTGTAAAAATACATTCCACTGTTCAAATGACTCGCATCAAAATCAATTTCGTAAGTTCCAACATTTTGAGATTCATTTACAAGTGTTTTTATTTCACGACCTAAAACATCAAACACTTTTAAATTTACAAATCCACTTTTTGCAATTTCATATTTTATTTTTGTTTTCGGATTAAATGGATTTGGATAATTTTGTTTCAATGAAAATTTATCGAGAAAATTATTTTCCTCTGAAAAGTTAGAAATATTTTTTTCGGTAAATTGTTTTATAATTCCAATTTCAGAAGCGAGTTTTACTCCATCCAATTTCACAGAATACGGTTTTTTTACAATTACATTTTTGTCAATTTCATAATTTGATGTATCCATTAGAGCAAAAAAACCATCGTTAATTCGCTTCAAAATATGTTTTGAAAATGAATACAAATTTTCATATTGAGTTTGATTATTTATTCCAAAAATTTCCCAATACGTCATAACGGAATCAAAATAAATTGCAATATTTTTTAATGCCATTCCATTTAAATTTTTGCCAATAAACACAAATGAAGTGTCCAAAATCAAATCTCCAAATCCATACGGAAGAATTGTGTCTTCACTTGCAACAATGTTCATTTTAAAAACAACTCCTTGCTCAAACGCAATGTTGTCAAAATTTTTTCTTGTTGGTGTAATTGCTTTTGACATTTTTTTTGCTTTCGTTCCACTGCGAAGTGAATCAATTGGATACGCAATTCCATTATCCGTGTGAGATGACGTATAAAGGTTTCCAATTTCTGACGACTTTTTAAATTGTAACCACGCATATTTCTTTGTATTTGTAGATGTTTGAGGAATTCCCAAATTCAGTCTAAATATTTTTCCATTTGTTATGAAAATATTTTCAATAACCGTTGCGATGTTTGGAAAAACTGTTATAACATTCTTTTTTATTTTTACTTTATTTGCTTTTTTTGAAAGCGAAGTATCCGATTTGAATGTGCGAAACATTTGAAACGCAAGCGTAGTAAAATTAACTTCATTAGAAAAACCGCTTTCCAAAATTTCTGTATTTACTGATGTGATGCGAAAATAGTATTGCACTCCGCGTTGTAAATTCACAATGGTAATTGAAGTATCAGTTGTAGAATCAATTTGTGAAATCGGATGAAACGTTGTACTTCCGTAGATTCTGTAGCGAAGAATATTATTTTCTGAATTTTTATTCCATCGCAAAATTACCAGCGAATCATTTCCAGCAACAGTTAAATTTTGTGGCGGATTTGGCGCATTCGTGTTCATTTCAAACGCGCCACAATCAACAATTCCATTTTGGATTCGTTCGTTTCCATCATAATCAAAATTTCCTAATATTGTTGAAAGCGAATTATTGCCAATATTTATTGCGGGAGAATTATTGAGAAGATGAAAATCGGGAAACGACGAAGATGGAAAAATGAAGAGGGGATTTCCGAAAACTGAATTTCCGTCTTGTCCCGTTCCGTTCTGATACGCAGTAAATGAAGAATATATCGTTCCGTTGAAATCTATCGTTACAGATGAATTTCCACCGGGAGAATACCAAGTATTGTGATTGAAAATATTTCCACTATTGTTTCCGACTGTTGTTACGAACAACCGATTTTGCGATGAAGCATAAAAAATATTGTTTTCAAACCAACAATTTTGCGTGTATTCCACAACCAATTCTCCTTCAGTTGTATTCAGAATATCATTATTAAAAAGTGTATTGTTCACGATATACGAATTGATAACTTTTCCCGTTTGCGGAAAATTATATCCGCCGATTCCAATTCCACGTTTATCATTGTTATATGCTATGTTATTTCGCAAAATAATTCCCGAGGAAATCCTTCCTTGATTTTCACAGCCGATTTCAAAACCAGCATCAGAAGAAAAGACAAGATTGTTTTCAATTATGATATTGATTCCACCATCAGAATAAATTCCCGCTGCATATCCTCCGCCGTAATTGGAATGTGCATTATAAACAATATTGTTTCTGCAAATTCCATTTCTTGCCGCATCCTGATTTGCATCGGGACACGTTCCTTCGCCGCCAATCATATCAATGCCAATGTTGTTTACGTCGTGAACGATATTGTGAGTGATTTGAAACGTATCAACATTTCCGTTCAAAGTAAGCGCTTCGCTGTGTCCCGGTTGACAATTGTAAATTGTGTTACTGTCAATGATAATATTGGAAAACGGAGTTGCGTTTGTTCCGTACACAGAAATCGCCATCGCGTCACCGTTGGTCGTTGCTTTCATATCGTGAATACGATTGTTGCGGATTTCGATATGTGTTCCGTTTCCTTTTATCCAAATTCCCGAACCAAATGATTGATTCAAATTATTTTGTATTTCCAAACCGATGATTTTGAGATAACTTTTATTTTCAATCAAAATCATTTGTTCTCCCATTTTTCCTGTTCCATCGAGAATTGCAGTATCGCCTCCATAATTGCGAAGCGTAATAAATCCATCGTTCACATTTCCCGAATGAGTGAATGTAATTTTTTCGTTATAGATTCCTTCTTTCACAAAAATTGTAGTTCCCGCAGAAGCAATATTCAATGCTCGCTGAACAGTTTTCAACGGCAACAGTTCTGTTCCGGGATTATTATCGTTTCCATTTGTAGAAACATACAGAGAATTTCCAAACGTTAGAATTTGTGGATTCCACCAATTGCCGGAAACGGCAATCATTGAAAGAAGTTTGAGTGTGTTGCCATAATACGATGCGTCATTCAACGAAAACGTCAGCAGATAATTCCACATAGAGTTTAACCACTGCTGATGCGAATAATCAGTCATTGCACTTACGGCAAACGGCGCGATAAACGGTAAATCTACATAATCGGTGTGAATTGGCGTTCCGTTGAGCGCGTAACCTGGAAGTATATTTTGCGGAGAAGAATTTGTTGTGGATTTGATGAACGTATTTATTTTTTCCAAAGAATTTTTTGCGCGTATATCTCCGTAATGTAAATAATCCATAGCAACTCTCCACGGAACGCGGCAAGCATTGTAATAATATTTTCCATCATTATTTCCTTCGAGATAATTTGCAGGAGCGGGTTTCGGTTGTGTGTTCACCTGATAGATAAAATCGGGAAGAAGGCCAGTTGATGCGCTATAATTATTCTGAATGGAAGAAATAAGTTCGTAGCATTTATCTTTCACTTGATTCCATTTCGGATTCTTCGATGCAAGCGTAAATGATTGAAAATGCGAGAACATAAAATCGGAGGTTCGTGTTCCGTAGTAATAATTTTGATTGGAAGAATTTACCCAATTTCCTAATGTCACTGTTGACGTTATCGGATTTATACAATTTTGTTCAAGCGATAAAAGTATATTTTTTGCTTCTGCGAGATAATCAATTTCTCCGTTGCTTCCCCATTGTTTATCTGCAAGCAATAATGCGTATGCAATATCCAAATCCCCATCGGTAGCACTTGTTCCGCCGTTTGCGGCATTGACACATCCGGTAATTTGATTCCATGCCATTAAGAAAGAATCGCTTTCAGTGGGATGAGTTTTGAAGTATCGGTATAATCCATCAAAATAATTTTTTGCATTTACATCGAAACCCGCAAACAACGCAGTAATTATCATTCCGTAACCGTGTCCTTCGGAAATAGATATACTATTTGGTGGATTTCCACCTCCTTCATAATTCCAGAAAACATAATATTGATTCGGTTCGCAACCGTTGATTAGATATCGTTCTTTCCATCGCGTGTAAAAGACAGAAGTAGAATCATCAAGTTGTTGCTGAGTATAATTTGACGGGAAAATAGTCCCTTCGGTATAAGTGAAATGTTGTGGAAAAGGAAAATTAACAGTTTGTGAATAAGCAAAATGTTCTCCTGTGAAAAGAGTGACCAAACTGATAATTAACAGATAATAAATTAGTCGTAATTGCATATAACACAAAAAAAATAATGTTTAAAAAAGGGATTGTTATTTGTAGAAGATATAACAAATATTATTTATTTACAAACGAAATACAATTGTTAGAAATACTTAAAGTCATATTTTACTTTTAAAAAATTTGATTGTTACTTTATATTGGTATTTACTATCCAAAATCGTTATTTTGAGAAATAATTTGGAACGGAAAAATTTTCCTATTTATTATAATAAAGTGGAAATTTTTTCCTGTCAAATCGATTGATATTGTAATATAATGAGTTTATGTAATATGGCGATTTCACTCAATAAATTAGCACCGTTTCGGTCAAAAGTAAACCATTCCGACGAGGAAAAACTCTCTTCTTATGTGAAAAAACACTCCAATTTTTAGAGAAATAATTTGTCATTATTAAACCAATTTTCCAATTTCCCAAAAACAAAAATGGGACACAAAAAACTTTGTATCCCATTTTCTTTTAACGACGATAACGACTAAAAACTTATTTTACTAAAATCATTTTCTTCATTTCGGAAAAGTTATTTGTCGTGAGTTTATAAAAATAAATTCCACTGTTTAGATTAT
>SXGU01482207.1_pt1 | contig 36579 bp, 30 predicted proteins | sample 3174531 | NCBI WGS metagenome assembly SXGU01 (sample SAMN11356863, study PRJNA531348) | freshwater metagenome | isolation source: freshwater sample F1-140 | place: China: Fuxian Lake, Yuxi | collected 2017-12-25 | reverse complement strand
TGCCGAGGCATTGCTGGCAGAGCACATGGTCATGCGCACGAGTGATCGCGGTGGCCGGCATGCGGCGACCTTGGCCGCAAGGGCCGCTTCCAGCCATCCACCCACCTTCGCCGGGGTCGGGAGAACAGCCCTGCCAGCGAATGCCGAAGCGCGGCGAAGCAGGTGCGAAGCGCCTTGACCGGGCCGGCATGCCTGCGTTCCGGCAGCAGAATCTGCCACTCGTAACCCTGAAGACCCAAAGAGTAGCTGACCTGCCCGTCGATGGCCTTGACGAGGTCAAGCGCACGAACGAGATCGGCATGGCGATTCCGCTGCTGGCCGCCTGCGACATCACCGGCAAGGACATCACGGGCGATGCGCTGCTGACCCAGCGCGCCCTGGCCAGCTACATCGTCTCGCAGCAGGCGCACTACCACTTCACGGTGAAGGGCAATCAGCCCGGGTTCGAGCGCGACATCGCGCTGCTCTTCGACAGCCGCAGCCTCGCCCCAGACTTCAGCGAAGACGCGGCACCGGGTCATGGCCGCATCGAGATCCGGCGCATCTGGTACTCCACCGCGCTCAATGGCCACCTCGACTTCGCGCACGTCGGCCAGGTATTCCTGATCGAGCGCGAGACGATCGAGAAGAAGACCGGCACGAAGCGCTGCGAGATCGCGCTCGGGGTGACCAGCCGCACGCCGCAGGAGGCCGCACCGCGGCGGCTGCTGGCCCTCAACCGCGGCCATTGGGCCATCGAGGCCATGCACCACATCCTCGACTGGAACTACGACGAGGACCGCGGCCGCATCCGTACCGGCCACGGTCCCGAGAACATCACCCGCCTGCGACGCTTCACCATCGGCATCCTCAGGCACTTCCAGAAGCCCACCGAGTCCATCGCCGAGATGATGCGACGGCTCTGCTTCAGAACCCGAACCGTGTTCGACTACCTGCGCATGACCAACAACAGCCGACTCCAGACTCAACCGCCTTGAGAACAAATCCGCGCTGAGAGCGTGGTACTGGTGGGCACGTTCGATAAACCGAGCGCCGTCGAATCGGCCTCGCACGCACCGGGCCAACTGAGGCGCGCACCGGGCCAACTGCTGCACGCACGCGCACAGCCGTGGTGCGGCAAGGGATGCGTGATCGCGCTCGCCGTCGCACACTCCACGCGGCCGAAAGCAACGCCAGCCAACGTCCCGCACCACCGTCTTGCACACCGTCTTGCATCACCGCCGTGCACGATCGCCAGACCAGCTCGACCTCGTCATCGCCCTCCGCATCGGCAGCCGTCGAGCCGCACCAGCGTTACCTGCCCCTGCTGCGTGCGATTCACGAGGCGCTGGAGCTGCATGCCGTGGATGCCGATCTGCTGGCGGACAGCCAGCGGCGCGTCGATGTGCAACTGCTCGCGCGCGACATCGACGACGTGCTCATGTCCGGGATGACCGCGAACTACTGGCGCCCCAACCGGCAGTCCCAGGCGAGCCAGATGGTGGACACGGGGCCCAGCGCGCCGACGATTGCTACCGTGTTCGCGCCGATGCGCCGGAGTGCCTCGGCCGTGAAGAAAACAGGGATGACGGTGCTCAGCACAGCCATCATGAACACCATGCCACAAGCGGGCATCGGCAGTCCGAGCGCGCTCATCGACCGCAGCAACAGGAACTGCAGCACGCAGGCGACCGCGGCCGCCACCATTGCGCAGGCACTGAAGCGCAGCGACCCCACGCGCGCGATCACCTGCCCGTCCCCAACGAGATAGGTGGCGGAGCAGACCGAGCTCGCCTTCGCGAGCGCCCCGCCGAACAGCGCGCCGACGTCGCGCGCCGCGCTACCGTCGATGCTGTGCCACAGCACCAGCGCGAGCCCGGCGTAGGCGAGCAAGAGCGCGAGCACTTCGCACAGCGTCACCGGCCGCCGCAGGAGCACGACCGACAACCGCACGGCGCATGGGCCGAACAAACCGCATGGCGCCGGCTTCGGCGGGGTATGGATTGCGCGAGGGCCAGGGGGAACGGGGTGCACATCCGACGAGCGGCCACAGCGCTCGTCACCGGCTGACGCACGGGATGTCCGAACACGCACATGCGGCATCGGCGATGCGGAAATTGCAGTTCTTCAGGGCGAACCTGGAGACCCCGTGGCCCGTTGAGGGTCAGTGGGACGTCTGCGAGGGGCGGCTCGGGCTGCAATCCGGAAGCCCCTGTTGTCTGGCGACATGCCGTGTGACCTGCACCGTGCGACGGCCGCCGCAGAGCGGGCAGAGGCCGCGTGGCCCGCGCAAATCGATCGCGAACACTCGGCGGGGTGGCCGGTACAACCCTGCTTCGATGCCTCGCGTCCGTGCCACGCGCTCACTGGTGGCAACACGCACTCCGGTGCACCATCGCGAGTCGAAACGGCTGGACGAGTCAATGGCGACGTCGGATAGCGAACTGCCCGAAGCCATCACGACGCATCGGCAAGATCTCATCCTTGCCGAGCAGGTGCGTGGACTGTACGCATCTACACCCGCCATCGCGGGTGGCGCCCTCGTGCTGCCGCCGACCATCGTCGCGCTGTTCTGGGACTACATGCATCACGACCGCGCGTTGCTCTGGGTCGCCATGGTCATGGCAACTGCTGGCCTGTGGGCAGTGCTGCTGAACAGGCGCTTCGAACGCAATGGCGATCTGCCGCGGGACAGCCGATACTGGCTTGCGCAGTCGTTGGTGCGGTCCCTGCTCTCCGGCTTGTCGTGGGGCATGTTCTTCATCGCGGACGCGACCCAATCGGAGTTGACGCAAGTACTCGGTGGTGCGGCGTTGATCGGGCTGGGCTCCATAACCGTCACGACGCTGTCGTTTCACCGGCTCGCGTACGCGGTGTTCTCCACGTCGATGTTCACACCCTACATTGTCGGATCGTTTGCCATAGGAACGCCGACGAGCGTGTGGATGGCCGTTCTCGCGACCCTCAGTCTTGGCTACACGCAGGTCGCTTCTCGAAACTTCTGTCGTGCGATCGTTGGCGCACTCGAGAAACGCTTCGAGAACGAGGAGCTGGTCCGGCGATTGGAGCTTCAGCGGGCCGAACTCGAAAGTGCGCGACACAGCGCCGAGGTGGCGCGCGAGACGGAGCGAGCGTTGCGTGAGCAAGCCGATCAAGCACGCCAGCGTGCCGTCGATGCAAACCTCGCGAAGTCACGGTTCCTCGCCGCGGCGAGCCATGATCTTCGCCAGCCGATGCATGCGCTCGGGTTGTTTGCCGCCGCACTGCGCGAGCAGGTGAACGATGAATCGGCGGCAGGGATCGTCAAGAAGATCGAGATGTCCGTGGCATCCACCGAGATGATGTTCAACGGCATTCTGGACGTGTCTCGGCTCGACGCCGGGATTCTGGCGCCCGAGCTGCGCGCGTTCGATCTGCACCCGCTGCTGGAGCGACTGGGCAGTGAATACGCGCCGTTGGCGCACGCCAAGCAGCTCACACTCCGGCTGCGCTCGCGCTCGGCGACGGTGTACAGCGATCCCGCGCTCGTCGAGCGAGTCCTCAGGAACCTGCTGTCGAATGCACTCCGATACACGCACCGCGGCGGGGTTCTGCTTGCTGCCAGACGCCGCCGCGGTGAGATTTCCATTCAGGTGTTCGATACGGGGATCGGAATTCCCGAGGACATGCGAAGTGCGATCTTCCGCGAGTTCTTCCAACTCCCGGATTCTCGCAAGACCGATGCCAGTGGTCTTGGTCTCGGTCTATCGATCGTCCAGCGAATCGGCTCGATGCTCGAAACAGAAGTGCGTGTTCGCTCGCGGATGGGTCGTGGTTCGATGTTCGAGATCTGCTTGCCGATCTCGGCGACGCGTCTGATCGATGACGACACACAGCACAGCAACGGAGGGGACGATCAAGCGCTGGTCGGTGCGTTGGTACTGGCGATAGATGATGATGCCAATGTGCTCGATGCCCTCGAGACCCTGCTACGTCAGTGGGGGTGCCGCGTCCTCGTCGCGACCTCGCTGGCCGAAGCGCGTGGACTGCTCGATGCGACGGAGGACCTTCCGGATCTTCTGCTCTCCGACTTTCGATTGGCGGATGGCGAGACTGGTGTCGATGCGATTCGTCAGATCCATGACCAGTGGGGACGCATTCCGGCGGCGCTGATCACCGGCGATACCGCTCCTGAGCGGCTTCTCGATGCCACGGCGAGCGACTTCGAACTCCTGCACAAGCCGCTCAATCCAGGTGTGCTGCAGCACGCACTGCGCAGATTGCTGATGCAGCCCAGACACGAGGCGCAGAACGGCGACCGCCGAGACGATGCGGGTTAGCGGCCGAGGAACGCTGCATCGCCAGTGCGTCGGTAGCGTCTCACGACGCCGGTCGCATCGTGTATCGAGGCTAGGCCAGTCGAGCACCAAGGCGGCCAACTGCAAGGACGGCTTGCGTTCTATTCCGGACATTCAGGGCGCGCAAGCAAGCAGCAACGTGGGTCTTGATTGTTGGCTCCGCCAGCCCGAGTCGATCCGCAATCAGTTTGTTGGGCAGGCCTTGCACGAGCAGCGCCAGCACATCGATCTGGCGATCACTCAGCCCCGCTTCACGTAGCAACTCGCGGCCGACTGCCGTGCGGCGTTCGGCACTCGCTGCCGTGGCAGCAGGATTGGCGCCGAGGACCGCGGTTGGCAGATAGACACCATTGGCAAGAACAAGCTGAAGTGCTTCGGCAAGGGCCATGCTGTCCGACGACTTCGGGATAAAGCCCATCGCGCCCAGGTTGATTGCCTCGAGTACATCGGCACGTGAGTCACGGGCCGAGAGAACGACGACGGGAATGTGTGGATGACGTTCGCGAAGCAGGACGAGTGCGGCTTGTCCGCCCATGTCCGGCAGTTCCAGATCCAGCAGTATCAATCGTATGTCGTTGTGCTCTGCGACAACCTCGAAAGCCTGTGCGCAGGTGCCGGCTTCGTACACGTCGAAGCTGCCGCCAGTCCTGACAAGCAGTAGACGCAGACCTTCGCGGAAGAGCGAGTGGTCATCGACGAGCAGGACCTTCATCGGGTCACCAGCGAGGACTGAGAGGGCAGGCACGACTGTAAGGCAATGTGGGTGCGAATGGGGTGCTTCCTGGCCCCGTGTTCCGGGTTGCTCTGGATCGACTACGGGTGCGAGTCAGCCGAAGGAGCGCAGTCTCCCACCGCCGTTGCCGTGCTGCCGATCGCGGTCCGGGTACGGCGCTCCAGTGCCTGCTCAAATGTCGGTGTGAGGACAGTCGTGGTGAAAACGATGATCGCCGTGACTGCGTTGCCCTGGCGGAATTCCACCCGTGCCGTGCCGCGATTCCGCTCTCGCTTGCTGGTCTTCAGTTCGACGGTGCATCGCAGGGCAAGCTCGAGCGAGGCATCGAGCAACGTGTAGTTTGGAAACGTCATCGTCAAGTCGTGAACCATGTAGCGGACGGCGCCGTCGATCGGCCAGACAGCCTGGAACGTGGATTTTGCGATCTGCTTGCTGATCTCCATCAGCAGACCCGAGGAACAGTGGCCCAAGGATCGCTCGACGTAGGGATCGACACCGATTCGAAGCGTGGTGGAGGCAATCGCCCGTTGAGGGCCGTCCTCCCGAACGCTGATCTCACGCACGAAGTGCCAGTCGAAGCTTGCCTGGCACATGCTTCGGTCGACTGACACCGCTCGGTGGATGTCCTGGCAGAGGCGCTCGGTCATGGTCGTTCTCTCCAGTCTCTGCTCGCACCGGATGTCTCGGTGCTCGAAGCGCGTGTCGACAAGATCATCGACTCGCACGCCAGTGCGGTAAATCAGTACTTCGTCTCATTCGATTGGATAAGCTGGCGCGTCGTCGGGTCGCAACGAGATACGGGTTGAGCTGTGCCAGGCCATTGCCACCCTTTCGGATGATGCGAAGGGACGATACCGATCCTTCCTCGACCTCGAACACACTTCGTTCGCTGCGCGTCGTTTGCCCCGGGCTGTTCCGAGCTGTGTGCGCGTACCGACAACGAGGTCGATGCAATGAGCAAGTCCCTCCGTCCGTCGAACCGACATCGCTGGTTGCCGCGGGCGTTCATCGGATTCGCTGCTGCGCTTGCACTGCCTGCGGCGGCGCAGTCCTGGAACAATCCAGCCAGCGGCGACTGGTTCGATGCGAGCAACTGGAATCCAGGTGCCGTTCCGGCCACCGGCGATGCCGTCGTCGTGAGCAACGGTGGAACCGCGCGACTCGTGGGAGTCCCAGCGACGGATGTATTGCAGACACTCGACATTGGCATCACCGGCAGCGGAACCGGTGTCGGCACGGTCGTGAGCGAGGGTGTGTCGCTTCGCGTGGCGAATGCAGTGAGCCTCGCCACCTTGGTCGGCGCGGGCAGCGAAAGCGCGGTTGGCCTGTTGCAGCTCACGGGTGGTGCGGTTGGCGAGGTCGGTGGTCTTCGGGCTGGTTTCGCGTTCATCGCACCGCAGGCGGTCCGTCTCGATGGGCACCTGGACGCGGCCGACAGCTTTGTCGTGAATGGCGGTGCTCTGGTCGCTGGACAGATTTTTGGCGGCGCGCGCGGCTCCGAGGCAAGCGGCGTTGCGAACATCGGCAACGATGCCGGTCGGGTGGATTTTCTGGTCGCGGGCGACGTGGTGACGTTGGGTCCCGATGGGGTCGGCAGCCGCGCAATGGGATCGATCAGCATCGGTGGCGATCTCGCGGTCACTGCGCTTGGCTCGGTGGGCACGGCCATCGGCGAGGCGAGGATTGCGGATGCGACCGCACCTGGCGGCTTCCGCATCAACCGAGCCATCGGCGAGGTGCGGGTCGGCGGCAAGCTATCGATCGCGCCGACCGCATCGTCGCTCGCTGTTGGCACCACAGGGAGTGGTGTCGCATCGGGCTCGCTGTCGATCGGCACCTTGGACGTCGCCGTCGGTCACGCGATCCGGCTGTCGGTCGGCAACGCGTTGTTGCCGGGCGGCGAAGCCGACGGACGCCTCACGGCAAGCGTGGGCGATCTTGGTGCCGACTTCGACGTTGGTGTCGGCACTGCGGTTGCGGGCACGGCGCGCGGCAACCTGTCGCTGGGTGGCAAGTTGATCGGCAACGGTAACGGTCTGCTTCGGGTGGGCACCGTGCTCAACCCGGACAGCGCAGATACGCGCACCAGTGCGTTTCTCGGCAGCGGAGTCGTCGCCGCTGCAGGAGGCATATCAGGCTTCACCGGTATCGACATTGCGGCATTGACAGGGCCGCAAACTGCCGGCAGCCGTGCCGAGGGCCGCGTGACTGGCGGCGCGGATGCCGCGACGTCGTCGATCTCCCGCTTCATCAGCGTGGGTGTGGTGCTAAGCACCATCGAGGCTGCCAGCGCGGAAGGCGTGCTCGAACTCGGCAGCTCGGTGACCATGAATGATCGAAACCTTGTTGCCGGGCAGGTAGCTAGCGCGGGTCGTGGGTCGAGCGCGCGTGGCCTAGTTCAGCTCGCGAATGTCGACGGCCACGTGCGTAACGCGATCATTGGCAGCGTTGCACTACAGAGCGACAGCGACATTGGCAGCACGGCAACTGCGACAGTCGGCATCGACGGCAACATGACGGTGTCGCGCTATCTGGGAATTGCGACGGCGACGTCAGTTCGCGTCGACGATTCCGCAGCGCCGGGTGGCGTTCGGTTCGACCGCGCGGATGCCACGCTCCGCATCGGTGGCGCACTGTCGATTGTCGAGCCATTTGCGCGAATGGAAGTCGGCACGACCGTCGGCGGTGCCGTCGACGGCGCACTGCAGGTGGGATCGATGGCCATGCTCGGCAACCAGTTGTCTAGAGTCGACATCGGGACTTCGGATGGGAATGGTCACGCCCGCGGCACGGTCGAGATCGATGGCGGCCTGCTACGCACGGACACGCTGCGGATCGGCGTCGCCGCAGGTGGTAGCGCGGTTGGCCGGCTGGCGCTTGCTCGCGCGGACCTCGATGCCACCACAGTGCTGGCCGGTGGTGGCGTCGGCATGGCGAACTTCACCTTTAGTGACTCGCAATCGCGGGTACTCGGCGACATGGAGCTGCTTCGGGGCACGCTCGAACTGGAGCGCAGTGCGCTGCGAGTAGGCAACATCTTCACGTTAGGCGCTGAGACGTCCACCCGCATCGAGATCGATGGCTTGCTCCGTGGTTCGCAGTTCGGCAGCGTCGACGCTGCGATTGCACGGCTCGACGGGCAGATGGAGTTCGACTTCGGCGACCTGGACTTCATGGGTCCATCGGCGTTCTTCGACGTCATCCGCTCGGCGAGCGTGAACGGGATCGACGGCGACTTCGATACTCTGTCGTTTGTCGACCTCGTGCCGGGGTATCGCGCGTCGGCAGGAATCGAATTGGACGCCGGAGTGCAGGTCTATCGCGTGCGCCTTGCCCGCGCAGCGTCCGTGCCCGCGCCCACGACGGCGCTGCTGCTGCTTGTCGCATTCACCGCAATCGCTCGGATGCGACGCCATGGTCACGAGCGCCGCGGCGGACAGTGAATTGGGCGCGGGCAAAGCCAGCCCCCCCCCGCGCAGGGAGTAGTTCAGGGAATCCCGAGCCAGGGGATAGGCGGATCACCCGGTACTTTCGCCGCGGTCGGCAGGTACTGCCGGGAGGGTGCGGATGGGGGACGAGGCGCTGTTGGTTGAAGCTGCGGAGATTTCTGCCACGGAGCGGAGAGATCGACCCACGTTGGCGGTGTTGGTTTACTCACGTCGCGTGCTGATCGCGCACGGGCTGGCGCGCCGGGCGGCTGAGGCCGTCAGCCGGCGAGCGTGAAGTGGGCGTCGGTGCCGGGGAGGGTGCTGTCAGGTAGCCCGCCGCGTGGAGGTGCCCGCGATTGCATGTGAAGCACGATCTTGCGCATAGGCCGAACAAACCGCATGGCGCCGGCTTCGGCGGGGAATGGATTGCGCGAGGGCCAGGGGGAACGGGGTGCACATCCGACGAGCGGCCATAGAGCTCGTCACCGGCTGACGCACGGGATGTCCGAACGCGCACATGCGGCATCGGCGATGCGGAAATTGCAGTTCTTCAGGGCGAACCTGGAGACCCCGCGGCCCGTTGAGGGTCACTGGGAAGTCTGCGAGGAGTGGCTCGGGATGCAATCCGGAAGCCCCTGTTGTCTGGCGACATGCCGTGTGACGTGCACCGTGCGACGGCCGCCGTGCGACGGCCGCCGTGCGACGGCCGCTTGATGCGCTGAAGCACATCGGGTCGCGTCACGTCCGAAAGTCGGCTCCCGCGATGACCCGCACCCGCCCACCGTGCGACGGCCGCCGCAGAGCGGGCAGAGGCCGCGCGGCGCGCGCAAATCGATCGCGAACACTCGGCGGGGTGGCCGTCACACGGCGCTCCATCCACGTCAGGGTGCGGTGGGTGGGTGTTGATCGCCTTCGGGCTGGGTTCTACCAAGCGCGTCCGCGCGGGCTCGTGCATGGCTGCTACGCCTCGGCCCCGGGCGTCGCACGCCGGCGTGGCCGGCACAACCCTGCTTCGATGCCTCGCGTTCGCCGCCCACAGTCGTGACGGTCCCGTGGTAGCGGACCAGATTGCCGCGTGGCCCTGGCACCAGCGCTGCAAGCCGGGCCAGGACAAATCGGCAGGAATGCCGATTTGCACAGCCGAAGGCTGACCGCAGTGCCACGCACATGGATGTGCGTGGTGAACTCCAGCGGTTCGAACACGAAGTGGGCGGTGCCCCTCCCGGATTGCCCGGTACGGTGCCTTCAGTGGGCAGACCACCTGCCCCGCGCCAATCGTCCTCAGACGGCTCGCTTAGCTCGTCGCGACGCTGACCAGCGTGATGGTTCGACCGCTGCTGGCTGACCTCGCGATCGACGAGGGGATCGATGCGGTTGCCGACGCCTGTGCGAGGGAACCGTTCACGATGCTCGTCAACAACACCCGCATGTCGCACTACATGTCCCAGCCGCTCAGAGCAGACCTCGAGGGCAGCGCCGTCAAGGTGCAGGTCGTGTGTCCCAGCGTGTGCCCAGGGAGTTCCACGAACGCCAGGGCCTGGATCTCGGTGCCGTGCCGCGCACGGCGGCGCGGGAGGTCGTTGCCGCCAGCACGCGCGGGCTCGAACTCGGCGATGTCGACTGCACCCCGGGTGTCGAAAACGCCGCACTGCGCGAACAGGTCTTCCACGCAGACCTCAGGGCGTTCCGGGCAACAATCCGCCGAACGCGCCACGCGTTACAGGTCCCGTTGACTACCGAATGCACGAGTGCAGCCAGTGTCATTCGACCGCAGCGCCCGGCGCTACTCGTCCGTCTTGTCCTTGCTGCTGACGAGCGAACCCTCTCCCTTCGAGTGCGCTGCACCCGCTTCCTCCGCACGCTTCATGTCCGCCGCCTCGGCCGGCGTGCGCGGCGCCGCAGCATGCGCCGCTCGCTCGGCCTGGTCAGACTGTGCGTACTTCACGGCCGCCTTGCCAGAGCGCGCAGCTGTACGGTAGTCGCCTTGACCTTGCGCGGACTCATCGGTCGGTTGTCTGGTCACCAGGGTGCCCCGTGCTCACTCGAGAATCGGATTCGTCACTTCAGACCGGTCGTCGCACTGCGATTGCACGTGCATCGCTCACCAGCCCCGAACTGTTCGTCATGAGCTCGCGCAATCCGGCGTACATCGAACGTCCGAGGCGTCCGCCCACACGAGCTTGGTCCATCTGAGCTGCCGCGACGCATCCATGCGTTGGCTAACGCAGCGCGCGCAACGCGATCGCCGACTCACGAACCGAGAATCCGAAGAGCAGCGCAAGGACTGCCGCGAGCTGCAACACGAAGCGCAGGGCATGGCCAGTCTCCCACGCGTCGCGCGCCTCGATCCACGTCGAATCGAGCGCCGACACGTCTGCCGCGGCGAAGTACGCTTTGGCTGGCACGACGCAAACGAAGAAGAAGTCCGGAAACGCCGCCAGCAGCAGCGCCAGTGCGAGCCCCACGAACCTCAGGCCCGCACGGTCGCGTCGAACCATGAACGCAAGCAGTCCGGTGGCCAGGATTGCAACGGCCTCGAGCCAGCCACCGAGATTCGGCGGACCCCAGTCGGTATAGAGCATCGTCTGCAGATGAACGTATAGCGGCCCGTCGTATTGCAGCTTCGAACCGCGCTACAGCACATGCGCGAACGCGAGACCACACACGAGACCGACCAGCAGCATCGTCGCGACCGACAGCCACCTGAAGTGGATCATCGGTGCGCACGGTGCAGCACGTGGAGAACACTCTTCGTGCAAAGGACCACGGCTGAGGACACGTCAGTCGGCCAGCCAGTCCTGCAGTTCCTCCGCGTACTTCTTTTCATCGGCGAGGATCTCTTCGAGCAGGCGCCGGGTCGTGGTGTCCTTGTCGCCGATCAGCCCGATCATCTGGCTATAGCACTCGATCGCCACACGTTCGGCGAGAAGGTCCGCCTTGATCATGCTGCGCAGCTCCATGCTGCCGTCGTAGCCGGCGTGGCTGCGCGCGGCAAGCGAATCGGGTGCGAAGCCCGGCTCGCCGCCGAGTTCGACGATACGTCGCGCAAGACGGTCGGCATGCACCGACTCCTCGTTGGCGTGCGCCATGAATTCTTCCGCGATCTTCGGCGATGCAAGCCCCTTGGCGGTGAAGTGGTGTCGCTTGTACCGCAGCACGCAGACGAGCTCCGTAGCGAGCGAGCCATTCAGGTGTTCGATGAGATCGCGACGCCAGGGACCCGCCGCCGGCATCCGCGCGCCATCGTCCGCGCGCTCCCGGACAGCCGCGATCGCGGCGGCGTCTAGCATCAGGCGATCGTCGTCAGGCGCCGCGAACGGTTCAGCGTGCCCACCGGCAAGCAGTCCACCCCCATTCAGGGGAGACTCGATACGCTCCTGACCCGCCATGGGAATTCCTCGTAACGATTGTGTAATGACGCTGTTGACCGCCCAGGCGGGCGCCGCGTCGGCAATCAGGCGCAGGGTGCGCGCGGCGGACGGGATCGACCAACGTCGCAGCGTTGCCGACCCGCGACCGCGCATGTTGGCGTGGTCCGCGCGCTCGCACGCACTGCCCTGCACACCCAGCGCTCTGTATTCGAACATTGCGTGCGCTGTCCACGACGGTCTGTTCGCTGCCCAACACGACATGCCGGTCGTCGACGGCTACACGCTGTCGACCAGTGCAGGCATGCAGAACCCTGCCGCAATGGGATGAATGCGTTCGCGACCGCACATACCTGACGCGCTCCCCGCCATAGGCTGCGCCACGTATCACCCAAGGCCACACGAGACGGTCATGAACTGGGGTCGGATCGAAGGCAACTGGAAGCAGGTCACCGGCAGGGCCAAGGCACAGTGGGGCAAGCTCAGCGATGACGACCTTCATGTCGTTGCGGGCCGGCGCGACGAGCTGGCGGGCAAGATCCAGGAACGCTACGCCGTCGCCAAGGACGGCGCCGAACGGAAGCTTTCGGATTGGGAAAAACAGGCAAGCGACACCTGGTTCGCCCAGGCCGACCCAGGTCCCGTGGGAAGCCGACGGGGCGGCAATAGCAGCATGCGTGCCGGGTATCGCCCCTCGTCTAGACCGTTGGGCCGTTGGGTGGGCAGTACCTGAATCGTCTGGAGACACCACATGCTCGCGACCATCGCAGCAATTCTCGTCATCCTCTGGCTGCTCGGCCTGGTGACCTCGTACACCATGGGTGGCCTGGTCCACATCCTCCTCGTGATCGCCGTCGTGGTGATCCTGGTGCGCGTGATCCAGGGCCGCGGCGTCTGAGCGCGGCCTGAACCGCGTCTGAGCGCGGCCTGAACCGGATTGCGTCTTGCCCGTCCTCTCGTGCCCGCGGCGTCCCGTGCCACGGCGCGCGCATGACAGCCGCATGTTCGTCCACACCGGCGACGGACGCGGCCGATCGTGCGCAGAGTGGGAAGTTCACACCCGCGGTGCGACGCCGCTCGTCCCACCCGCCGCAGATGCTCTGGACGTTGCGCCGCACGGATACTGGCCGAGCAGTGATCGCCAATTGTCATGCGAACGCCAACTGTCGTGCGCGCGCCGACGACCCAGCAACGCCGCTTCCGTCAGCGCAGGATGCCAAGCGCCGCGTCGCCCCATCCTTGCATGGGTCCCAGCGGATTGCGCTTGATGTCGTACTCGCAGATCGTCGGCTGCCCACCGATGAGCTCGTACACCAGCCTGTCGTCCACAAACACCAGCAGCGCGTCCACGCTCCAGCCGGCAGTGACCGTCTCGCGCTTGAAGTTCAGCGAGTCGAGCCAGAAGTTGCCGACATGGTCGCTTCTGACCTTCCTGACAGTAATCGCATAGCCGTTGCAGTGTTCACCGGCATGCAGGCAATCGCGAATGCCGCGGTCCACGTCTTCCGGTTTGATCAGGGCAGCAGCGGAGAACAACTGCAGCACGTCACCGAAATGCAACACGGTCACCGCTGGACTGCGGCGCGGGTCGAGGCCAGCGTTGTGCACATCGGTGCGGTTCGCCTCATAGGGCCTGGTCCTGCCGAGCGAGCGCATTGCGTCGTCGTAGCTTTCCCAGTCGGAAACGACTTCGTTCCTCGAGGTCGGCAGTAGCGTCGTGCAACCGCACAGCAGCATGCTGCCGAGGACGGTGCTCAGTTCATGCAGATGGTCCTACAGATACTGCGATTCCTCGGTGCGGCGACGCGCGTTCGTCACTCCTTCGCGAACGAAGCGCTGGAAACTGCGAGCCGCTTGCGCACCGCCAGGTTCGCAAGCACCAGGTCATGCCCGCGGTCCTCGCCAGTGTGTTCGCTGGCGGACGGAAGCCGGCAACGATTCGCCGTACAACATGTGCTTCGCGCGAAACGCGGCGCCACCTGTGCCGCACGCGCACTACGCCATACATCCATCCAAGCATGCGCGCGGAAAGCGTGCGCCACTGCGCGCGCAGGGGCACACCGGAGCAGATCAGATGAAGAAGATCGCGGCGGCAATTGCCATGTTCTCTCTTGCGTCGCTCACGCACGCGGACGATATCTCGCTTGGCGCGCCCTCCTATGGCGGCGACGGCTGTCCGAGCGGAAGCGTCTCGGCAACCCTGAGCACCGATGAAAAGGCACTGAGCATCCTTTTCGACCAGTATCAGGCCTCGGCGGGTGGGGAAACGCGTCGGTCCTTCGACCGCCGCAGCTGCAACGTCGCGATTCCGGTCCATGTGCCGCAGGGCCGCAGCGTCTCGATCCTCTCGATCGATTACCGCGGGTTCAACAAGCTTCCGCGCGGGGGCCGATCGCAGTTCAACGTCGAGTACTTCTTCGCCGGCGGCCGAGGACCTTCGTTCCGTCGCAACTTCAGCGGGCCACTCGAAGCGGACTACATCATCTCCAACGAGCTCGTGGCAGATGCGCTCGTCTGGTCGGAGTGTGGAGTCGATGTCAACCTGCGCACGAACTCGAGCCTTCGCGTCAACACCTCACGAAACGAGGAAGCACTCGCGACGGTCGACAGCGAAGACGTGAACGCGGCGATCGTCTACCACGTCCAGTGGCGCACCTGTGGTTGACGCCCTCGCGCTGGAAGCCCTGCGATGAGGCCGGGATGTAGCTCGCTCGGCCGTGGCCCTACGCTGCGTCCAGATGCCCGGTGCCGCGGCAAGTGCGCGCCGGCCTTGCGCAGTCTTGGTGCCGCGGCTGCATTGCTGACCGCGGTGCACGCGTGGCCAGAGGACGGCTGCGCCGACGGTACCTTCTCGGTGGTGCAGTCGCCGGATGGCCGTGCCGCGAGCGTCCTTTTCGACGACTTCTCGGTCCACGCAGAGGCAGACATGCCGTCGATGGGTACGGGGGACCTCAGTCGCCGCTGCAACCTGTCGATTCCGGTGAACGTGCCGGAGGACGGTGTCGCCGTGTACAGCGCGGACCATCGCGGCTTCGCGCAACTTGGCGCGGGACAGTCCGCGTCGCTCGTGGTGTCGCACGCGCACGCGGTCGACGCGACCAGGACCTTGGGACCGTTCGAGGACGACACGACTTTCAGTCATCTGCTGGGCACGGATGTCGCCGGCAACCTGGATGCCGAGGTGTTGCTGGCGCTACAGGTCGGCGGCAACCCGGAGCCCGCGGTCGTGATACTCGACTCGATCGATTTCGTCGAAGTCGCATTCACGTCGCGCACATCGGTGCGGCAGTCGGTCGATGCGCTGGCGCGAGCACGGCTGGCGGCCACGACGCATCTCGCGACCAACGCCGACCTGCTGCTCGGATTCGGGCAGCGACTGGATGACCCCACCGGCATCGCCGCCATGGTCGCGACCGGCTCGATGACACTCGGCGCGAACGGCCGGTGGCGATCCGAGTCGGGGCTCACGCTGCTCGCCGGGGCGAGCCACGTCAGGCTGGCCCCGTCTGATACCGCTGTGCGCGCGCCCGCCGTGCTCGCCCTGGCGGTGCGCTACGTCGACCCGGGCGAACAGCTGCTGCGGCCGTTCTTCGAGACCGGACTTTGGGGCGTTCGCGATCTCGAGCTGCGATCGGATCGTGCCTACCTGAACGGTTCGTCGTCGAACCACGAGGACGGCTCGACGATCGGCGCCTATGTGCGCGCCGGTGCGCTCCATACACCGAGCGAGCGCAGCGAGCTCACACTGGCGCTGACGCTGTCGCGCGACTGGCTGCACGTGGATGGACGTTCGGAGGCGGCCGCGCCTGCCGGCAACCCGTTTCCCCTGACGTTGTCTGGTCGAACCTCGTCGCCGCGCGCCGCGAAGCTTGGCTTGAGCTGGTCCGGCGCGGTCACCGACCGTGTCGGCTACACCATCGCCTTCGCGGGCGGCCGGACCTTCACGGACGATGCCGCGCTTGTAGGCAATGTCGCCTGGATTGGCGAGATCACGACGCGCCCCGACGACTTCAACTTCGTCGAGTACGCACTGCGCCTGGGTTGTCGAATCGGCCGGCACGAGGCTGCGGCCAGTACCGTCGATGTGTTCGTCCTTGGCACGCGCGGCGAAGGCATCGGGGCCGAGGCACAGGTCGGGGTCGGCTGGCGGCTGTGGCTGTAGACGTCGTGGTAGACATGGCTGCAGACGTGGCAGACGTGGCGACCCGCCGCGGCGGCGCGTGACGAACGGCATGGATGCACCGGCGCCGACCCCGGACGATCCAGCGAACGCGCATGCGGACTCTACGCCGCCGCGCCCACCGAATGCCCGTGAACGGTCACTGTCCGTGCTCGCGCTGCTCGGCTGCCTGTTCGCGCTGCAGTGGGCGGCCGCCGTACTGATTCCGCTGGTCGTCGCACTGGTCGTCAGCTATGCGCTGGCGCCCGTCGTCACCGCGCTGCAGCGCGTGCCCGTTCCGCGCGGGATAGGTGCGGCACTCGTGATCACCACCCTGGCCGGCAGCCTTGGTTGGACGCTGTATGCACTTGGTGATGATGCGAGCGCACTCGTGGAGTCGCTGCCGCAAGCGACGCAACGCGTCCGGGATTCGCTGCGCGACCATCGCGGCGACTCGGAGTCGACGATCGACAAGGTGCAACGTGCCGCTGCGCAACTAGAACAGGCAGCGCACGACGGCGGGATAGCGCCTACGCGTACACGGGGTGGCGCGGCGCGCGTGCGCATCGAGCAGCCTCCATTCGACATCACCGAGTTCCTGTGGATGGGCACGCTCGGCCTCGCGGCAACGTTCTCGCAGCCGATGGTCGTCGTCTTCGTCAGCTTCTTTCTGCTCGCCAGCGGCGACAGTTTCCGGCGCAACTTCGTTCGCATCGCGGGTCCATCCTTCGCGCGTCGCCGGCATGACGATGCTCGTCGCGGGCACCGCCCTCGCCGTGCATGCGAATTCCGGCAACCTGATGACGCCCTGGCTCACTAGCCGCGCCGGCCACATGAACGCGGTGGTCGTCTTCGTGGCGGTGCTCGCATTCGGTTGGCTATGGGGTATCTGGGGGCTGCTGCTTGCCGTGCCGATACGCACGACGGTGAAGGCGGTGTGCGATCGCGTCGAGGGCCTGGAGGCGATCAGCGAATTGCTCGGACCCTGACGCGCGCGGATTCGGCACGCCGCCACGCCTCACCGATCGCTTCGCCGAGTGTTCCCTGGGGCACGGAGGTAAGCGAGCGCCGTGTGTAGGCTGGCACTGTTGGCGGCCGAGGCGACAGCAGTTCGAGTGGCGCCTCGCGGCCGTCGCGTACCCGAGGACACTGCATGAAAAGCCTGAAACTCGTAGCACTCGCATTGATTCTGGCCGGCGTACTCGCGCTCGCCTACGGCGGGTTCAGCTATACGCGAACCAGCCACGAGGCGAAGATCGGACCGATCGAGTTCACCGTGCAAGAGAAGGAGACGGTGAACATTCCAGTCTGGGCCGGCGCGGGCGCGGTCGTCGTCGGGGTGCTGCTGCTCGTGCTCGGACCGAAGCCCTGATGCGTGCCGAACTGCCCGAATGCCACTTCGCGACGGATCGACCTCGTGCTGCGTCGCGCGGCGCGCGCGAACGAGCGGCGCTGCACCGGGCCCGACGCACGGTGGCCGCTTCAGGCACTCGGTTCGTCGAACTCTAGGTGCATCAGCACGGCTGCGTTGACGATCGGATCGGCGTCGCCGTCGGCTGGCACTTCCAGCCCACCCTGCTGCACGGGCACCGTCACCCTGCCTAAGGGCAGTTCCGCCGCCATCGGGGCGTGGTCGACGGTCTCCGGGCTCGGCGCGGCGATGGGCACATCGATACGCATGTCGCGCGCACTCTTCCCGAATGGCCTGATGAAACCCAGGGTGCTGTGCCGGATCGCATCGGACACGGAACGGCGCGCTGCCTTGGTGTTTTCACCGCCGTGAACGTCCACAGCCATGCCCATCCCGGTGATGCAGCGCACCCTTGCCATCGCGACGACCCCATTCGATCGGGACGGAGCCGCGGCGAGCATGCGATGGTGCATAGGCCGAACAAACCGCATGGCGCCGACTTCGGCGGAGTATGGATGGCGCGAGAACCAGGGGGAAACGGGTTGCACATCTGACGTGCGGCCACAATGCTCGTCACCGGCTGACGCACGGGATGGCCGAATGCGCACATGCGGCATCGGCGATGCGGAAGTTGCAGTTCTTCAGGACGAGCCTGGAAATCCCCGTGGCCCGTTGGGCGTCAGTGAACGGTCTGCCAGGCCCGGCTCGGGCCGAGTTCTGGCGGCCCCTGCCGCCTGGCGACATGCCGTGTGACGGCCACCGTGTGACGGCCACCGTGTGACGGCCACCGTGTGACGGCCACCGTGTGACGGCCACCGTGTGACGGCCGCTTGATGCGCAGGATCACATCGGGTCGCGTCACGTCCGAAAGCCGGCTCCGGCGATGTCCCGCACCCGCCCGCCACAGTGCGGGCAGAGGCCTCGGGCCCCGCGCGGTTCAATCGCGAATGATCGTAACCAGCGGGCTGGCGCAATCACCGGGCCAGTGCAATCAGCGGGCCAGCAGTGCGGCGACGTTTCGGGCGCATGCTGCACGCGCCGCCCCACCGGCCAGCGCAATGCACTGCGCACTGGAGATCACACCTGCGCTGCCTCATCCTTCGCGCGCCGCGAGGGCGGCATACCCCGACGATCGACAACGGCGCGCTCGGCACCACCAACCAGCGTCGCCCTGGGAGTGAACCATGACCTTTCGCGACGCCGTCGCTCACGATTCAACGGTAGCCCTTTCCAGTCAGTCCGCCGCCCTTGGTCGTGACCTGCCTGCCACCCTCTTGCGCGCGGTGCTCCTCGGTGCCTGCATGCTCGCCCTGTGGTCGACGCACGCGAATGCCGCACCCGCTGGTGCTGCAGCCGCCGCCCGTGGTGCGCCCGTCACGGTACTGGTGGCCGCCGCGTACAACGATGTGATGCAGCCGCTGATCACCGACTACAGCCGCCGCACGGGCGTGGTCGTGCGCCCTGTGTACAGCTCGAGCGCTGCGCATGCGCGCCAGATCGAGGCTGGAACCGGCGAGCTGTTCCTCTCGGCCGACAGCGCCTGGGTGGACTACCTAGTGCGCAAGAAGGCGATCGATCGCAGCAATCGTCACGCGATCATCGGCAACCGCCTCGTGCTCATCGCACCGAGCAGCAGCCGCACCGCACTGCGCATCGCCGACAACATGGCCCTCGCCGCCGCACTCGGAGCCAACGGCAAGCTTGCGATTCCGGACCCCGAGGCGATTCCTGCCGGCCGATTCGCGCGCGATGCACTCACTCGGCTGAAGGTCTGGGAGAGCGTGCGCAACCGGATCACGAAGAGCGACAACGGCCGCAGCACGCTGTCGCTGGTGGCCAACGGCACCTCGCCGCTCGGCATCGCGCTGCAGAGCGAGGCAAGGCTCGAATCGCGCGTGCGCGTTCTGGACACCTTCGGGACCGCGCTGCATGGCAAGCTGGTGCACGAGGCGGTGATCTCGCGCAACGCATCCGCGGGCGCGCGCGCGTTTCTTGCCTACCTCAAGGGCCCCGATGCGCGGGCGCTATTCCTGCGCTTCGGCTATGCACCGCTGCCCTGAGCGCGCATCGCCGCACGAGGCGGATCGTCCAGGCAGCCATCGTCGAGCACTGCTGCTGAGCACTGCTGCTGAGCACTGTCGTTGAGCACTGACGCCGGCAATGCGCCACGCACCGCACCACTGCTGCTACTGGCGCCGATGGAAGGCCTGCTCGACTACCCGCTACGCGACGTGCTCACGCGCGTTGGTGGCATCGATCGCTGCGTGGCGGAGTTCGTGCGCGTCTCCGGCACGCTGCTGCCCGAGCGCACCTTCCTCCGCATCGTGCCGGAGCTGCTGAACGGCGGCCGCACCGCCGCCGGCACACCGGTACGCGCACAGCTGCTGGGTTCCGACCCTGGCTGCATGGCGGAGAATGCCGCGCGCCTCGCGGGCCTCGGGCCAGCGGGCATCGACCTCAACTTCGGCTGCCCGGCGAAGATCGTGAACCGGCATGGCGGTGGCGCGGCGCTGCTGCGCGAGCCGGAATCGCTGCACGCGGTGGTGTCTGCCGTGCGCCGCGCGGTGCCTGCACACATGCCGGTATCCGCAAAGATGCGGCTGGGCTTCAACGACGACGCACTCGCGCTCGACTGCGCGTGCGCGATCGCGGCAGGCGGCGCCTGCGAACTGGTGGTGCATGGGCGCACCAGGGCCCAGGGCTATCGACCGCCGGCGAACTGGACCCGCATCGCCGACATTCGCGCCGCCGTCACCATCCCCGTGATCGCCAACGGCGACATATTCACCCTCGAGGACGCGCGCCGCTGCCGCGCCGAATCGGGCTGCGAGGCGTTGATGCTCGGCCGCGGCATGGTTGCAGACCCCGGCCTCGCGCTCGCGATACGCGCGGATGCAGCGCAGCCCCTGCCGTGGCCCGAGCTGCTCGGCCTGCTGGAACGTTTCTGGACCGCGATCGCACCGCTGGTGTCGCCACGCGCGCGTGGTGGCCGCATCAAGCAATGGCTGCACTACCTTCGCCAGCGCCATCCCGAGGCCGATGCCGCGTTCCTGCGCCTGCGCACCCACGACGACCCGATCGTGATCGAGCGCATGTTGTTTGACCGGGATGTGTCCGCGGTACGCCCCGACGCTGCATGATCGGCTGCTGCTGCATCTTGATGGCAGCTGAATCAGGGCGGAGGACTTGCCAATGACGAATCTCCTGATCCGCGATGCCCTCCTGTTGCGCGGTGCCAAGGGCGCGGACGTCACCCGGCTGCGCAAGGCGCTGCTCGCCACACTGGGCGCTGACGCCGCGGACATCCCGGGCCTGCGTACCGCAGGGGACCACTTCGATGCGGACGTCGAGGCCGCAGTGCGCCGCTGGCAGGCGGGGGTGGGCCTGATCGCGGACGGCATCGTCGGCCCGCGCTGCATGGCCGAACTCGGCCTTACGCCGGGGCCGAAGCCGGCGGACTTCCTCGGCACGAACGAGGTACGCACGCTGTTCCCGGCCACCAAGCCGGCGAACGTGTCGCGCTACCTGCCCTACGTGCTCGCGGCACTCGCGGCGGGCGGGATCGACGACCGGCCGATGGTGCTGGCGGCGCTCGGCACGATCCGCGCAGAGACGGAGGGCTTCCTGCCGATCGCCGAACATCCCTCGCGATTCAACACCGCACCCGCCGGCGCGCCCTTCGCGCTCTACGACGATCGTGCAGACCTCGGCAATGGGCCGGGCGACGGTGCGCGCTATCGTGGCCGAGGCTTCGTGCAGCTCACGGGCCGCGACAACTACCGCCGCCATGGCGAGAAGCTCGGCATTCCGCTGCTCACCAACCCCGACCTCGCCAATGCGCCGGAGGTCGCCGCGCTGCTGCTCGCGCGCTTCCTTGCCAACTGCGCGAAGCCGATGCGCGAGGCGCTGGCCGCCGACAACCTGCGCGCCGCGCGCAAGCTCGTGAATGGCGGCAGCCACGGGCTGGATCGCTTCCGCGACGTCTTCGCGCGCGCCGCGCTGCTCGAGGTTGCGCAACCGGCGACCGTTGCGACTGCACGTCGCGGGGCCGCGGTGCAACGCGGAGCCGCCGGCGCGAAGACCACGCCGGCACGGCGTTCCTCGAAGGCCGCCGCCCCCGCATTGGCGAGCAGGCAGACCTCGCGCAGGCCGCTCACCGCCAGGCGCGATCCGCTCGACCTGCGGGACCGACCCTATGAGCCGCCGCCGGTGAGCCTGCCGGCCGAATACCCGCCGCAAGCCGCACTCACTTCCTACCTGCCGCGCTACACGAAGGCGGGCCTGATCCTCGACCAGGGCCAGGAAGGTGCATGCACCGGCTTCGGGCTCGCATGCGTGGTGAACTACCTGCGCTGGCGGCGCGAGGGCGAGCCCGCGCGCATGGTGTCGGCGAGCCCGCGCATGCTCTACAACTTCGCCCGCCGCTACGACGAATACGAGGGCGAGGACTACGAAGGCTCGAGCTGTCGCGGTGCACTGAAGGGCTGGTACCGCCACGGCGTCTGCAGCGAGGCGGACTGGCCCTACCGTACGGACGCCGCACCCCAGCCGAAGTACGGCTATGCGACGCGCGCCACCGAGATCTCGTTGGGCGTGTACTACCGCGTGGACCCGAAGTCGATCACCGACATGCAGTCGGCGATCCACGAGGTGGGCGCCGTGTTCGTATCCGCCTTCACCCACGACGGCTGGAACGACATCCCGAATTCGCGCAAGACGCCGAAGAACCACGCCGCGCTGCCGGTGATCGAGTTCGACGGCCGCCCATCGGAGGACGGCGGCCACGCCTTCGCCCTGGTCGGCTTCAACGCCACCGGCTTCATCGTGCAGAACTCCTGGGGCCCGGAATGGGGTGCGGGCGGCTTCGCAGTGGTCACCTATGCAGACTGGGCGGCAAACGCCATGGATGCCTGGGTCGCCGCGCTGGGCGTGCCCGGCGTGGTGGTGGGCAAGACCACCAGCACCACGGCGGCGCGCGAGCGCGCGGTGGGCGCGGACCGCGCCATCTGGTGGAACGAGGCCACGGCGTATGCTCACAGCGTCGTCACCGGCAACGACGGCCGCGTGGGCCGCTACCTCACCGAGGACGAACCCGCGCGCTCACTGCTGCATCAGGCCGCCGGCCTGCCGGACCGCTGGTTCCGCGCCAATCGCAGCGAACGAAAGCGGCTGGTGATCTACGCCCACGGCGGCCTGAACGCCGAGCGCGATGCGATCTCGCGTGCACGCGCCATGGGGCGCTTCTTCACCGGTAACGATTGCTATCCGCTGTTCCTCGTGTGGAAGACGGGGCTTGCCGAATCCATCGGCAACATCATGCAGGAGCGCTTCCAGCGCACGCCGCTGCTGCCGGCGAACAGCATGCGCGCGGGCACCGGCATCGGTGAGTGGGCGAGCGAGCGCACGGACCTGCTGATCGAGAAGACGATCGGCCGCCCGCTGGTACGCCCGGTGTGGAGCGAGATGAAGGAGAACGCGGCGCTCGCCTGCGAGCGTGGCCGCGGCGGTGACCTGCTCGCGAACGCGATCGACAAGCTCGCGCACACCTGGGGTGATGCCTTCGAGCTGCACCTGGTCGGCCATTCCGCCGGCTCGATCATCCTCGGCCACCTGCTGGGCCTGCTGGCATCTCGCGGCCTGAACGGTCATGTGCGCTCGATCCACCTGTATGCGCCAGCCTGCACGGTGCGCTTCGCGACGCTGCACTACGCGATCCACGACGACCTCATGGAGCGCCTGCACATCGACGTGCTGTCGGACAAGGTGGAGCGCGACGATCACGTGATCGGGATCTACCGCAAGTCGCTGCTCTACCTTGTATCGAACGCACTCGAGGCGGATCTGCGCACGCCGATCCTCGGCATGGAACAGGTGAACAATCCGCAGTACCGCGGCTGGGATGGCACATCGAGCACCGCGGAGACGCTGGGGACCTGGCGTGACGCGGCTGCGCGCGCGGGCCTCGCCAAGCGCACTACCGTCGTGGCGAAGGAGAAGCTGGCGCAGAGCCTTCGGCCGCCGAAGCTGATCAGCGCCAGCCATGGCGGCTTCGACAACGACGTCGAGACGATCGCGCGCACGCTTGAGCGCATCACCGGCAACAAGCTGAAGCTCGGTGTGGACGACCTGCGCGGATTCTGATGCGAGTCGCGTGACGCCGGCAGATCTCAGCCCTGCCTGCGGCGCGCAGCACGCATTGCGATGCACTGCGCGACCGTGCCAGTGAGCAACAGCACGAGCGCCACCACGATCGGCAATGGCGCGACGCGGATGCTCGCATGGGTCGGGAACACCTGTGTGTTCTCGATCGCCGCCCACTTGTGCATGCCGCCGCCGCTGCGCTGCAACGCGCGCACCATGTCGAGCATGTCGCGTCGGCTGCGATAGCGCACGATCGCCACGACATCCCACTGTTCAGCGCCTGGGTAGCCGATGAAGCTGCCGGCGACATCGCTGACGTAGATCGGGTAGGAACCGCGCATCAGCAGTGCCGGCAGCACGATCGCCGAGTAGCGATCATCGGCAGCACGCACATCGGTCCCGAGCGCCTCATGGCCCGGCGGGTAGAGCGCGCGGTCCCGGAAGCGGATGAGGTTGACCATGAAGTACTGCGCACCGTCGTCGCTGGCGGCAAGCGTGCGCAGGTCCTGCAGCAGGTCATGGTCGCCTGCGCCACTTCCATCTGCACTGACGGCGCCTGCGCGGCGGTTTGCCGCCAGATCGGCGAGCAGCGCCTCCGTCTCCGCCGCCGTGATCGGCGGCCCGCGCCATTCGTGCCAGGCCATGAACAGCGCGAACAGCAGCACGAGGGAAGCCCACAGCCACCTCATGCGCGTCGCCCCGGTCGCCTGCCTGAACAACAGCGAGTGCGCATCAGTTCGGCCACATCACGTACTCGGCGCCCGCGGTTGGTGTGTCGAGGATGTGATGGTCGAGATGGTGCGGCGCCTCGAGCAGTGCGGGCCACAGCGGCGGCGCCATCTCGGCGTTGTAGCGCTCGAGCACGGCCGTGAGTTCGGCAAGCCGCGCGGGGTTCGCTTGCGCGAGATTCCGGCGCTCCGTCGGATCCGTCTTCAGGTCGTACAGGAACTGCTGCGCCGGACGTTCGTTGCGCTGCAGCTTCCAGTCGCCCACACGCACGGCCTGGTAGTGGCCCGAGCGCCAGAACAGCGACTCGTGCGGTACGCCCTGTGCGGTGCCGAGCACCCAGGGCAGCACGTTCACGCCGTCGATCCTGCGGTCCGTCGGCAGCTGTCCACCGGCTGCAGCGACGGCAGTGGGGAAGATGTCGATGTGCGCGATGGGCGCATCGAGCCTGCTGCCAGCGGGGATCACGCCCGGCCAACGGGCGAAGAAGGGGGTGCGGATGCCACCCTCGAAGAACGTCATCTTCCAGCCGCGATAGGGCGCGTTGATGCCGTCCACCGCGATGTAGTCGGCGCCACCGTTGTCACTGGTGAACAGCACCAGCGTGTTCTCGTCCAGTCCACTCGCCTTCAGCTGCGCGAGCACCTTGCCAACGCCACGGTCGAGCGCGCGGATCATCGCCGCGTACACGCGCGTACGGTGATCGCCGATGTGCGCCAGCGCGTCGTAGTCTGCCTTCGTCGCCTGCAGGGGCGTGTGTGGCGCATAGAAGGCCAGGTACAGCAGGAACGGCCGGTGCCGGTTGGCATCGATCGCCTTCACCGCCTCGTCGGCCATGTAGTCCACGAGGTAGGTCGGTGGCGTGAAGCGCGGCCCACCGTTCCAGCGTGCGCTGAACACCATGTTGCGCCAGAGGAAGTTGTCGATCGGGTCGAACGCGTGGCGCGAGTTGACGATGCCCGGGTCGTCCGGATCCGCGGACATGATGTTGGTGGCGAGGAACTCGTCGAAGCCCTGGTGCCTCGGGTTGAAGCGTTCTGCATCGCCGAGATGCCACTTGCCGATGCCGAGCGTGCGGTAGCCGCGCGCCTTCAGTGCCTCGGCGAGGGTGATCTCGCCCAGCGGCAGCCCGAGTTCGCTCGACGCCGGCACCTGGTCCGCGAGGTCCTCGTGGAAGACAAGCCCCCGCTCGGGTGGCGACGCCTGCGCCAGCGCCCGCGCCATCAGGCCCGGCGTGGGCGTGAACTCGTAGCCGAAGCGCGTGGCGTAGCGGCCGGTCATGATCGCCGCACGCGAGGGCGCGCAGGTCGCATTGCCGGTGTAGCCCTGGCTGAACTCCACGCCACTGCGCGCGAGCGAGTCGATCTGCGGCGTCGGCACGCTGCCACCGGCCACGCCACCGCCGCGCCAGGTGAGGTCGTTGTAGCCGAGGTCGTCGGCGACGATCACCACGATGTTCGGTGGCCGCTCGCCGACGGGTGCCGTAGCGGGCCCCGGCGCCCAGGTGATCGCCTGCGTGGGGCCAACGGGATCGCGCACCTGCTGGATGTACGGCGCAGCGAAGATCAGCAGCGCAATGCGGTTCATCCAGCCGAGCAGGCCCAGCACAACGACGAGCGCCAGCAGCACCAGCAGGATGGGCCGCCTGCGAGCTGCATGGATCTTCGACGCTGCCATCGTGTTCCCTCCCCCTGCTCGAGGGGCGCGTGCAGCCGCGCCGCCTCTTCCGTGTTCGCCGTGTCTGCTCAGGCCGCAGGCAGTGGATTGTCGGCGATGAATCCCAGCACCACGGCTGCGAAGGTCTCACCCTTGTCCTCCTGCAGGAAGTGCCCGGCACCCTCGATCGTCACGTGCGCCTGCCCTGCCGCGCCGGGCACCGCCTCCCGGAAAAGTGCCTCACCGCCGCGGGTGATGGGATCGCCATCGCTGAAGGCGGTGAGGAAGGGCTTGTCGAAGGTCGCGAGGCGCGCCCACGCGGCGCGGTTGGCCGGGATCGCGGGGTTGTCGGGAATGATGGGCACCAGGCTCGGGAACTGCCGAGCGCCTGCCTTGAAGCGCTCGTTGGGGAACGGCGCGTCGTAGGCGCGCGCGAGGGTCGAGGGCAGCGCCCGCCGCGCGCTCATCGCCACCACCTCACTCACCACGAGGTCCGGCGTCTCGGCGCAGTACTTCACCCAGTACATGAAGCTCGGGAAGTCGGACGCGACCTGCCCCGAGAGCGCACGGCCAAGATGCTCGATGTCGAGCACCGGCACCTTCGCGTAGGCCGCGTGCAGCATGGCGGAGACGCTGTCGGGCATGCCGCGCGCGTCCGGCAGGCCCGTGTTGGCCACCACCACGCGGGCGAAGCGCGTGGGCTCGTCCGCCACGCAGCGCAGGCCGATGAGCCCGCCCCAGTCCTGGCACACCAGCGTGATGTCGCGCAGGTCCAGCGCGGCGATGAAGGCGTTCATCCAGCCGACGTGACGCGCGTAGGTGTAGTCCTCGCGCTTCACCGGCTTGTCCGAGCGACCGAAGCCGATGAGATCCGGAGCGAGCACCCGATGCCCCGCCGACGCGAAGGGCGGGATCATCTTGCGATACAGGTAGGACCAGGTGGGCTGGCCATGCAGGCACAGGATGGTCTCCCGGCTCGTGCGCGGGCCCTCGTCCACGTAATGCATGCGCAGCTCGTCGCCCTCCGGTCCGTTGCCCACAGGGTGATCCGGTCCAATGCCAGGGGTGCCAGCCGGAACCGACAGGTAGTGCGGAGTGAACGGATAGCCCTCCAGCTGCTCGAAGCGATCGTCCGGGGTGCGTACATGGCGCATGGCGATTCACCGTCGTCGGATGACGGCAAGGTGAACCTTTGGTCACGTCGATTCAATCCCGGCAGTCTGGCGCACACGGTGTCCGACCACGCGGTGGCGCGCCAGCGTGGACTGGTTGGCGCATCGTCGCTCGCCGTTCCGTGCATCCCGACGCACCCGGAGCGCTTCCTCGGCTTCAGCGCACGGGTGCCCTTCCGCCACGACGCGGGCGGCGCGCCCGGGGACCACTCGGATACTCGGGAGCCTCGCACGCAGGACCGCGCGACCGCCTGCATCCCGCACTCGTACACTCCAGCCCAAGGCAACGAACCGGTGGGGGCGACGATGAGCTGGGAACCCGAGATCGAGGAACTGCGACGGCGGCAGGCGCTGGCGGCGCAGATGGGGGGCGCCGACAAGGTCGAGCGCCAGCATGCGTTCGGCAAGATGACGATCCGCGAGCGGATCGCGGCGATGGCCGACGCGGGCTCGTTCCACGAGATCGGCGAGCTCGCCGGTGCCGGCACCTACGGCGAGAACGGCGAGCTGGCCGAGTTCACGCCGGCCAGCTTCCTGTTCGGCACTGCCGAGATCGACAGCCGGCCCGTAATGCTCTCCTGCGATGACTTCACGGTGCGCGGCGGCTCCGCCGAGCTCACCTTCCCGGCCAAGCGTGCGAAGGCGGAAGGGCTCGCCCTCGAACTGCGTCTGCCGCACGTGCGGCTGGTGGACGGCATGGGCGGCGGTGGTTCCGTGAAGACGATCGAGACCGCGGGCCGCACCTACATCCCCGAGGTGCGCAACTGGGAACTCACGGTGCGGCACCTTGCGGTGGCGCCCTCGGTCGCACTGGCGCTTGGCTCCGTCGCGGGCATCGGCGCCGCGCGCGTGGCCACCTCGCACTACTCGCTGATCGTGCGCGACACCGCGCAGATGATGATCGCGGGCCCTGCGCTGGTGGATTGGGCGAGCCTCGGCAACGTCAGCAAGGAGGAACTCGGCGCGAGCCGCATCCACACGCGCAACGGCGCGATCGACGACGAGGTGGTAAGCGAGGCCGAGGCCTTCGAGCGCACGCGGCGCTTCCTCTCCTACCTGCCCTCGTCGGTCGATGAACTGCCGCCCGTGCTGGCGTGCAGCGACGACACCGAGCGACGCGACCCGCGCCTCGTGGACATCGTTCCGCGCGACCCGCGCAAGGTCTACAAGATGCGCACGGTGATCGAGGCGGTGGTCGACCACGGCTCGTTCTTCGAGATCGGCAGGCAGTGGGGCAAGTCGATCATCACCGGCTTCGCGCGCATGGGTGGCCGCCCCGTGGCGCTCTTCGCCGAGGACGGCATGGTGTATGGCGGCGCATGGACGGCCGATGCGAGCCGCAAGATCACGCGCTTCCTCGACCTGGCGTCCACGTTCCACCTGCCGCTCATCCACCTCGAGGACTGCCCGGGCTTCCTCATCGGCAAGCAGTCGGAGGAAGCCGGCACCATCCGCCTGGGTTCCATGGCACTTGCCGCGCTCGGCCAGGCGAGCGTGCCCTTCTGCAGCGTCGTGGTGCGCAAGGCCTTCGGCGTGGCCGGGGCGTCCAACCACAAGCCCGGCAGCCATCACTTCCGATACGCCTGGCCATCGGGCGACTGGGGTTCACTGCCGATCGAGGGTGGCATCGAGGTGGCGTACAAGGCCGAACTCGCGGCCTCGCCAGAGCCGGACGCTCACCTCGCGCGCATCAAGGCGCGGCTGAACCGGCTGCGTTCACCCTATCGTTCCGCGGAGCACTTCGAGATCGAGGAGATCATCGACCCGCGAGACACGCGCAGCGTGCTCTGCCGCTGGGCGAAGCTCGTGTGGCCGTCACTGCGCACGGGTGTGCAGGCGTTCACGTTCCGGCCATGAAGTGCATCGGCAGCACATCCGGTCAATCGTGGTCGCGCGTAGACCGCACAACAACACCAGAGCAGTGCCGCGCCAGCCTGACCACGGCGCGGCCCACGCGACGACGGAGCGAGCATGCAGCCCGATGCGAGAAGCGAGGCACGCCCAGGCGGCTATGACACGCGTCATGAACGCACGGAGCTTCTGCTGCTCGGCGCTGCGCTGACGACCATCCTGGCCGTGGTGCTGGTTTCCATCAGCGCAATGCTCGGCTGACGGGCAGGGAGAACGGCACGACGCCGCCGGAGGCTGTCGAGCAGCCGTGTCCGTTGTGATCAGTCGTCGCCCCCGTCCTGTTCGATCCTGCGTCCAGCAACCTTGCCTTCCTGTGCCGGGCCCTGCCCTACCGGGCCCTGCGCAGTCGTGTCTGCGCCCATCTGGCGCGCCGCCTTCTCCGCCCGCAGGCGTTCGATTCGTTCCGCGACTTCGCGCCGCGCCTGCATCTTCGCGGCACGGGTACCCCAGGGTGCGAGTTGCTCACGGGTCGGCGGCTTCTCACGTGCGGGCGGTAGTACGATGCCAGCGGCCGCAGGACGCTCGGCTTCGAGGCGGGCATCCACCGCGCGTTGCGTGGCTTCGCGATGGGAAGCCTGCTTCTCCGCCAGCCGCCGTTCCAGGTCCACCTCCGCCGCACGCGCACGGTGCAGTTCGGCCTGGCGTTCACGGAGCGTCGCAAGCAACGCCTGGAAGCGCAGCGGATCCGGCAGGTCCGGCTGGCCCGAGCCGCGCCAGATGTCACGTGCAAGCCCCAGCGCATCGGGCGAGAGCAGCTCGAACAGCAGCGGCAGGTCCTGTGCTACCAGCACCGGCTGCCACTCGCCGTCGCCATCGCGCATCGACATCGCCGGGTTCCACTGGTACCGCCCGGCACCGTGGCGAACGAACAGCCGGCGGTTGTAGGCGTAGTCGCGATCGACCTCGTTTCGTGACAGCACGGCCGAGACGTGCGTTCGGGTGCGCCGGCGCTGCGGCGTGACCGCGTCCGGCAGGCGCGCCATGGCGGACTCCAGGAAGGGCGCGGAAAAACCCGGCCGCACGCCTTCGCTCACATCGCCCAGGCCCTCCGGCTGCAGCAGCCACATCCACTGCAGCAGCAGGTACTCGCTCTTCGCGCGATCGATGCGCACGAGCCGGCCGTCGATCGCGAAGTCCAGGCGCGCCGGTGCCACGCGGGCGTAGACCTCCGCGAATGCCCCCTGTGCGTAGTCGCGATCGTGGCGCACGCGCTGCAGCGCATGGTGCAGTGCCTGCCGGCGCAGCAGGTCACGGGCCTCGATGTCGGCGCCGCGATCCAGCAGCGCATCCACGAGGGCCACGTTGCCCATGGCCGCCGCGTTCATCAGTGGCGTCGTGCCCATGGGCGTGAGGTGATCCACGCCGTGCTGGTCGCAACGCTGCAGCACGTCCTTGAAGTTGCGCTTGCCGAAGTCCCCCAGGTAGCGGGCCGCACCACCCGCATTGCCCGCATGCCGCACGAGGCTGACCGTGGTCGCGCCCGCCAGCTGCCGCTCGAGGTCGACGAAGTAGTGCGCGGCCGCGAACTCGCGCAACTGATCGCGCGGCTTGTTGCCGGGTACCTTCTGCACGAACACCCGTGCCAGCAGCTCGCGCAGCCGCGGCGCATCGAACACCGGCCAGGGCACCCTGGCATCACGCAGCACGGTGTTCCGAATCGCCGCCGCCTGCTCCAGCTTGCCCTGCTGCTCGAGCCGGTGCGCCTCGCGCCGCCAGTCCTCACGCGAGGAGCGCTCCATCGCCACGCCCGCCATCGGGGACTCGCCAGGCCGCACCGCAAGCAGCTGCAGCAGCGCATGCGATGCATCGCGCTCCACGATGATGACGTTCAGCCGCGCGCGCGTGATCGCGACGTACAGCGCGTTGACGTGGAACTTGTAGATCTCCAGCGACTTGTCGGTCTTGTCGGCGACGCGGCGCCACGCCAGCTCGCCGCCCTCGCGGATGTCGTCGGCCGTCACGCCCGCCGCGATCTGCCGGTACACGGCGTCCTCGCCGCTGACGAAGCGGTGCAGGATCACGCTGTCGTACTCGAGTCCCTTCGCCTCCTGCGCCGAGAACACCAGCGGCGTGGCGAAGGTGCGCCGCGCCTCCTCCTTGTCCTCGTCGCGCAGCACCAGCACCGCCACGTTCACCGAGCCGCGCGTGCGCTCGTTCAGCTGTCGCACCGGGGCGGCATCGTCGGCCAGCAGCACGACGCTGCCGGCGATGTCGCCCACCGCCTCGACCAGGTAGTTGCTCTCCTGGTCGATGGAGCCGAAGCGGCGCTGCTTGATGCGCAGCAACGCATTGGCGATGCGCGTGGGTTCGGTGCCACTGCGGTAGTTCGCATGCAGCACGGAGATCGCAGGTTCCCGCGCGCCGGCGCGGCAATCCGCGCCGACGTGCCTGCCCTGCAGCAGCGACTTCAGCCGGCTCCAGGCGAAGAAGTTGGGGTGCACGACCTGGTTCGAGTCGCCGCACAGCAGGTAGGCCTGCGGCTCGCGCAGCGCCCGCAGCAGCAGCGCGACCTGGGCCGCAGTGAAGTCCTGCACCTCGTCGATCACCATGGCGTCGACGCTCGGCTGCACGCGATCGGCGTAGTCCTGGGTGAGCAGGCCGGCGTCGTACAACCCCGAATCTGCGAGCCAGCGGCGATAGCGCTCGAACAGGTCGTACAGCTGCTCGCGGCGCTCCTCGAGGAAGATCGATTGCCGCACGCCAAGCCCGAGGTAGGCCTCGCGCGTCAGTACGCCCTCGGGTGCCGCAAGCAGCACGCCGCGGATTTCCTCGAAGGCCTGGTGCGCATCGACACCGCGGAAGGTCTGGCGCTGGCGCACGAACCAGCCTGCGAAGTCGTGCCACATCGCCTCGCGCCCGGGCGGCACGTGGATCGACTCCAGGAACTCGCGCATCGACAGGAAGGACGCGTTCTGCTCCTCGTTCTCGAAGTGCGCGAAGTACTGCTCCTGCGCCGTGCGCGCGAGATAGGGCGAGCGCGTGATGTACAGGACATCGCCGGGCATGCGCTTGAGCCGCTCCAGCGCCAGCGCCGTCTTGCCACTGCCGGCGCTTCCCACCACGACGAGTGGCAGCGGCGCCGCGAATACCGCGGCCTGGGCGTCGTCGAAGGACAGCGGCTTGTCGAGCATGAACACCCGCACGTCGCTACTGTGCAGGAAGCGCGTCGGCGTGGCGGCCTGCGCAACGTCCGATGCAGTGACCTGCGGCAGCGCAGCCGCGGCGATGCGGTCCTCGTCGATCAGGGCGCCGCGCAGGAAGCGCGAGCCTGCGTAGTCGTGGTGGCGGATGACCTCGAGCGCCACGGCGCAGGTCTCGTCGCCGCGCCGCACGAAGGTGAGCAGCACGCGGTCCGCTCGATCCAGCCGCGCGCGATAGAACGCGCCGTGGGTGATGTTCGCGAGCTTGCGCACGTCGGCGCTGCGGAAGTCGTCGCGCGCGATCGCCGCGGCGAACTTCGCGTAGCTTGCCGTGACACCGCGGGTGTCGAGGTCTGCGTATTCGAGGAGTCGCATTGCCAGGATCGTCGCTGGTGCGTCCGAAATTCGTGTTGAACGGCGGGCGGGCGGCACGCCGCCGGCAGGTCAGGCCTTGCTCAGCGCGCCGATGTCGTGGGGCATGTGCAGGTGCAGCGCGCCGAGTGACGTCCCGGTCGGGCGGAGCGTGAGGCCGCGGAGGTCGATGCGAACGAGTTCGCCTTCGAGTACCGGCGTGTTCGCATCCTGGAAGCGGAAGCGCACGGCATCGCCCGGCGCGAAGCTGCCGTCGCCGGCACGCTCGATCGGCATCGGCTCGGCAGCCGCCGCGATGGCGATCGCCGCCTCGCGCTCGACATCTGCGCCGCGCGCGCCGTGCCCCAGCGCCGCCACGCGCCCGGCCCATGCGCAGAGCTTCGGGAAGGCATCGAGCAGTGCGGCCGCCTTGCCCTTGCCCCAGCGCATGAAGGCAACCTGGCAGTACACCGCGGCGTCCACGGCATCCGGCCGCGTGCCGGTGAGATAGGGCCGGCCATCGGCCAGCTGCCGTTCCAGCACATCGAGATGGCGGCGCAGCTGCGCAGCGAGCATCGGCGCGGCGGCCGCCATCTGCGCCGGGTCGAAGGGCGCGCCCATGAGTTCGCTGCGGTCCTTGACGAAGTCGGCGTCCAGCGACCAGTCGTCGCCGAACAGCAGGCCGACGATGGTCATGAACAGGTCGCCGTCGCTCCAGCGCGCAAGCGCCTGCGCCAGGCCTCGCCCACTGCCGGCGAACACCGATGGCACGGGGAAGCGGCGGTCCAGTTCCTCGATGATGTACAGCGAGTCGAACCAGAGGTCCGCCCCCACCTGCAGCACGGGAATGCGCCGATAGCCGCCCGTGAGCTGCACCATCTCGGGCTTCGGCATGATCACGGGCTGATTGCAGGCGTGCCAGGGCAGACCCTTGGCGCCAAGCACCACCCGGACCTTCTCTGAGAATGGCGAGATCTCGTACTGGTGCAGCACGAGGCTGGTGGCGTCAGCGGGCATCGGTGAACTCCTCGGGCGGGCGTTCGAGAGCAGAGGGTCGAAGGCAGCCGAACACAAGGATGCACCCGGCGCAGGAGTCTACCTGCGAATGCCACACCGTCCGGCGCCTCGCGGCGGCCTGCTTGCGGCAGACGGCTTGCGGCAGACAGCCCCGCCGGCGCATCGTCGGCCCCGGGGTGGACGACGGGGAGCAGTGATGAGCGATTCCGCGATCGCGGGGCAGGCCGTGCCCGCCGTCGAAGACAGGGTGCCCATGCGCACCAAGATCTTCTTCGGCCTCGGTTCGGCCGCGGAGACCATCGGGCTCGCGGTGATCGGGGGCTTCGCCCAGTTCTACTACAACCAGATCCTCGGCATGTCGGCCACGCTCGCCGGCCTTGCGATCTCCGCCGGCCTCATCCTCGATGCATTCAGCGACCCGGTCATGGGCTCGCTGTCCGACCGCACGCGCTCGCGGCTGGGGCGACGCCATCCCTACATGCTGCTGTCCATCGTGCCGCTGGGCCTCTCGATCTGGGGTGTCTACCACCCCCCCGAGCACTGGCAGGAGCTGTGGCTGTTCTTCTGGTTCGCGTTGCTCGTGATCTCGGTGCGCACCTTCCTGACGCTGTTTGCAGTGCCGCGGCTCGCGCTCGGCGGCGAGCTGTCCAGCCACTACACCGAGCGCACCTCGGTGATGAGCTACAACAACCTCTTCGCGTGGATCGGCGGTGCCGGCACGGCATGGGTCGCGCTTTCCTACTTCTTCCACGCCACGCCCGAGCATCCGAACGGCATGCTCAACCCGGCGGCCTACCCGGCGATGGCGACCGCCGCGGCGCTCGTGATGGTGGTGTTCATGCTGCTGTGCAGCTGGTTCACCCTCGACCATGCACGCGCGTGGATGGCGCGCGACGACGAGCGTCGCCGCCTGCGGGCACAGAACACAGGTGTGAGTGCGAGTGCCGACTCCGTGGTCGAACGCGCGAACTCGAAGTTCAGCGCCGGCGCGTTCTTCTCGGACATGAAGGGCGCCTTCACCAACCGCAACTACGTGGTGCTGCTGCTGGCCTTCTTCTTCATCTCCTGCATGCTCGGCATGCGCGGCGGCATGAACGTGTACGTGCAGAACTTCTTCTGGGAGTTCAAGCCGGAGCAGACACGGATGTACGTGCTCGGCAGCCTCGTCGGCTACGTCACTGCGTTCCGCTTCACGCGCTGGTTGCACGAGCGCTTCGACAAGCGCAACGTCATCGTCGCCGGCGCGGCCGCGCTGGCGATCTTCCCGGCCGCTCCCATCATCGCGCGCCTGCTCGGCTGGCTGCCTGACAACGACTGGGAGTACCTGCTGCCCGTGCTGGTGGCGTGGTCGATCCTCGGAGCATGGGGCGGTGCGGCCGCGAACATCAGCGTGATGTCCGCGCTGGCCGAAGTGGCAGACGAGAACGAGCTGCGCTTCGGCGCGCGGCAGGAAGGCGTGATCTACGCCACCCGGTCCTTCTTCGCCAAGGTGGACGACGCGATCGGCCACGTCATCGCCGGCATCGCCATCGACCTGATTGCGTTCCCCGTTCGGGCGATTCCCGGGAAGGTCGATCCCGACGTGATCTGGAAGCTCGGCTTCGTCGATGCCGTCGTGTCACTGATCCCGGGGCTCATCGCGGTGGTCTTCTACTCGATGTACCGCATGGACCGCACGAAACACGCACAGTTGCAGGCAGATCTCGAGCGAATGCGCGCAAGCGGGTGACCGCAGATGTCAAGGTGGAAAGCGGCGCGCATGCGCGGACCGAGCGCTCGCACTCCTCGCTCGCACTCCTCGCTCACACTCCTCGCTCACACTGCCCGAAGCGCCTGCACCACGGGCATGCGCGCGGCACGCAGTGCGGGCAACAGCCCGCCGAGCAGGCCGATCGCGGCACCCCAGGCCATGCCCGTGCCCACGAGCGCGGGCGAGATGTCGAGGCGCAGCGCCACCTGGGTCACGGCACCGCCGGATGTCGAGAAGAGCGCGCCATTGAACCCGAGCCAGGCGATGGCCGCGCCGGCGAATGCGCCGATGCAGGACAGCAGCAGCGACTCGACAAGCACCGACACCACGACCGGCGTCGCCCCGAAGCCGAGCGCGCGCAGGGTCGCGATCTCCTGCGCGCGCGTGCTCACGGCCGAGTACATCGTGTTCAGCGCACCGAACAGCGCGCCGAGCGCCATCACGCCACCAACCACGTAGGCCACCACGAACAGCAGTTTCGCCACGCCTTCCGACTGCTCGGCATAGTGCGTGGTCTCGCGCTCGACGCTGACCTTCAGGCGCGGGTCTGCCTTCAGGTGCGCCGCGAAGCCGTCGAATGCCGCAGGTGACGTGAGCTGGACCGTCGCGGCGCTGTAGACGCTGCGCTGCGCCGCGGACATGAGCGAGCCTGCATCCGCGAGCAGCTCCGACTCGTGCACGTCCCCGCCAGCACCTCCACGGCTGCCCGCACGACCGCCTGCAGCACCGCCCGGTTCGCTCGTGAACTCGCCCACCACCGTCCAGCGCATGCCGTGCAGCTGCACGGAGTCGCCGATATCCACGCCACGCAGGTGCGCACGCGCCGTACGCCCGACGATGAGTTCCTGCAGGCCGGTCCTGAAGGCACGCCCACGCACGATCACGAGCTCGGGGCGCACGGCCCAGCCGGCGGCAGTGATACCCCGCACACCCACGCCCGCGGGCGAGCCGTCGGTGCTCGTGAGCGTCGCCGACAGCACCACCTCGCGCGAGATCGCGGGTTGCCCGTCGGGCAGGCGCGCGATGCCTGGCGCGCCGGCCAGCGCGAACTCGGCCTCGCGTTCGAGCGCACTCACCACCTCCGCCACCGCACCGCGGCGCAACACGATGGCGCGATCATCTCGCCCGGCGCTGCCAAGCGTGCGTTCGAGCCCGAAGGCCATCGCGAGCACGGTCACCAGCACGGGCAGGACCGGCAGCAGCAACCAGGGATAGAGCTGCACCGCCGCGAGATTCTGCGCCTCGTTGAGCAGCACGCCCCAGCTGGTCACCGGCGGTCTGAGGCCGAGGCCCAGGAATG